>ERZ650310.353-NODE-353-length-13793-cov-6.549061_pt1 | contig 13793 bp, 15 predicted proteins | sample MGYA00376246_ERZ650310 | MGnify/ENA primary metagenome ERZ650310 (study PRJEB26733, sample SAMN07839286) | wastewater metagenome | biome: small river; feature: stream; material: water | place: USA: North Carolina | collected 2016-03-01 ...
AGTTTTACGGCTTGTATTTTGCGAAGTCTACGAACAAGGGTTTGGTTGAAGTGAAGCCATGCACCTTCTCATTGATGTACTGGTGGAAGGGCTTGCTTGGCTACCCTGACATGATTGAGATCTCCAAAGGAAGCAATACTGCGATGCTGCAGTTTGAATCTACTTTTGGCGGTGGCGACTCTGGCGAGACTGAATTAACTGAAAAAGACGTATTGGATATTGATCACATCATTGAAGTAGATGAAGAAGAAATGATGATCTCCCTCTACTCTTATGTACCTATTCCAGTTCCCGAGAAATTAGTCGGCGCTGTAAGTCTAGCTATTCTGAATATCAACCCAGAAACTCGCTATGGCAGCTTAGAGCTCTGCTCTACCGAGAACGAAGAAGGCGAAACAGAGCATTTCTTGCGCTATCGTGCAGCAACCTATTTGCGTGGCATTAAGTCTGGCAAAGTGGAGGCTATTGAAAGCATGGTAACCAATGGATCCGAGTTCTTTGGTCTTGCTTTAGATGCTATGTGTGTGAATAAGTCGATTAAGAAGTGGCTTCTTAGCTAATTGAGCGACTGTTAATGGCGGACTAACTATCCGCCACTATCTGCAAAGGTAGATGTAAGTTATGGGAAAACGGTCATTGACCGTTTTTCTGCTTTCTAGAATCGTCACAGTTCTTTTGCCCTGCTTTTTACACTCCACAAGAGCTGCTTCCTGAGCCTCAGTCTCTTTTGCCGTCTTTGGAGCATGAACACCAATCGTTCCATCCGATTGTTGATAAACACCGAATTCACTCTGAGGGGTTGAGCAGGCCGCCAATAGGAGGCCAAAGAAAGCAACTATGTAACGATGTTTCATCTTAAAGAATGCCTAAAGGTTTTAAAGTAACCCTATTCTAGGGCACGCTAAAGTAAAGACCAAAGAACCGTCATAAAAGTGTCATATATGCTTGAAATTGATAGATTTAAAACGTAGGATGATCTGAATAGTAAACATTTACTAATAGCCCATAAATAACAATAAGGAAAATCATGAGTCAAAAGAAATTAGTGAAGCAACTCTTGAAAAAGCTAGATAAATTAGAGTCAGATAGAGAAAAGCTCATCGATAAGCTGGCAAAAGCCTTGGATAAACTAGAGAAAAAGGACGCCGATAAGAAGACTCCAGCCAAAAAATCAACTGCAGCAAAAAAAGCACCTACCAAGAAGACTCCAGTAAAGAAGGTTGCAGCAAAGAAGACCCCCACTAAAAAGGTACCGACTAAAAAAGCTGCTGCTAAAAAGCCTGCGGTTAATAGCGAAGCAAGTTAATGGGTCATAAAAACAAAGGTAAGCTAGAGGAATCTAGTTACGAATCAGAACTTCGCCAATTGCAAATTGAGTTGGTGAAACTGCAAAATAGCCTCATCAAAAATGGTGATCAGATCCTAGTCATATTAGAGGGTCGAGATACAGCAGGCAAAGATGGAACAATCAAAGCCATCACAGAACATCTGAGCCCACGTGAAACGCGCATTGTTGCGCTTGGCAAACCATCGGATAGTGAATCTGCAGAGTGGTACTTTCAGAGGTATGTGGCCCAACTACCAAAACAAGGTGAGTTCGTTCTATTCAACCGCAGTTGGTATAACCGTGCTGGCGTTGAACGCGTTATGAATTTCTGCACCAAAGATCAATATGTTAATTTCATGGATACAGTAAACGACTTTGAGTCCATCCTAACAAGATCAGGCATATCTATCTTGAAATACTATTTAGATATTTCTAAGAAAGAGCAGGCTTTGCGTCTTAAAGATAGAGAAAATGATCCTCTAAAGCAGTGGAAGATCAGCCCTATTGACCAGCAAGCACAGAAAAATTGGAATGCCTACAGCAAATGTAGAAATGAAATGTTGGCTAGCACCAGCCCTAAAGATGCGCCCTGGACAATTGTGAAGGCTGACGACAAGAAGCTGACTCACTTAAATTTAATTCGAGATTTACTCTCTAGAGTCTCCTACCCAGGAAAAGATAAGTCACTACTGAAGACGGATAAAGATATTGCCTTTAAGTGGGATGGCAAACTATCTAAACTCGAGAAATAAATTCTTTAGAAGACTTCTGGCACGTACATCTTCTGCGGCACTGGACCGCGAAGATAGTCTGGGTTATGTACCCGTTTAGGCAATGTAATCACAGGGTGGTCAATTTCTTGATAAGGAATCTGACTTAGCAAGTGCGTTATACAGTTTAAGCGTGCTTTTTTCTTATCGTTGGCAGCAACCACCCACCACGGCGCCTCTGGAATATGCGTCCGCTCAAGCATCGTTTCTTTAGCCTTGGTGTAGGCTTCCCAAAGCCTTCTTGCCTCTAAGTCCATCGGGCTTAATTTCCACTGCTTCAGCGGATCATGAATGCGCATCATGAAGCGGTTGTACTGTTCATCATCAGAAATAGAGAACCAGTACTTAATTAAGATAATGCCTGAGCTAATCATCATACGCTCAAGATCAGGGACTGTTCTTAGGAACTCTTCGTATTCCTCATCGTTACAAAATCCCATCACCCTCTCTACACCAGCACGGTTGTACCAGCTTCGATCAAATAGAGCGATCTCACCACCAGCAGGCAAATGAGAAATATATCTTTGGAAATACCATTGGGTCTTCTCACGCTCATTGGGCGCAGGTAGAGCAACTACCTTACAAACGCGTGGATTTAGTCGTTGCGTAATGCGTTTAATGGCACCGCCCTTACCTGCTGAATCACGACCCTCAAATAGAACTGCAACCTTGAGCTTATTGGCCACCACCCAATCTTGTAGCTTTACAAGCTCGCCCTGTAGTCTAAATAATTCGCGGAAATAAACGTTGCGTGGAATCTGAGATTTGCTGTCGCCATCAGGTGAAAGACGATCATCGTCAAGCTCCATCTCAAGCTCTTCATCCATGCTATCAAGAATTTCTTCTTGAGCACGTCGATACCACTCAGCCATCTCTTTATGCTTCGATGTCATTTTCATTCCACTCCTAGAATACCTTTATAGCTAGGAAAAATGACACTTTTATTACATCAAGGGCTGATGGCCATTTAAATAGTTAGAAATAGCCTCCTGGCTATGCAAGGCTAGCCACTTGCGATCTCTAGAGACTTCTGGAGCCGCCCCAGAAGGAGGCAAAAAGCTTAATTCGACGATCAGCTGACGATCATTCAATATCTTAGCCATGGATTCAAGCAGCCCCATCTCTCCAACAAAGGCTGCCACATCACTGCTCTCACCAGACGCAGATGACCTATAAGAAATTGCTAAGGAGTAGACCGGCACACCAGCAATCACAGCAGATTCAAATAAATTAGGCTTGAATGGCAGTACGACCTCACCTATGGTGGAAGTACCTTCAGGAAAGATGCAAACTGACTGGGTTTCAAGAACCTTAGCCACTTCGTTTGCAACATGCTTTCCATGGCGATAGTTATCACGCTTAATAAATACTGTGCCTAGTTGCTTCGCCATCCAACCAAATATCGGCCACCCTTCTACATCCGACTTTGCAACAAAGCGAATGGGTTTGAAGGCATTGATTGCATGGATATCCATCCAAGAAATATGGTTCGAGGCAAGTAGGAATGGAGTATTTGGAAGAATTACTTGATTTTTTAGCCTTAATTCAGTTCCAAAAATACATAGCAATCTTTTTGACCAAGCCTGAATAAGCTTGTTTTTCCTTTTTTGATCAGCAAAGGGAAACTGAAAAGATAAAACAGCTAAGCCAGCGATAACGTGAGCCCATACCAGAAACCAACACCAAGCTGCTGATGTATTTCGAAGCTGATTTGAGATATGTTTCTTGCTCATATGGATTAGCAATATAAATCAAATTCCAAAAATAATTGCATCGTCACAAAACTGCCTCAGAACTGTCATGCTGCTTTCACACTCTGTTGGCTTAATACTGTTTCATGATGCATTACAAAGCTATCTGGATTTCAGATGTACACCTGGGAACATCAGGGTGTCAGGCAAACTACCTTCTAGATTTCTTAAAACACAATGAAGCAGAGAAATTCTATCTGGTAGGCGACATTATTGATGGCTGGAGACTTAAGAAGTCTTTCTACTGGCCTCAATCCCATAATGACGTAGTACAAAAACTCTTGCGTAAAGCACGCAAAGGCAGCGAAGTTATCTATGTCCCCGGTAATCATGATGAAAGTGCCAGACAATTCTTTGGGCTTTCATTTGGGGATGTCAAGGTAGTTGAAGAGGTAATCCATACAACTGTGGATGGCAGAAAGCTATGGGTAACCCATGGCGATCAATTTGATGGAGTAATGCAATACGCCAAGTGGCTTGCCTATGTTGGTGACACCATGTATTCGCTCATTCTTTACGTCAACCGTTACTTCAACATGCTCCGCGCCAAGATGGGGTTGCAATACTGGTCTCTTTCTCAATACCTCAAGCACCAAGTGAAAAACGCAGTCAGCTATATCGCAGACTTTGAACACATTATGGCTAGAGAAGCGCGCCTAAGAGGCTGTGATGGGGTTGTTTGCGGGCATATACATAAAGCAGAAATCCGTGAGATCGATGGCTTGCTGTATTGCAACGATGGTGATTGGGTCGAAAGCCTTACCGCCCTGGTTGAAACACAAACTGGTGAACTCAAAATTATTCACTGGACACACATCAAGGGCGAGCCAGTTGAAGCCACTCAAGCCTCCCTTCCACTTTCTATTGAATCACTTATTAAAGAGGTTGCGCTATGAAAATTATGATCATTACCGATGCATGGGATCCGCAAGTAAACGGTGTTGTCCGCACTCTTAAGCAAACCCGAGCAGAACTCATTGCGATGGGTCATGAAGTAGAAATGATCACCCCTACTGGTTTTAAATCAATTCCATGCCCAACCTATCCTGATATCGCCTTGTCCCTCTTCCCAGGCAAAGAAGTGGCACGTCGCATTAAAGAGTTTGCGCCGGATGCCATGCATATCGCCACTGAAGGTCCATTAGGTTTATCTGCTCGCGCCTACGCAGTAAAAAATCGCCTCCCCTTTTCTACCGCTTATCACACCCGCTTTCCTGAGTACGTCAAGGCACGCACTGGCATTCCATTAGCAATTACCTATGCCTTTATTCGCTGGTTTCATGGTCCATCTATGGCAGTCATGGCGCCAACGATCGTTGTGAAAGATGATCTTGAGGAGTATGGCCTCAAAAATGTTGTGCTGTGGTCAAGAGGTGTGGATCTCGACATTTTTAAAATGCAGGATTCAAAGGCACTCAATACTGCTCACCCTATTTTCTTGTATGTGGGGCGTGTAGCCGTTGAAAAGAATATCAATGCATTTTTGGAGATTGATTTACCTGGTTCGAAATGGGTGGTAGGAGACGGTCCGGCTCTGGCTGGAATAAAAGAAAAATATCCAGAAGTGAACTATTTGGGTGTACTACAGCAACATGAGTTGGCCAAAGTGTATGCAGCTGCAGATGTATTTGTATTTCCAAGCAAGACCGACACATTTGGTCTTGTTTTATTGGAAGCAATGGCATGCGGTACGCCTGTGGCAGCGTATCCAGTCACGGGCCCTATTGATGTATTGGGAAATTCAAAATCAGGGGCAATGAATGAAGATCTGCGAGAAGCTTGCATGCAAGCCCTCAAGATTCCTCGTGAAGTTGCACGTGCTCATGCTGAGAAATTTTCTTGGCGCGCTGCTTCAGAGCAGTTTGCTCTTCATTTGAAGCCAGTACCCACACCAGAAGTTCACGTCACCGCATTAGCCTAAGGAAAGCTATTCGTGAACTTCCCTTACCACGTTGACCAGAACCCACATAAGGGCAACCGAGGCCTGACGAGAGCATGGCATGCGGCTAAAAACTCTTGGTGCGGATTGGTATATGCCTTCCGAGAAGAAAGCGCCTTTCGACAAGAGCTTACCCTGCTCGCATTGCTGACGCCTGTAGCCTTTGCATTACCAATATCGCTTTTAGAAAAGTCGCTACTAGTTTCTTCTCTGGTAATGATTCTTGTGATTGAGTTATTGAATTCCAGTGTGGAGGCGGCAATCGATCGAATTTCATTTGAGCATCACGACCTATCAAAAAGAGCAAAAGATTTTGGTAGCGCCGCCGTGATGCTCGCACTACTTGTTTCGGCCCTACTTTGGGCTGGTGTTTGTATCCCGCTGTTATTTACTGTCCACTAAGGCTAGCTATGTCAGATATCCCCAATCCAATCGGCTCATTTGAGATTTTTACCCCCAAGAAAGTCAAAGCTCTCAAAAAGACAAAAGTAAATCCTATTCAAAAGCTATCTAAAAAGTTAGCCAAGAAGCTTTTTGGGAAAAAGTTTGTCACTAAGACAAGGGCTGAGCTCAGGGAGGTAGAAATAACTCCCGCCATTCAAATTGATAAACCCAAAAAACCGGCTTTTCAGATCATTTGGGCAAATACCCAAAGCGAAATAAAAGAAGCCCAGAGATTGCGATATAAAGTATTTGCCGAAGAAATGGGGGCGAATCTACCGATGAATGCAGAAGGTCTCGATATTGATGAATTCGATGCCTATTGCGACCACTTATTAATTCGTGATCAGGACAGCCTAAAGGTTGTAGGCACCTACCGTGTACTACCTCCTCATAAGGCCCAAGAAATCGGGCGCCTCTATTCTGATTCTGAGTTTGACTTATCTCGCCTTGACCATCTGCGCCCTAAATTAGTTGAATTGGGTAGGTCATGCGTTCACCAAGACTATCGCTCAGGTGCAGTAATCATGGCTCTATGGAGTGGGCTGGCACAGTATATGCAAAAGAATGGCTATGAAATCATGTTAGGTTGCGCAAGCATCCCCATGGCTGATGGTGGTCACTTTGCAGCTAGCCTATACAACTCTCTTGGGAATAATCAGATGGCACCTACTGAATTCCATGCCTTTCCTCGCTTGCCATTACCTTTAGATAAGCTCAATGGCGGCTTGGATGTGCAACCTCCCCCTTTGATTAAGGGTTACCTCAAGCTTGGAGCCAAAATTTGTAGTGCACCTGCTTGGGATCCCGACTTTAATACCGCTGATCTATTAACGATGCTGCGACTATCTGAAATTAATCCGCGTTACGCAAAGCATTTCTTAGGTCTCTAATTCTCAGGATTCAACTTCGTAACAAAAAGCCACTTCAAAATGAGGTGGCTTTTTTATTTAGCTTGAGTTATTTAAAGCTGACTTGATAAGAACGACCAACTCTTTCCCACTCTGCAGCCTCTTTTAAAAGACTAAATTCTGTCAAAGGGTGTTCCGCAGCCCACTCTTTAGATAGGCTCACTAGGTAAGAGCCATCATGCTCTGAAACTTTTACCTTTGGAATGCTAGTGTCATTTCGGCCGCGACAAAGCACTTGAGCAAGCCTCAAACAAAAGAGCATGCGCCAGTCTTCAAAGCCGTGATTATTGGCTAACTTACCAAGTTTACCGGTATGGCCAATCAATAAAGCAGCAAGTCTTGCCTGGTCATTCTTGGAAAATCCCGGCATATCGGCGTTACCAGCAATATAAGCCGAATGCTTGTGATAGCCATTATGGGAAATAGATAAACCAATTTCATGAAGGTTAGCAGCCCACTGCAATAATGCGACGTTATCTGCCCTACTCTCTGACTCAGGCTTAGGAAGTTGCTGTAAAAAATCTGCCGCCAATTTACCTACCCTATCAGCCTGCTCACGATCCACAGCATAACGTTGCATGAATTGCTCTACGGTGACATAGCGCATATCGTGATGCTGAGATCGACCAAGTAAGTCATATAGAACACCGCTACGCAACGCGGCATCCGTCACCTCCATCTCTTCGATGCCCAATTCATCGAATGCGGCCAGCATAATCGCTAAGCCTCCAGGCCATACGGCTCTTCTATCATCCTTGAGACCGATTAACTCAACTTGATTAACGTGCTCATACTTAAGAAGGTGTTTTTTGAGGTTTTTTAAGCCTTCACGAGTAATGAGGCCGCTTGCCCCATTGACCCGACCCATCGTTAATCCATCGCTCTGCCCATTAAAATTATTGCTAGCAATTAATTCAGCCAAGGCCCTAGCAGTTCCAGAGGAACCGATGACCTGTTTCCACCCGCTTTTTAAATAAGATCCCGAGATCACCTGTATTTCACGGCGGGCAGCTAGCTCAGCCTCCTTAAAGGCGTGAGCATCAATATTTCCCTTTGGGAAAAAACGCAAACTATGTGAAACGCAGCCTATATAAAGACTTTCCATCAACTTTGGCTCGTAGCCTTTGCCAATAATGAATTCAGTAGAGCCGCCACCAATATCAACGACGAGCCTATTGCCTTGAATGGCTTGCACCTCATGTGCTGCCCCAATATAAATGAGGCGCGCCTCTTCTACGCCAGCAATAACTTCAATCGGGAAACCCAAAGCTTCTTGCGCATCTTCAACAAACTGCTGGGCATTTTTAGCAACGCGCAATGTATTAGTGGCAACCGCACGAACATTTACAGGATCAAATCCACGAATACGCTCACCAAAACGTCTAACAGCAATTAAGCCGCGTTGGTAGGCGTCATTACCAAGTAGTTTATTTTCTGTTAGCCCTGCAGCCAAACGAACTGTTTCACGCAAGGTATCTATAGGACGCAGCTGTGTTCCTGAGGGTGTATTAACGACTTGAGCTACCAGCATGCGAAAACTATTAGAGCCTAAGTCAACAGCAGCTACGAGGTCTGCTGAAATTGCTAAAGGATCTACGGGATTGCTGGCCAAAATGTTCCCCAAAAATGGAATGCTGCATCAATTATGTCTATTTTATGTACAAACCATGACATATTGATGAAATCAACAGCTAGCCTTTACGGCTGGGGCGCCAGGGAATTTTTAGGCGGCCAAGTTCTGCTCAGAACTCAAGCAGTCTCGATTGCCAAAGCTACATAAAATACAACAATCGCCAGACTTTGGCTTCAAGATTGCATTGCAAGATCGGCAGCGATAAAAATGCTGAGAGCCCTCTTCAGAGCTGACGATCTCAGCGTTCTGACAATGGGGGCAAGTAACGATGGCTTGCGGGTATTGGATGGTCTTATTCACAGTCCCATACTGAACCAGAATTGTGACAAGAATATGTCAATTGTCTGAATATGTGCAGTAAAAACTTTATCGATCCTCCCATTAATTGAAACTGTCATATTACTTTGCTAGGATTGAATCTAACCTAATTCATAGATTGAATGTCATGAGTAAATATCAATATGAAGATGCTGTAAAGCAATTACAAGAGTCTGGCAGCATTGGATTGGCTGACTTAAAAAAGCTGCCACACATAGATCTTGTAGAGCTGCTGGAGGAAATTAAGGTTTGGTGCCTTTATGCCAACGGCAAAGCTGAAAAGCTGCCTAAGGAATCTAAAAAGAAGAAAAAGAAAAAGAAAGAGTGAGGATTAAGCTGCGACTCGCTCTTTAGGGAAGCGGAGCATAAATTTGCTACCCCTACCTGGAGTACTTTCAATCACTAACTGGGCCTGATGGCGGTTGGCAATATGCTTCACTATAGCAAGCCCTAGACCAGTTCCACCAGTATCTCTTGATCTGCTCCGGTCAACACGATAGAAACGCTCTGTCAATCTTGATAGATGCTCAGATGCAATGCCGGGGCCAGTATCCGTTACTGAAAATTCACCTTGCCCTTGTTCGTTAACTTTCCACTCCACCGAAATTGCCCCCACATCCGGGGTATAGCGAATAGCATTGGATACTAAATTACTAAAGGCAGAGAGAATCTCTCTTTCATCGCCTAATAAGTTATGCGTTGAATTCATATCAAAACTTAATGAATGCTTTCCTTGTGAAAGTGCTTCGGCATCGTTTTTAATTAGCGCCATCAAAGTTTCAATCTTCACCACAGTATTTGTAGCCGGCAATGCATTTGACTCAAGATTAGCCAAGGTCAATAGATCCTCAACTAAGCTCTTCATTCTTTGGGCTTGCGACATCATCATGTCTAGGTACTGATCCTGCTGATCCTTTTTGAGCTCTAATGATTGAACTGTTTCCAGAAAGCCCATTAAGACGGTGATTGGCGTGCGCATTTCATGAGAAACATTGGCTACGAAATCACGCCGCATGGCATCTGCTTTTTGCAAGTCAGTAACGTCCTGCACCAAAAGAAGATGGCGCTTTTGCCCAAATGGGAAAGCTTGCAGCATCAGACTCAAACTACCGTCTGGCCCCATACGCTCCATGAGTAGAGGCTCTTCAAAATTACGTTTATTCAAATACTGTATGAATTCAGGGCGTCTAATTAAAAAATTAACGCGCTGCATTACGTCACGCTTAAAGATCAATCCAAAAAACCTCTCAGCGATGCTGTTACACCATTCAATTTGATCGCTCTCATCAAGCATGACGATGCCATTAGGTGAAGCTTGAAATGCTTCAATAAAGTGATCGTGTTGCTGCTCAATACTGCGTATACGCTGCTTTAGATTTCTGACGAGTCGCTGGAGCCTAAAAAATACCTCCTCCCAAAAACCACTTGGCAAAGGCATGTTTTCGACAGAGTCCGCAAGAATGTATTTTCTAAGGCGCGCTAAATTGATGTACGCATATACAAGGGGTATAGAAAGTACTGCAACACCGGCCGCTATGGCCCACTCTGGACCCCAGAAAGACAGGACGACAAATGCCGCAATAAATGCGACACAAATGATGACAAAGAAACGAGTTAAAACGGAGAGCATGCTGCAATATTAGAGCATCTCTAAAAGCCTCTAGAAAATTCTAGAAAAATGCTTATAAAGCCTTAAGTTTCGGTAGGAGTCTTGGTAATACGGTAGCCGCTACCCCTGACAGTCTCTACATAGCGGTCACAATCAAAAGGTACCAGAGCGGCCCTCAAACGTTTGATGTGAACGTCAACCGTTCTTTCCTCTATGTAGACTTCACTACCCCAAACCTTGTCTAATAAACTGCCGCGGGAGTGAACTCTCTCAGGATTAGCCATAAAAAATTGCAGCAATCGAAACTCCGTAGGACCCAACGCAATTGATTTAGGCTCCTGATTTGGCCAGACTGCCAATACACGGTGAGAGCTTGGATCCAGCTTTAACGGGCCAACAGTCAGTGGGCCCGTGTCCTCAATAGGCGTCTGCCTTCTTAATATTGCTCTAACTCTTGCCACCAGCTCTTTAGGAGAAAATGGCTTAGTCACATAATCATCTGCACCTGAATCAAGACCAAGAACCTTATCAGACTCTTCGCTTTTTGCAGTGAGCATCAAAATAGGCAAGCCTTTGGTGCGCTCATTAGCACGAAGCTCTTTCGCAAACTGCACGCCTGACTTTCCAGGCATCATCCAATCCAAAATAATTAGACTGGGCAATTGATCTTTCATCAATGCCAACGCCAACTCTGTTTGCATGGCTTTTTCTACTTCATATCCTGCATGTGACAGGTTAATCGCAATCAATTCTGCAATTGATGGCTCATCCTCAACAATGAGTATGCGGTGAGTCATGATTAAGCGCCCTGTTATTGTCTATTAGCTTCGCGCACTAAATCTTCATGCGGGATGTGACGAACGTCAGACCCTTTAGCAATGTAGATTACAAACTCAGCAATATTCTTAGCATGATCACCAATACGCTCGATTGCTTTAGCAATGGTCAGCATATCGAGCCCTGTACTAATCATATGAGGATCTTCAGACATATAGGTAATGAGTTTGCGCACAAAACCTCTGAACTCCTCGTCAATCTGACGATCTTCCTGAACTACCTCTGCTGCTGCAATCGTATCTAAACGCGCAAAGGCATCAAGACTGCGGCGCAATAAAGAAATTGCCATCTGTCCAGATAAGCGAATTTCTGCAACGTTAATATTGTGTGGCAAACCAGACTCAATCAGTCGCTTGGTGCGCTTAGCAACGCGCTCTGCTTCATCACCTGCTCTCTCAAGATTCGTAATGGCCTTAGAAACCGCCATCACAAGTCGTAAGTCGCGGGCAGTAGGTTGTCTGCGAGCAATTAACTCTGTACAAGCTAAGTCAATCTGAATTTCGAGATCGTTAACAAGTTTTTCATTCTCGATAACCACATTGCAGGTATCGAGATCCATTTGCGTGAAGGCACGCATAGCTGTCGCAATTTGTGATTCAACCAGGCCGCCCATTTCAAGCAAGCGGCTTGAGAGCGAATTAAGATCAGCGTCAAATTGTGATGATAGGTGTTTATCTGGCATATATGTCTCCAATTAACCGAAGCGGCCGGTTATGTAGTCTTCTGTTTCTTTGCGCTTAGGCTTAATAAATATCTCGTCAGTTTTGCCATATTCGATCAGGCTACCCAAATACATATAGGCCGTATAGTCCGATACGCGAGCAGCCTGTTGCATATTATGGGTCACGATAGCAATCGTGTAGTCATTTTTAAGCTCATGAATCAATTCTTCCACCTTACCAGTAGAAATTGGATCCAAAGCAGAGGTTGGCTCGTCAAGCAAGATCACTGAAGGCTTAACCGCTACACCACGCGCAATACATAAACGCTGTTGCTGACCACCTGACAAAGAAAGACCGCTTTGATTGAGCTTGTCTTTAACTTCATTCCAAAGAGCAGCCTTATTTAATGCCCACTCAACACGCTCATCCATTTCAGAGCGAGACAGTTTTTCATAAAGACGAACACCAAAGGCAATATTTTCATAAATCGACATCGGAAATGGGGTTGGTTTTTGAAAAACCATACCAATTCTTGAGCGCAGCAAGTTTAAGTCTTGGCCAGGCTCTAGGATGTTCTGTCCATAGAAATTGATTTCACCTTCAGCACGTTGACCTGGGTAGAGGTCATACATGCGGTTTAAGGTTCTTAAAAGTGTAGATTTGCCACAGCCTGATGGGCCAATAAATGCAGTGACCTTACCTTGCTCAATATCGAGGTTGATCTTTTTGAGACCCTGAAATGCGCCGTAATAAAAATTGAGATTGCGCACCTCAATAGCATTGACTGCAGTCTTCTGCAGCTCTTGATTTACCGTATCCACTCTACCCCCTTGACTATCAACCTGATTTAAGTCAAACATTGTTTTCATATTACTCATCATCCCTGCACCTTATCTCGGAATACCACGCGCGCCAGGATATTTAAGCCAAGCACAGCAAAGGTAATCAATAAAGCACCACCCCATGCAAGATCCACCCAATTGTCATAAGGGCTCATAGCAAACTGGAAAATCACCACAGGCAAGTTAGCCATAGGTGCATTCATATTCGTTGAAAAGAATTGATTATTTAATGCCGTAAATAGTAGTGGTGCTGTCTCACCACTAACCCGTGCAAGAGCAAGCAGGATGCCGGTCATCACGCCACTTTGTGCCGCCCGTAGGGTGATCATGAAAGCAACCTTCCACTTAGGCGCACCCAATGCATAGGCTGCTTCACGCAAACTACCAGGAACTAGACGAAGCATATTCTCGGTTGTCCGAACGACTACTGGAATGGCTATTAAAGCCAATGCAATCGTTCCAGCCCATCCAGAGAAGTGTCTTACTTGTGCAACCACAAAGGCATAAACAAATAAGCCAATCACAATTGAAGGCGCAGAGAGCATGATGTCGGTTACGAATCTGGTGACTGAAGCCACTCGACTGCGATCCCCATACTCAGAGAGATATAAACCTGCTAGCACACCAATCGGAGTGCTCAGAAGAGTGCAACAGCCAATCAGCATGAGGCTACCAACGATACCGTTAGCTAGACCCCCGCCTTCTGAACCAGGTGCAGGTGTACTTTGAGTAAACAGATTCAGGTCAATTGCG
>ERZ650310.354-NODE-354-length-13780-cov-5.666084_pt1 | contig 13780 bp, 14 predicted proteins | sample MGYA00376246_ERZ650310 | MGnify/ENA primary metagenome ERZ650310 (study PRJEB26733, sample SAMN07839286) | wastewater metagenome | biome: small river; feature: stream; material: water | place: USA: North Carolina | collected 2016-03-01 ...
GGTGAGTCAGTATTTGATCATCCATTCTTATGGGGTAGTAAGCGTACTGGTCCCGATTTAGCTCGCGTTGGCGGTCGTTACTCCGATGACTGGCATCGCATTCACTTGCGGAATCCTCGCGATGTCGTTCCCGAGTCCAATATGCCAGGCTACCCCTATCTACAAAAGCCAGCAGCGGCAGATACGATCGCTTCCCATATGACGGCAATGCGTCGCCTAGGTGTTCCTTATACCGATGAGCAAATTGCGAATGCGCCAAAAGAGCTCGAAGGTAAGACTGAAGAGGATGCGTTGATTGCGTATTTACAAGGTTTGGGTGTGAATCGTCGCTACATTGTGGTTGATGAGGTTGTTGCTAAGTAATTTTTAGCGGATAAATCTTATGCAAAATATCGCGCCCTACCTCTCTGCCATCTCTTCTGTACTTGGCTTAGTTGTATTTTTAGGAATTGTTTGGTGGGCCTGGTCCTCAAAAAGACAGGCAGCCAATCAAGAGTCCGCCGAACTTCCGTTCGATCTTCCCGATGAATTTAGTAAGGACAAATCATGAGTGACTTTCTTGGTGCTGGTTGGAGTACCTATATCGCCTTAGTAACACTGGTCGGTATTTTTTGGTGCGTTTGGCTATTATTTTCCCAGCTGAAGGTTAAGGTAAAGCTCAAGCCTGATGGCGAAGTGGCTGATACTGGCCACGTTTGGGATGGCGATCTGCGTGAACTAAATAATCCTTTGCCACGCTGGTGGATGTGGATGTTCTTGTTGTCCTGTATTTTTGGTTTGGTGTACTTAGTTCTTTATCCGGGCTTGGGTTCATATCCGGGGATCTTGGGCTATAGCACTGACAATGCATTAATGAGCTCCATGACTGCTGCTAATGATGAGCTGAAGCCGGTTTATGCTAAATATGTGAAGATGGACATCGAGCAAGTTGCCGCAGATCCAAAAGCACGTGAGATGGGCCAACGTTTATTCTTGAACTCTTGTGCGCAGTGCCACGGCTCAGATGCGGGTGGAGCAAAAGGCTTTCCAAATTTAACTGACGGCGATTGGCTCTATGGTGGTTCCCCAGAAAATATCAAGACAACATTGATTAATGGGCGCGCTGGTGTAATGCCCCCGTTCCCACAGCTTGATAGTAATCAAATTGTGGATGTGGCTAACTACGTACGTAGCCTCTCGGGTTTGCCTGTGGATGACGCAAAGGCGGCTCGTGGCGCGGAAGTATTTAAAGCCAATTGCGTAGCTTGTCACGGTGCGGACGGCAAAGGTAATATCGCCTTGGGTGCGCCTAATTTGACTGATAAGACTTGGTTATATGGTGGATCAGAGGCAACCATTATTGAGACTCTCACTAAAGGTCGTATGGCAATGATGCCTGCTCAGGATAAAGTATTGAGTCCTGAGAAGATTCATCTCTTGACGGCTTATGTGTGGGGTTTATCTAACAACAAGGCTGCCGTAGCCAAGTAATCAGTGTCAGATAATTCGCCGGTCGGGAAGCCTATTCCCATTGATGTTATCGAGGAATCTCTTTATGAGGTCCGGCGAAAGATTTATCCACGATCTGTTAGCGGGCTGTTCGCTCGCTGGCGTTTCATCTTGGTATTTGCAACGCAATTATTGTTCTATGGCCTTCCTTGGATTAGCTGGAATGGTCGTCAAGCCGTACTCTTTGACTTAATTCAACGTAAGTTTTATATCTTTGGCTTAGTATTGTGGCCGCAGGATGTGATCTATCTCACACTCCTCTTAATTCTGTCTGCCTTAGCCCTCTTTTTGTTTACCGCAATTGCTGGTCGATTATTTTGTGGCTATGCCTGTCCGCAAACGGTCTATACCGAAATTTTTATGTGGATCGAGCGCAAGGTTGAGGGCGATCGTTTTGCTCGCATTCGCTTGGATGGGGAAGAGTGGCCTTGGAGCTTCCATAAGTGGCGCCTCAAAATCACCAAGCATTTTCTGTGGCTCTTAATCGCTTTCTGGACTGGCTTTACTTTTATTGGGTACTTCACCCCAATTGAAACTCTGAGCGCAGGAATTCTGCATTTATCACTTGGCCCATGGCAAACTTTCTGGTTGTGCTTCTACAGCTTTGCAACCTGGGGTAATGCGGGTTTCATGCGTGAGCAAGTTTGTAAATACATGTGCCCCTATGCACGCTTCCAAAGCGTCATGGTAGACAAAGATACTTTCCTGGTTACCTACGATAAGGTCCGTGGCGAGCCCCGAGGTAGTCGCAGTAAGTCGGCGGATCACGCTAGTCTGGGGTTGGGTGATTGTGTTGATTGCAGTATTTGCGTGCAAGTCTGTCCAACTGGTATTGATATTCGTGATGGCCTGCAATACATGTGTATTGGTTGCGGAGCTTGTATTGATGCTTGTGATCAAGTGATGGAGAAGGTCGATTATCCAAAGGGCTTGATTCGGTATACGACTGAACGAGCTATTGAAGATAAAGAAACCAACCAAAGTGCGATCCGCCATATCTTGCGTCCACGGGTGTTGATTTACACGGCATTCATCACAGTATTGACAGCCGCCTTTATGATCTCTTTGCTCACCAGAAACCCCCTACGGGTTGATGTGATGAGGGATCGGGGGGCATTAGCACGTGAAGTGGACGGTGTGCGTATTGAGAATATCTACCGCATTCAGATTATGAATGCCTCTGAAAATTCTATGAAAGTTCATGTGAGGGCATCGGGTCTTTCTGGCTTGAGGATTTTGGATTCACAGGGAAAAGAAATTACTGAAATCGAAGTAGCCCCTGCCAGCAATCAGTTGTTACCAATTAAAGTTAGCGCCAATATTGGTGATAATGAACCAGGAAATTACCCGATACACTTTGATGTATCGGCGGATGAAATGGATGGTGATAAATCCGTCATCAGAATCCGTGATGAAAAATCAAGCTTTATTATTCCCCGCTAAGCTGTATAGCGAAAGATGGAGAGGATGAATATGTCAGAACTAGAAACAAATAAACCTTGGTTTAAACAGCTCTGGCCATGGTTACTCATTAGCGGCCCTGCTATAGCTGCTATCGGCTGCATGATTACCATCTATCTTGCAGTGAATTTATACGCTGATAAACCAGTGCGCGATGGTGTCGTCAAGCGCGGACTAAAGGTTGAGCAGCTTAAAGTAGAGCAGGCTCATAAATGAAGTACCGTCTATTCATTTGGATCATGTGGCCATCATTTTTAGTTGCTATTTTGGCCGAAGGTTTGCTCTTTAGTGTTGTACATCCTGCGGAGCTATTATTTTTTGGCTCTCACCCAAACATTTCTGATGAGGGCATCTACACCATCGGATTTTTTATTATCTGGATATTCTGCTCATTCTCAAGTGCCCTAACTGCTTATATTCTCCCCGGCATCGATGAAGATGGCAATAAAGGGCCAGATCGCGGCTTGCTTTAAGGCGGTCTTCCTTAAACGCTAATTGGTTTGATTTGAAGTGTGCGTTCTGGGTTGGGGATGCTGGCTAATTCATAAAGCCCATCCATATCGATCAGCTTAATATGGCGCTGTTTAATTTGGATCAGTCCTGATTCAGCAAAACGAGAGAGCATGCGACTAACCGTTTCAATCTGAATGCCCAGGTAACTACCAATTTCTACGCGACTCATCCGTAAATCAAATTCATTATTTTGATAACCGCGGGCTGCCAAGCGCTGAGAAAGATTCAGTAAGAAGGTCGCTAAACGTTCTTCTGCACGCAAACTACCCAATGAGAGTAGGTGACGTTGGTCTTGCGTGAGTTCGCGACTCAGAATGCGGTGAAATTGCTTTTGTAGTACTGGAATTTGGCGTGCTAAATCCTCAAATGCTTCGTAGCGAATGATGCAGACTTCGCTATCTTCTAGGGCGATTGCCTCGGATTGATAGCTGCCCTCACCAATGCCATCAAGACCTAAAATCTCGCCAGGCAGATGAAAGCCAATCACTTGTTGGCGCCCATCTTCTAGACCATATTCAGTCTTCAGGGTGCCAAAGCGAATGCTATATACCGCAGAAAGTGGGTCGCCATGACGATAGAGGGTTTCACCTTTTTGCAGATGGACACGCTCTTTAACAAGTGTATCAATCTTGGCAATATCACTTGAGCTGATCCCTACGGGCAAGCAAAATTGACCCAGTACGCAGACTGAGCATTTGCTACTAGGGGCATCTGAGTTAATGTAATTCATATTGGATCTAGTTATCAGACCAGTTTATTCTACTCGGATAATGTGTAATTTTAATACTTCCTCAAGGCTAGGGCTGCCTAGATGCTAACTACTAGTTTATTGCTAGCCGTCTTCCTGGGCGCTTTGGTTAGTGGGTGGCACTGCGCCCTCATGTGTGGCGGTATTGCGGCGGCAATCGAACGCCAGGGTAGCACTCCAGAGGCGACCTACAGCCCATTACAAAGCAAGTCTGAGTTGTTTTATCTGCAACTCATCATGCACTTAGGACGCTTAACCACATACGTTTTACTTGGTGCTATCGCTGCTTGGGCTGGCGCTATTATCTGGCAGCAAAATATGGTGCCTATTCAACGCCCCTTATTTGCTTTTACGTCCCTGGTTTTATTGTGGATGGGCTTACGCCTGTTGCGTCAGAGGACGAATAGCCCTCTATTGGTCGGAAAGTGGCTGGGCGCACGAATGGCAAGCTATTGGGCGAAATATTTAGGGAGTTTTACAGGCCGCTCATCCCGTTGGTTTAGTGGAATGGTATGGGGATTAGTTCCTTGTGGTTTGGTTTACAGCGTTTTACCGCTCGCATTTTTGTCGGGAGATGTCTTGACAGGTGCTGCGCTGATGTTGGCATTTGGCTTGGGTACTTTGCCTAACCTATTGCTGATCTCGAAATTTTCAGCAGTCCTGACACAGTTTGGGCAATACGTCTGGGTGAGATACATTGCTGCGGGACTTTTATTATCCGCGGGAATCTTTGGGCTCTATCGCGCTTGGTATTTGCCAGAAGCTTTGCTTAAAGGCGGCTTCTGTATTAGTTAATACGGCTGACTGATTGCTGCGGTAATGCCTTGTTGCAGGTCTGGGTAGATGCAATTAGGGGGCAGTCGCTCCAATAGACCTCCCCGTACCGCCATCTCATATGGCTGATGTACAAGCCCGCAAATCAGGAGCTTAATGCCGCGATTTTTGCAAACCTCTTCAAGTTCAAGCAGGGCATCCATTCCAGAAACGTCAATATAGATTACGTTCTTTAAATCCAGAACCAACAGCTTTGACGGCAATTCATTTTCAATGTTCTCTAGAATCTTTACTGCGCCAAAAAAGATGGCGCCATAGATTCTGAATACAGAAATGTTGCCCTGATGTTCTTGCAATACTGGAAAGTCGATTGCACTTGCTGCTTCATAGCGAGATAGACTTGAGATGCGATAAATGAAGGTAATGAATGCCAAGAGCAGGCCTACTTGAATTGCCACAGTAAGGTCTAGAACGATAGTCAGAAAAAAGACACTCAACATAGTCAAGCGATAAGGTAAGCGGAATTGTTTGAGGTCTGCAAACTTTCGCCACTCACCCATATTCCAAGCCACATACATCAGAATAGCGGCTAAGCTGGCCAAGGGAATATTTTTCGCGAGCGGAGCTCCAAACAGAATAATGATCAGCAAGCTCGCTGAGTGAGCAATTCCTGCGACTGGTGTACGACCACCGCTTTGTATGTTCGTAACTGTTCTTGCAATTGTTCCTGTAGCGGGCATGCCGCCAAAAAATGGAGTGACTAGGTTTGCCAGCCCCTGGGCCATGAGTTCTTGATTAGAGTCGTGGCGATCATGAATCAGTCCATCCGCAATGCGTGCGCACAGTAGCGATTCAATTGCTCCGAGTAGGGCGAGTGTAATGGCGGGTGCAATGACAAACTGTGCCGTACCCCAGCTAATTGGAATCCATTCAAAACTGGGAAGACCGGCTGGGATGCCGCCAAACCGACTGCCAATCGTATCTACAGAAAGATGAAATAGGCTGCCAGCTATCGTAGCTAATACCATTGCAATCACTGTTCCAGGTATATGCGTGAGATAGCCAAGATGCTTTTGAAGTGCTCGCCAGGAAACTAAAAAAACCAGGCTTCCCATCGATAGCAAGAAGGCGGCTGGATTAACAGTATCGGCAGCGGCATACAAGGTTTGAACTGCTTGAAAAAACTCAGCAGGCATCTTGGTAATTTGCAGACCAAAAAATTCTTTCACTTGGGATAAGCCAATCAATACGGCGATGCCGTTGGTAAACCCAATAATGACGGCTACTGGAATAAAGCGAATTAAAGTGCCGAGGCGAAAGAGCCCCATCAAGAATAAAAATACTCCAGACATGGCAGTCGCTAAGAGTAGGTTAGCGATTCCGTAATGATCCACAATGCCATAGACAATGACAATGAAAGCGCCTGCTGGACCACCAATTTGCACGCGACTGCCACCTAAGATGGAAATCAGTCCACCAGCAATGATGGCGGTAAAGATGCCTGCTTCTGGTTTGAGTCCGCTGGCAATCGCAAATGCCATTGCCAAAGGTAGTGCCACAACTCCTACCGTAATCCCCGCCAATATATCTTTGCTTAAAAGGGCGCCACTATAACCCTTGAAGGAGTCAAGCAGTTTTGGGTGGAAGAGATTCATTAGAAAAAGATCTTCAGGCTATACGACTACCAACCCAGTAGGCTAAGGTGGCAGAAAGTGCTGTAACTGCAGAGCCCCAAGCGATATCTACAAATGCCAGTCGAACAGGGAAGTCGCGGATGACTGCTAGATTAGTTAGATCGTAAGTCATGTAGCAAAAAAATCCAAATAGGGCACCATATTGCGCTGCATATATCCAGGACTGTTTCGAGATAGCTGGAAGAATGACAAAAATTGATGCACCGAGCGCATATAGAAGATAAAACCCCAGTCCAGCCAATAATTTAGGCTCGCTGGCCATGAGAGAGCCCATGTCGTCGCGGTAGAGATTCTTGGCGATGCCCAGTAGCCAAATTAAATCAATGGCCACTAAAGACAGTAGAAATGAAAAATAGACCGCTAAATACTTGAGCAATTCAGTTTCCCTTTTAAGCTTTTACAGATGAATAATAAGGATTATGATGGAACAAAGGGCATTCAGGTTTAATTTAACAGGAGTCGATATGTTCAGGCACTTATTAGTACCAGTGGATGGTTCGGATGTGAGTAAAAAGTCCTTAAAGAAGGTGGCAGAGCTTGCTAAAACAGATAAGGCAGCTGTGACATTGGTCTACGTTTCTGATCCAATGCCGCCAATGGTGTATTCAGATAGCACCATGGGTTACGGGATTTCGCAAAAAGAGCACAAAAAGGTGTGCGAGGCATTTGCTGCGGATGTCTTTAAAAAAGCATCAGTGACATTGGGTGCTGGCATTAAGGTCAACACACTTCACATAGCCGACAGTAATTTGTCCGAAGGCATTTTGGAAGGCGCCAAGAAATCTAAGGCAGATGTGATTGTGATGGCTTCCCATAAACGCACCGGAATTAAGAGCGTCCTCTTGGGTAGTGAAACGCATGAAGTGATTGTGCATTCCAAGTTGCCGGTGTTGGTTCTTGGCTAAGACTCAAGACTGCAAGAAATTAAGGGGCCCAATGGGCCCCTTTTTTATTTTGTATTTATTGCAGACACCTCTTAGTTTTTGAGGGGCGTTCCCAGCAATAGAATTTCTCTGGTGAGCAGTCCGCTATCGCTATCACGCATATTCCATAGATCTAATTCAGTTTTAGCACCATATGGATCAACATAGATGCCATCTTTTCTTAATTCAAAGTGAAGGTGAGGGCCGGTAGAGCGTCCAGTCGATCCCACATAGCCAATCTCTAGGCCACGCCTTACTTCATTGCCTACCTCTAGTTCAGCGTTGTAGTTGCTTAAGTGTGCATAGTAGGTGCGATAGTTTCCAGGGTGCTCAAGGATGATGAGATTACCAAAGGCACCGCTATAGCCCAAGTGCACGACCTTGCCGGTGGCTACACTAAAGATTGGAGTTCCAATCGGCGCCGAGTAGTCAATGCCCATATGGGTACGATACCGTTGCTTAGGCGCTGCTACAGCCGCAGTAGCATTTTTAGATGGGGCGACCTTCTTGCTGGATGCTCTTACACTTCCAACGCCCCTAGATATGCGTCGATAGCTCAGGGGATTGGTCCAGAAGGTGCGTTCGATAGATTCGCCACTGGCGGTATAAAAGCCTCCTGGAATATCACTTCTCTCAATCCAAAACGCACCAGAAAATACCTCATTAGATACTGGGTCAATAATTTCTGCTGCCCAGATTTGCGCCCAGCGCTCTTTATCGCCAAAATCCACTATCAAGCGCACAACGCTATTGGTATTTTCTAGGGCACTGTTCTCCTCTGGATAAATCTGTTTAATGACGGAGTTCAATTCCCAAATGAGTTCTACAGGCAATTTATCGCCTACTTTTTTAGGGTCATATAGAACATCGCGCAGTGGCAATTGAATTTCGGTAAAACGTTTCGACTCGTCTTTCAGGTAGTCTTGCTGAATTAAGAAGCTGCCTGCTGCTGAGGGGGTAAAAGTCCAAATCTCCGTCTTGGCATCCTGTATCGGGCCATTCATGATGCTAAGTGATTCAAAGCGGTTGCGACTTCCTAGGGCTAGCGCATAAGGAATGCAATTACCACGCATGCGATCAAAAAAGCCTTTGGTTTGAGATTTAAAAAAATCATTGAAGTTGCGATCACTTAGGCCTAAATTAGACGGGAGATGATCTTCGTTATAACTGCGACGTAGGCAGCCTCGTTGGACGCGGTAATCTAGGTTCGCGGCACCTTCATTGCTGTATTCACCCTCAATCCTTTTAAATAATTCAGGATTTAAGCTCATGCTTTTAGAGGGTTGATTGAGCGTGTTTTGCTTCACTTTGAGTCCGACTTGCTTGCTACTTGGTGTGGCAGCCTTCTGCTTAACTTGGGGTGCTTTGCTGGTCTTGCTATTTTGGGATGTAGTTTGCGCCAAAGCGCTAGAGACGAGCTCTATCCCTGGTATTTGAATGAGGCCAATAATGGCAAATCCAATTACTTTGATTGCTCCCTTAAGGAAGAGGGGGCGTACACAGACAATTTTTTTCACACGACAATTATCCAATATTGTTGTGAAAGACCTGGGTATTTTGGGTCGTGCTGTGCCGCAACAATATCGCTTTAATTTAGTTCGGGTGCTATTTTTAGCACTTCAAAGGCTGCTTTGAGCCGCTCTTCATAGACTTGCTTCATTTGAGCCGCTTCCCCTGGCGACCACTCTCTGAAGCCTGCGCCTTTGTCCATGCCGGTTTTCCCCGTATTCACCAGATCCATGACGCAAGTAGGTGGCGCTTGAATATTTGAGAGAGAGGGGTAAATGACCTTTGCAGCTAGCGCCATACCTTCCCACCCCGAGATTTCTTTTTGTGTCATCGGGCCAACTGCCGCATAACGAAAGCCAAAGCTATAGCGCACCGCAGTGTCGACATCATCTGGTGATGCAATCCCTTCTTGCACCAAAGAGAGTGCCTCACGCATTAAGGCATGCTGAATGCGGTTAGCTAGAAATCCTGGAATATCACGCTTGACCAATACAGGCTTTTTGCCATGGGCGCGATAAAGATTGCAAATTTGTTCCGCGATCTGTGGGTCAGACTTTTCACCTAGAACCACCTCTACTAAAGGAACAATCTGAGCTGGCATGAAATAGTGGGTATTGAACATCCGATGACTTGTCTTAAGGCCTTGTGCAATTTCACTAATGGGGAAACCCGAGCTATTGCTACCAATTGGTATGTTGGGTGGGACACGCTGATCAAGCTCGCTAAAGAGTGTTTTTTTGAGATCTAAGCGTTCGGAGATAGTTTCAATAATGAGATCGGTATTTTGCCAATCAGACCAATCTGCAATGCTACCGGCAAGTAGTTCGCCACCAGTATCTCGCCATGTGGGATTGATAGTGTCAGCACACGTCTCCACCTTGGAGAGGCAAAGCTCTGCTTTGTTTAGATCTCTGCCCAGCAAAATTGTTTTGGCACCATAAGCCAAGAAGCTGGCTGCAATGCCTACCCCCATAGTGCCCGTACCCATAACAACAACTTGACTCATAGCGCCTCCAAATCATCCTAGATGATGCATATTGTTAAGCGACTCATTATTCCTTATCTGCGAGTTCTCACCTAGCGCTAATTATGGCTACAATAATTTTTTGTAAATAGGAGTTCCCATGCCCATCATTGAGTCAGTATCAGTTGCAGCAGTAGCTGTGCCTCTGGATAAAGTCACCTCCTTTTCTACGCGGACGGTTTCAGAGCGTCACTATTGTTTGGTTAAAGTGCGCGGCAAGGATGGCAATGAGGGTATTGGTTTTTGCTATGTTGGTAGTGCGGGTGGGGATATCGCCAAAATTGCAGTAGAACAATTGCTAGCCCCAAAACTGCTTGGTCAGAATAGCCATCGCAGTGAAGGTTTGTGGATGGATATGTATAACGAGTCTATTTTGCAGGGGCGCGCTGGCGCTGTGATGCGTGGCATCTCCATTCTGGATACTGCGCTCTGGGATTTAAATGCCCGGGCTGCGAAGTTGCCTCTCCATCAATACCTAGGATCCGTCGTAGATGACCGCGTTCCAGCTTATGCCAGCGGTGGTTACTATTTAGAAGGCAAAACACCTGCCAAGCTGGGTAAGGAGATGGAGTCCTACGTTAAACAGGGTTTTAAGGCTGTCAAAATGAAAGTGGGGCGCCTATCTCCAAGAGAAGAGGAGGCGCGCGTTAAGGCTGCTCGTAAGGCCGTGGGCGAGGATGTTTTGCTGACCTTGGATGCGAATAATGCTTGGCGCGATCTACCTACTGCCTTGGAATACATTCGTCGCTTCGAGGCTTACAACCCATACTGGATTGAAGAGCCATTTTCTCCAGATGCTATTGATCTTCATGCGGCTCTTGCGCGTCAAACCAAGATTAATGTGGCTACTGGTGAGATGGAGGCTGGGCGCTGGCGCTTTAGGGAATTGATTGATGCTGGTGGCGCTGCAATTTTGCAGTCGGATGCGGCGGTATGCGGCGGCATTACTGAGTGGCGTCGTATTTCTGCTTACGCGGACTTAAAAGGCGTGATTGTTTGCCCGCATTGGATGCATGATTTACACGCGCCTCTGGTGGCCGCAACCCCGAATGCGCGTTTTGTGGAATTCTTCTTGGATGATCAAGTGTTGAACTTCCGTAGATTAATTAACAAGCAGCTTACCTTCAAGAACGGTGATTTGATTTTGCATAAAACCCCAGGACTGGGATTTGAGTTTGATGAAGCTGCTATCAAAAAATATGCTGGCAAGGCTGCCTGGACTAAGATTGCCTAGTGCAGTTAGTAGTTGATCGGCAATAAAAAATCCCGCATCGTATGCGGGATTTTTTTTATCTAACTTGCTTCAATATTGATCAGGTGGACTTGGGATTCATCTTGAAATGGGTAATTGACTGGGTAATTAATACCAAACCAAATCCTACGAATCCAATAATGTCCGCTTCAGTGGATGGGTAGGCAAGTGCTACACCTGCAATGACCATGATGACGCGTTCAAATACTTTGGTCTTTTCAATAAACCAGCCTTGTAATCCACCAGCAAGACAAATGATTCCCACAACTGCGGTGAAGGAAACCCAAGCAATTTGACCCCAATCCGCTTGTTCTAAGGCGGTTGTAGAGCCCATAAGCAATAAGCTTACGCCTGACTTATCGAGAACAAACATGAACGGAACTAAGATCGCTGGAGCGACATATTTCCAAGTTTGTAAGGTGGTCTTATACGGGTTGCCTTTACAGATGGCCGCAGCAGCGAACGGCGAGAGCGCTGTTGGAGGAGATACTTCAGAGAGCACTGCGTAATAGAAGATGAACATGTGCGCTGCAAATTCTGGAACGCCAAGATTAATCAGGGCAGGAGCAGCAATCACGGCGCAAATAATGTAAGACGCTGTTACTGGAACAGCGAGACCTACAACCCAAACCACCAGGCCTGTGAAGATCGCTGTGAGCAAGAGTGAGCCACCGGCGTACTGAATCACGATTGAGCTGAATTTCAAGCCCAAGCCGGTTAATGTAACGGTGCCCACAATCAATCCAGCACCAGCACAGGTGACTGCAATTGCTAGTACGCCAGTAGAGCCAGAGGCCAATGCTTTAGTGAGGTTTGAGTTATACAAGCCAGAGAAAATCTTCTCTTTACCCTTAAACCACTCCCAAGGGATGATGGCGGTATCACGACGCAGCATGCTCGATAGGGCCGATACAACAGTCGCCCAAAATACCGACATGACTGGTGAGAAGCCAAACATCATGAATACCACGATCGAAATCAATGAGAAGAAATGGAACCAATACTTTTTAGTGAGTTGCCAGGCAGATTCGGCTGCTTCGAACTTCATACTCTTCATTCCGTACTTGCGTACATCAATTTCCACCATGACTAGCAAGCCAAGGTAAAACAGAATCGTTGGAATGGTTGCCATCAGCAAAACATCTAAATAGGAGATCTTCAGGAAGTCCGCAATCAAGAATGCTGCCGCGCCAAGCACTGGCGGAGAAATAATTGCACCTAAGCCACCAGCCGCCAATAAGCCACCAGCCGCATTTTTCTCGTATCCGACTTTATCGAGCATTGGTGCAGCTACCGAACCAACCGTCACGGTAGTAGCAACACCAGAGCCTGATGGACCACCCAGCAAGAATGAGGACAGAACAATAGTCCTACCAACGCCTGAGGATTTGCCGCCCATAGCCGCAAATGAGAAATCGATGAAGAACTTACCTGCACCAGTGAACTGCAAAAAGGCGCCAAAAATAGTGAAGAGAATAATCAGAGTGGCAGATACGTCTACTGCGGTGCCATAAATACCCTCAAGCGTCATGAACATATAGCCAACTAGACGGTCGAGGTCATAGCCCTTGTGTGTCCAAGGTGCTGGCAAGTAGTTACCAAAGAGGGCGTACATTAAGAAGAGTGAGGTCACTACTACTAAGACCATGCCGTTGGTTCTTCTAACGCTCTCCAGAATGAGGGCAATCAGGAAGACGCCAAACATGACATCCATTGAATTCGGTGCGGTATTGCGATCAAACAGATCATCTCCGCCGCTGAGGATGTAATAGGCAATGGCTATTGATCCCACAGCAAATAATATATCCCACCACATGAGGCGGTTCTTAAAGCGGGCTGCAATCGGAAAGCTCAGAAATACTAAAAACAGTACTAGGGCTACGTGGATAACACGCAACTGCTGGGTTGGAACAATCGAATAAGCGGCATATAGGTGAAAGAGTGACATGCCAACAGCCACCAAGGTAATGAACTTGGCTAAGAGACCTTTGTAGTCATTGGAATCACCTTCCTCTTGCTTAATGAAGGCATCTAATTTTTCTTGTGTTTCGTTATCAATTACAGCTTGTGTCATGTCTCAACCTATTTTTTTGTTTACAGCTTTTTTCATCTTACTAATGCGGAACTATCAAAAAATTCAGGAGTGCCTAAAGACACTCCTGATCTCAAAATGAATTAGATTTAATTTACTTTGATATTTTTTTCTTTGAAGTACTTCAAGGCGCCTGGGTGATAAGCGATTGGAGTAGAGTTTTGCTTTTGATTCTCAAGGGTTACGTTGATGTATTCCTTGTGAGTGCGAACTAAATCCAATTTGTTATCAAATACTGCCTTCACAATCTTGTAGGCTTCATCGTCAGACATATTAGCGTTGACTACGAGAATGTTGGCTAC
>ERZ650310.355-NODE-355-length-13740-cov-9.721008_pt1 | contig 13740 bp, 2 predicted proteins | sample MGYA00376246_ERZ650310 | MGnify/ENA primary metagenome ERZ650310 (study PRJEB26733, sample SAMN07839286) | wastewater metagenome | biome: small river; feature: stream; material: water | place: USA: North Carolina | collected 2016-03-01 ...
GGTGTACTGTGGCTCCTGTTGGGCCGAAACACTCAGCCCTAACAAAAGCATTAAAATATAAACTGTTTTTTTCATGGTTTAATTCTTATTCCTCTCGGAAACGGATTACTGTTTAATATATAAATATCCCGAAAGGTTTTTCTCAATCCCTTTTGTATTCTTATAGGTCAATGTATAAAAATACGTTCCTTCAGGTAATTCTACATCTCTACTCACTGTAGATCGACCATCAGAAAATCCTTTGAAGAAGTTATCATTTTGACCGTAACTATTTACATGAAATACTTCTATTCCCCAACGATTATAAATACTTAATGTGTTTTCTGGATAAAAATCGATATTGCGAATTCTAAATATATCATTCACTCCATCTCCGTTTGGAGATATAGAATTATACACTTCAATATCGTCTTCAATCACCACGCGTACATCCAATTGTTGAATTGGGCTAACACACCCATAAGATGATATTGCTGTTACACCTATTGTTGCTTCTTGGGTTCCTACTTGTACCGTGATGTCTTTAGAGCTAGAAGTACCTGTCCAATCTGTTGGCAAAATCCAATTGTATGTTAATCCACTTGAACTATTAACCACATAATAATTCTGAGAAGTTCCTGCTCCAACTAAAATATTCCCCGCAATAGCTATTGGTCGTTCTGGTAAAGCATGAACAGCGATAATAACCTCTGCCCTATCACTTTCAGCTCCATTCAGCGTTTGGCTCACATAACATGTGGTAGTACCTACTACTGAAGTGTCAGGAATTAAAGGTGTTGTTTTAGCAACACCTCCCGCTGATTGTGCGTACCAATTGACAATCGCTCCTGGAAGTGCATCAATAATTATACTTGAAGTTATAGCGCCTTGACAGTAATTATAGGTGTTTCCAACTAAGTTAGCAGTAGGTTTTAAAATAGGTTTATTAGTAGCCGATTGCAAACACATTGGAACAAAATTAGCGGTGTTTGAAAGATATTCTACAATTTGTCCCAATTCTATTGTGAATGTTTGTGCATTTCCTTTCCATGAATTAGGGTAAGTTGCCACTGCATCTGTAATTCTATTATTATCATCTAATATTATAGAATAAGTGCCGTCTAATAAATCTGGAGACATACTAAAGGTGTAATATGGAGCTTGGATAGCAGAAGACACAGATACTACTTGATTATTACTGTTTAATAACTTAGCATATAAAGTTACGGCAGGCAACCCTTGTTGATCATTAAGCCCTTCAATACACCTTTTATCTTTATCATTATATATAATACCATCAATTTGTGTAGTGACTGCTGTACAGCCTGAGATAATTGCTCCTGCTGTTATATCTAAATTTGTTGCAGATACTCCCGCTATAGTGCCTCCTGCTTGGATTCCAGTAGCAGTTCCTGTATAATTAAATCCAATTACCTGATGCGGTATCCCTGTATGAATCATTTCAAATATGCCATTTGTATTCACTTGAACAAACTGATTGGTAGTACTATCCAAAAGAGCGTATTGTTTTGCACTTGGTAATGTTTCTGTGTACGATATTGCTGAACTACAAATAGACTGGACTACAATTCCTATTGAAGCTGATATTCCACAAGAAGGCTGCACTTGTGATAATTTATTTCCAATGGTTAAACCTGTTGGCACAACTGTTGGTCCAAATACTAAAGCATGAATAGTATAATTACCCGCTGGGAGTTGTATAAACTCAGGTTTAGTTGTATTAATTTGCTTAATTTTTCCATCAAAATCATTCACAATCACATAACGAACAACACTGGGTGTTGGATAATTAATATGATCTAACGTAATAATATTTGCTGGTGCAAAATGAAGTAAATTATTATTATCTACCAATTGGCCTACTGTTGACATACAACAAACATTTATAATCACATTTACTTGAGAAGGAATGGTACTATAACACCCTTCATTGGCTGTTTTACTCCATAAATAAATAGTCCCTGGGGTTGAATAGGTTCTTGGATTTGTAATTTGAGTCCCACGAGTGGTAACCGTTCCTGTCCACCACTCATATATAATTCCATTAACTGCTGGAGACTGAAGAGTTTCTAAATTAACTGTTTCCAGCGGACAAGTATTTTCTATTGAAGATGATAAAGCTACAGGAATAGGTGTATTATTTACTATTGCATTTACCGAAGCACTAGCTGTACACCCAGTAGCTGTTTTAGTAGCAATTAATGTATAGGTTGTTGTAGCTGATGGATTCGCTAGCGGATTGGCAATTGTAGCATCTGACAAACCTATTATTGGCAACCAAGAATAGGTTACTCCAGTAATTGCATTTGATCCTATTAATTTCCCCGTTGGGTTAGTAGCACATGTTTTAGTAAAATCAGTACCTGCATTAGCAACTGGTGTTGATTTATCTACTGTAACAACTACTGTATTTGAAGCAGTACACCCATTGTTTGGATTTGTTGCCATTAATGTATAAGTAGTAGAACTTGTTGGGTTAGCTATTGGATTAGAACTTGTAGGATCACTTAAATTTGTAGTTGGACTCCAAGAATAAGTAACCCCTGAAATTGCGGCTACTCCTATTTCTTTTCCTGAAGTATTAGCAACACATGTTTTAGTAAAATCGGCGCCAGCATTTGCTACAGGTAATGTGGTATCTACTGTAATAGTTATACTATCTTCCTTCCAACACAAAGTAGTTTGATTCGTTTTTCTGATAGTGTAGGTAGTGGTTACTGTTGGATTCGCTCTTGGGTTGGCAATAGTTGAATTTGACAAACCTGAAACCCCGTTGGGCGAAGACCAAACGTAATCAAATCCTGTTTCTGGAGTTTCACCAATTACTAATCCTCCAGGATTTGTCAAACAAGTAATAGTAAAATCGGCTCCAGCATTTACAATTGGCAATGGATGTATCATCACACTTACACCACATGAGGTAGCTGTTCTACTAGAATTATTTCGTTCTGTTACTTGCACAGTATAATCTCCATCTTGAGTAGCCGTATAATTAGCATCATTCCCTCCTGTATTTATCACTACACCATTTCTTTTCCATTGATATACTGGATCCGTAAAACTCGTTACATTCGAATTTAGAACAACTGGATTTCCTTCACAAGTCTCTAAACTAGTAGGCTGAATAGTTGGTGGTGGAACTAATAAAGTAGGTTCAGAAGTGGCAATACAACCACTATTATCAGTTACCGTTACCTTATACGATCCTGGAGTTGTTGCAGTAAATGTTCTTGTGGTTCCTTGTGGAGCAGCAATTGACACACCATCTAAAACCCATTGATAACTTGATCCTTGAGAGGCTGTAAGTGTTAATGTATTTGTACAATTTAAAAATTCAAGTGAAACACCATTGTTAATTGTAGCTATAGGATTATTATTCACTTGTACTTGAATTCCGGCGCTTGCTGTTCTGGAGCAACTACTAGTATTGGTAACTACAAGAGTATACGTTTCTGTAAGAGTAGCTCTAAAAATTCGAGTGGTTGCACTTGAAATTGCTCCTAAACTATTAAACCATTGGTAAGAATACGTATCCCCTGATGGGGCTACTGGTCCTTCTAAATCTACATATCCCCCATCACAAAAAGTGGTAGCGCCATTTACAACAATAGAAAAAGCAGATGGAGTAGGAGGCTGTGCATTAACATGAGCCACAAGTGCATTACTAATACAACCATTTGTACCCCTTTTTATTTTTATGTTATAGTCTCCTGCATTTAAATTAGAATAAACATTGCTTAACTGGTATGTAAGGCCATTATCAATACTATACATATCTCCTAAATTTCCAGTAGATGTAATAGTTATAGTTCCTTTACTATTTGAACACGTAGGGTGAACAATTGATGTAATTACAGGAACATTAGGTTGAGCAGTATCCACGGTAACAACAACTTCATCAAAATTAGTACAACCTGAACTAGTTTCGGTAGCTGTAACTCTATAAGTAGTAGTTTCCGTTGGATTAGCCAATGGTGTTACATTAGTAGCGCTCGACAATCCTGTTGTTGGTGTCCAAGAATAAGTTGCACTTTGTCCTTGAATCACAGCACCGATTGCTAGACCTGTAGGATTTAACGAACAAGTCTTCGTAAAATCTGTCCCTGCATTTACTAATGGAACTGTCGTAATTACAGTTGCCTTTACTGTACTAATTGCTGTACAAGTGCCATCTGCGGCTGTAAGTGTATAAGTGGTAGTTGCCGTTGGATTAGCAATTGGGTTTGCAATTGTTGCATCATTTAAGCCAGTTGATGGACTCCAAGAATAATTTATTCCCGATACTGCTGTCATTCCTATTTCTTTACCATTTGGATTGGTAATACAGGTTTTGATAAATGCCGTTCCAGCATTTGAAACTGGGGAGGCAGTAACAGTAATAGTAGCCGCTTGATCTAAATCAATGGTGCCACAAGTTGAATTAGAAGCCTGAACGGTAAACGTATTAGCGCCTACTGTTAATTGATTTGCGGGTATCGTAAAGGTCAAATCAGAACCATTTCCTGTTTGAGTTGGAATTGATGAAATTGGAACTCCATTTTTCTTGATTAGATACACTATTTGAGATTGTGATGCCTTCACTTTAATCGAAGAAGCAAAACCTTGGCATACATCTGTTGATTGCACTACCAATGTTTTTATAGGTGTGGATTGTGTGATAGTAACTAAATCCGTTAAATAATCAGTACACTTAGAATTCGCCCCGTTGGAGGTCTTGACTCTTAAAGTAGTTCCTGCTGCAAAATTAAACGAAGATGGAAAGCTAATAACTAAATTGCCTCCTGTACCCGTACCTGATAGCGGCGGTACAAAAGAAGCCCCATTCATTGTAACTATTTCATATTTATAACCCAATTGAGAACTACTAATTGTTACTGTTTTTGTTGCAGGTGCCAAACACAAATCAATATCAGAAACAGCTAAACTAACATCTGGATTCGCATCCACTCTAACATCTACAGTTGAAGTATATATTGGTGGGTTTACACATGCTAAAAAATCTTTCAATTTAAAAGTGGCTCTATACTTGATGGTGGCTGCTGGCGATAATACCACTGGCATTCCGGTGGCAATTACTGTTTGGTTTGGATCTGCATCATTAGTCCAGGTAATATCGTACAAACCATTGGTTGCAGAAATAGCTCCCAAAGTAGTTGGACTTAAGGGACATATTACAGGATCCGAAACAATAGCTCGAGGAGCAGTAACATTGGTAGAAATGGAAACATTTTGATCTACTGAATAACAAGAACTTGCCACTCGAACAAAATAATTTCCTGTTGACAAGTTAGTAAACGAATGCTCCACTTTAGAAGTGTTATTTTCTACGTAGGTTGCTATTGGTGCTGCTGAATTGGAAGTGCTGAATAAACTAAACGTTATAGGATAGGTATACGTACCTCCTGTTATTTGGGCGCTAATAATTCCCGTATTTGGATTTGAGGTATCACATATTGACGCACCAGTTGACACTGTGAAATTTTGATAGTCTGGTATTACGACTTCTTTAAAATAAGTAGTTGGAGAGGTTCTTCTTTCTCCTGTAGAATAACCTAAGCCAATTCCATTAAATTGAACAAAATAAGATCCTGAGGCTAAGTTAACAAAAGTTCCCGAACCATTCCCTGACCTTGATATCGATTGTACTGCACTACCAAAACCTCCTGATGCATTTTTTGTATATAAAATAACATCTCCACTACCCCAGTTGGTCCCAAAAGCAAATCCATTTTTATTTAAATTAAATGATATAGAATTGGAATTATTACAACCTTGTGTAACTGTAAAGTTAGGTGTATAATTAGCATAGGTTGCATTCGTAGATGTAAACACTTTGGTATTTGAACAAGCATCTGTTAGTGTAAATCGATACTCTCCAGGAGGCAAATCATAAATACCTCCCAACACTCCAGGGTCTGCATTCCAAGTGACAAACATAGGGAAGTTATAGGTATAGGTTCCTGCAAGACTAAGTGGTTCAACTGCCGTATGAGTTACCAACGTTTGTCCATCGGTACGTTCTACTTTTACACTAACTGGGTATTTAATTCCTGAATTGTATACCGGAAAACTAAACCCAGAAGTCCCAGCTAATACAGAGACAGTAGGATTAATGGTTACGTTTCCAAGAGGGTTAGTTAAAGTTCCCGCATTATAATAAGTAACCACCGTATGGTATTGATCTGAAACGGTAATTCGATAATAGCCTCCTTCGTTCAATAGCCATTCTGAGTAGGCTGAAGGGATTGTTGCATTGGGATCAGTAGTAACATTTAAGTCATTAGTAGAATTTGCAGGATCTGGTGATATCTCTGAACCAGATAATTCCTGATAAATATCCGGACCAGTTGAAATTCTTTTTTCAATTTTTACTGAATTGGTTGGACAAAAATACACATTCCTATCTGTATATCCTTGAACATTATCCTGATCTCCAAAAACTTTCAATTTCAATTTTAAACTACAATCAGAAGTAACTATAGTTGATCCACTATAATTAAACCAGTTATTAGGCATTTGAACGGTGGAGGTTCTTGTTAAAATACTACATCCCCAATTGAATGAAGTTGTAATACTCATACCGTGAACTAATTCCGGACCATTAACAGCAGCCGGATTATAAGTATAACCATTTCTTGATGCAACATAAGTTAGAGGATAATCTACCCCTGCAATAGTAATTTTAGCATTACCAGGTTGTTGTAATACATCTAATCTAGACGATGTTAAATTATCTAAATTAACAAAAAACTTGATTTTGGATTGTGAAGGATCAGCACAATCTCTAATAAAGTTATATGCTCTAAAGCCGTAGGCTAGAGCGGCAGGAACAGCCGTTGAAGTTACATAATTTTGTGTTACCGAAACTTGACATCCTGCATTCCCATTTACTTTATCAGTGACTACAATAGTAACATTCTCTCCCGCTTTTATGTTATTAAACACTTGTGTTCGAGAACTGCTACTAAATGTTTGCACGCCAAAAGCTGAGGTCAATTTATATTCAAAAGGGCCTGTTCCTCCTGTTATCGTAGCCGTAAAAGTTCCGTTTTGTACATATCCTGTGCTAGTTGCAGTACAAGTAGGTGCCGTACTCGACAAACTCAATGTCATAGGGATATAGGTCGATGTTAGGGTAACCGGATTACTAGCGTAATTAGTAGTGGTAATCCCGTCTGAAACTGCTACGTTATATTTCCCAGCAGGGAGTGAGCCAAAAACAACATCTCCTCCTGTGGTAGAGAAGGTTAATGTTTGTGTTTGATTGGGAACTGGCGTGTTTGAAGTTCCTGTAACTGGAGTAATGGTAGCAAAACGAGTTTCACATCCCGTTTGCCCTGTCGGGATACCTACCTTAATTTCTGCATTAGAGAAACAAGTTGCATTTGTTTTTGTAACTGTAAAACCTGATATTGTACATTGGGCATTTGATAATTGACCAAATAAAAGTAAAAAAGAAAATAAAACAAGTTGCTTTTGTAACATGGTATTCCAATTAGTAATCATATTTTATTGTTTATTCATTACCCTTTTTGAATTTCAAAAAGGGGTAACTAGTATTAACTTTAAGCTTTGGGAAGGTATCTTTTGGGGACAAAAAATTTGGGGACGTAATTTGAATTACAGAATTATATTTTATTCTATTAACTCTGCTAATAAATGTCATTTCAAGTCTATTTTTTAACCCTTACACCATAAGGAAGCCTATAGAATGTTGTTATTGTCATTAAAAAGAATTTATCTGTTTTAAATTTTTCATTTCCCTTACAATCAAATTACATATACTACTGATAATTAAGCTATAAAAAATCATTGTTTTAATTAAAAAATGTCTGCAAAAATAAACTCAATTAGTATAATAAAAGTTGCAAAATCACAACTTTTTAAAAAAAAGTAATTATTTGATTCAAATAATAGATGTATTTAGATTTTAATTGTAAAAAAATACCCCAACTATGATGACATGTTGAGGCTGTTATAATAAAATTAATACATTAATTATTTCTAATTATAATAAATGACAACTCGTCCGTGTCCTGTATTAAAATTAGAAACATTAGAAACCTTTTGACAAGAGGAATGTGTCCAAGAAGAACCGCCACCACCTGAACCTTGTGCATTTCCTCCTCCAGCTGCGCCACCACCCCCAAAATAACCAGCACCGCCGCCGCCGCCGCCATTCCATCCGGCACTAAAACCACCTACGATTCCTCCTGTTCCTCCATTAATAGCTGTCCCAGCAGTTGGATTAGTCGAATTTCCATCGGAAGGCGTTCCAGCAACACCTCCAGCTGTTTGAGTCGCTCCTCCACCTCTAGTATTAACGCCTCCATAATTTGATGTTGCACTAATTCCATTTAATCCACCACCAGCACCGCCGTTACCAGCATAGCTATTAGTCGCAGTTCCACCTCCGCCAGCAGCAATAACTAAAGCATTCGCTTGTGTAACTGGTGCTGCGGTCGAAATTGCACTTAACCCCCCTCCAGCTCTAGCGATAGTACTGTATATGGTTGAGCGCCCACCATCACCTCCAAAACCATATACTGCAATATTATTAGTAGATTGTCCTCCCACAGTAATTTGCAATATATTACCAGGCGTAACGGTTAATACACAGCTCACTTTACCTCCTTTACCACCAAGATAAGGGCTAGCTGACCCGCCCTGCGCTCCTGCTACATCAACAAAAATTTGTGTCACTCCTGAGGGAACCGTCCAAGTTTGAATGGCTCCTGTATAATCAAATCGAACAAAATTTTTATAAACTGGCTTCAATTGAATAAACTCAGGTTTGAGTTGAGCAAATGCAAACAACGGTAAAAGAAATACAACTATAATTTTTTTCATCATAAACCTATTAAAATGCAGTATCTCCTGATAAAAATGCTGTTGTAGAAGTAGTAAGCATCACGCCTATAGACGAACCCGTAGTTCTACTAAAGGTTCCCAAAGCACTTGTTACTGAAACTCCAGAACCTATAACATTTACTTGCCCAGCTCCTTGTTGTATAATTTGACAATAAAACCCGGCTGGTAAAGTTGATGGAATAGTTACTGTAACTGTTGTAGCACTATTTACAACAATTATATTTCCATTATCAGTCGATGCAATTGAAAAATCAGTTGTTTTATTTGAAACCGTAGTCGTTAATGCTCCTGGTTGCCATGTTGCATTTCCAGAAGCGTCAGATGTTAATACTTTTCCCACACCGGGAGTGCCTGCACCAGCAAACAAAACTGTACCTGTAGTATGCAATTGTGCTGTTGGAGTACTTGTTCCAATCCCTATATTACCATTCTCATCAATTCGCATTCTCTCAACAGATTGAGCAACACTATTTTGCGGAACAGTTCTAAAGAATATACCTCCTCCATTGTTTGTTGCAGATTGCGTTCCTGCAGCATACCCTACAATGTCAGTTCCATTAGTTAAATAAGAAGAGCCATTAGAAGCACTGAATAAAATTCTACCAACATAATCCCCATTAGTAATACCTGCTCCGTGAGTAGTTGCTGATGTACCATACGTTTTTTGTAAAATTAAATTAGCAGCTGCTTGATTAAAATTACCATATCTTTTTATAATTGAACTTAAACCACTTGTTGTAGCTATTTCAAAAACTCCCGAAGGTGCACTTGTACCTACTCCGACGTTTCCATTACCTAATACATTAAATAAAGGGGTTAATGAACCTGTTTGAGTAGCTCCAGAAGAAACCTCAAATGCATTATTTGAACTTGTATTTCCTGCAATTTTAACTTGTAAACCATTCCCATTAGATGGCTGTGAATAAAAAGAGCCTACAAAGCCTGTGCCTGGAGTTGACCAAGTCAATCCTCCATTGAATGCATTGGTAGTATTGGAGCCCTGTATTGCTGTTGCTGTATTGGCAAAAGAACTGACAGGAGCATTGGTTCCCACACCAACATAACCATTACCCAGCACATTAAATAAAGGAGTAGACATCCCTGTTTGAGTGGTATTTTGTCCCACTTCTAAAGCGTAGGTTTGGTTAGAGTTGTTGGCAACTTTTACTTGTAAACCATTTGACCCTACCACATTATTTGAATTGTATAAAGACGTATTGTATCCTGCATTATTGGTTAACCAAGAGATCCCTGTTGTGCTTTGTATGGCACTATTTGAAGCAACAAAGTTAGTCCCACTAGGCGCATTAGTTAATGATGAAATAGGAGATGTTGTTCCAACGCCCACATTCCCATTAGCAAGCCATGTCATTGCTGTAGTTAATGTTGTATTATCTGCACCATTTGTTAACGCTAAATCAAGTCGAGATTTAGCATCCATAGCATTCCCAGAATCATAATGGGTACCTAAATTAAACTGTGCAATATTGTCCCATTTTACTCCAGATTGTGAAGGTCTAGACATTCTAATCATCCCAGCACTTGCGTTTACAGCTTGAACTGCCGTTGGCCCTTGAACATGTAAAAATGTTGCTGGAGAGGAAATACCAATTCCTATATTCCCACTCACAATTAATCCGTTAGATGGGGCTACATTAGTGCCTGCATAAGACCCAATGGCAGCACCTCCAAAAACATCTAATCTGTTTTTAGCATCTGTTCCGCTTCCTATTGACAAACCTGTGCTACTCCAAGTGCCTAGAGAGACAATTCCATTTGCTGGCGTTAATTGACCAAAATAGGCTTTGTCGGCATTATACACCATCGAAAAAGCATTGGAACCCGCAGTCGAATTAGAAAATAAAAAACCACTACCAGACCATCCAGCAGTTGAATTATTAATTAAACCGATTGAAGCGGTACCTAGCGCAGGAACACCACTAAAGTTAGTTCCTCCTATAGCTGTAATATTTCCATAGGTTGGAGAAGTAGAGCTACCTCCAGCAATAATTCCTCCTGAACGCCAAATACTTGACGTTTTGTTATTTCCTGCATCATTAGATGTTCCCGACAAATTCCATGCTGTTGTGGCAGGGGCTGTGTAAGTTACATAAGTAGTTCCATTATACGTCCATAAACTATTGTTTGTTGCTGATTGATAGATAACCGTTTGATCGGCCGGTGTATTGGGTGTAAAAACCACACCAGAAGTTGTTGGAGTTACCGTTGAAAAAGAAACTATATTTTGTGTTCCTGGAATATTAGTTAAAATTACATCTCCTGTACTATTCACTCCTAAAACTTTACTCGCAGATGTGGTAGCCGCACTTGACGAATTGAGATTCGTAAATCGCAATCCCGAGTTTCCCGCAGTTCCTTCCATGATTTCGAGTTTATTAGCAGGAGTTGTTGTCCCAATACCCACGTTGCCATTATCAAAAATAGAACTATTTGCCAATGTTTTAGCCGCAGAAAATTTAGGTACAAAATTAGTTGTCCCAGAAAGATTAGCGACATCTACTTTAGTATCAACATAGTTTTTATTTGCTGCATCTGTAGCATTTGAAGGCAAGTCAGTTATTGTTATTTTTTTACCTGCAGGAAAGACTAAACTTCCTAACATTGTACTTCCTGATAATTTAACAAAGGTGTTCTCTAAAGCAGCAATATTAGTAGATATTTCGTGCCAAATAGTCCCATCATTAATAAAAGTACGGCCATTATCATTTGTTACTCCTGACTGTCCAGATACTATATAAATATCCGATTGTTTTATATGTTTATTAGAATCTACATCATTATTTATAGCTATCACAGAAGACGCTTGATTAGGATCCACATCAGTTCCTGTAAAAACTCTACCAATAATTACAGATACATTTCCCGAAATATTATCAGGCAAAACCCCATTCACAGAACGAACAGCTCCAGTTACATTTGTCACCGGAATAGTTGATTCTGTTGTGAAATTAGCACCATTAGTGCCTTGTTTTACATAACCAGCACCAGCATTGCTCATATCGGATCCTGTACCTCCTTTATTTACCGCAACTATTTCTCCAATTTTAGTATTGGTTACCGCGTTATCAGCAATTTTATTAGTGGTTATAGCACTTGTGGCAACTTTTACAGTAGTAATCGCAGCATCGGAAATCACTGGTGCAGCAGCTGTTGTTCCTGTTCCTGCTAAATCACCTCCTAATTGGATTTTACCTAATCTTGAAGTAGTTGCATCTGATGTAGCTGCATTTGTAATAGCACTACTTACAAATGCTGTTGTTGCAATTTGTGCAGTGTTAGTTCCAGCACTTGCCGTAGGAGCTAAAGGTGTTCCTGTTAAAGTTGGAGAAGCTAAATTTGCTTTTAAATCCAGTGCTGTTTGAGTAGCAGATGAAATAGGTTTACTAGCATCTGACGTATTATCTACATTGCTTAAACCTACTGCTGTTTTATCTAAAGTTTGCCAAGATTTATCTCCTCTATAATATTGAGTAGTAGCACCCGCTGTAATTACAGGTTCTTTCGAAGCCAAACCTGGTACAGTCGGATTTGTTGCTGTACCACCTAAATCTCCTGTTAACTGGATTTTACCTAAACTTGTAGTGGTTGCATTAGGTGTTGCATTAGTGCTTATTTGAGTATCTACATAGGTTTTAACTGCATTTTGTGTTGGATATAAAACGTCGCTAATTCCAAGAGTAGTTGTTGTAGATTTATTCACTGTATTTTCTTTAGCATTTAAAGCTGTTTGTGTAGTGGTTGAAATTGGTTTACTAGCATCTGAAGTGTTATCAACATTACCTAAACCTACTGCTGTTTTATCTAAAGTTTGCCATGTTTTATCTCCTCTAAAATATTGAGTAGTAGCACCCGATGCAATTACAGGTTCTTTCGAAGCCAAACCTGGCACAGTCGGATTAGTTGCTGTTCCACCCAAATCTCCTGCTAATTGGATTTTACCCAAACTTGTAGTGGTTGCATCTGGTGTAGCTCCGCCTGTTATCATACTATCTACATAGGCTTTATTAGCAGCATCACTTGAAGAGGTAGGTGCATCCGAAATACTAATAAACTTACCTGTCGGAATAATAATATTTCCCGCCATTGTTCCTCCACCTAATTTTAGATAACGCGCATCTAAAGACGCTTGGTTAGGAGTTACTTCATTCCAATTAGTACCATCACTTATATAAGTCAAACCGTTATTATTTGTGTTCAAATCTCCTGAAACTACATAAATATCACCATTAGTTGTGGTACTTACAATTGGTCTTGAAGCCAAAGTTCCTGTTCTTACCATTCCAAATGGAATTACAACTCCTCCATTACCATCAGGTAAAACACCATTTACTTTTGATACCGCACCATTAATTTGGGTTACTGGTAGTGAGCCTATAACCTTAGAACTGCTCACAGTTGCAATTTTCGCATCCGTAACAGCACTATTCGCTATTTTAACCGAATTTATAGCATTATTGGCAATAATTGGTAAATCAGCTGTGCCCGAAAGATCTCCTGTTAGTTTAATCTTCCCTTTTATGGATGTAGTTGCATCAACAACGCCTGAACTTAACTGATTATCTACATAGGTCTTTACTGCATTTTGGGTTGGGAACAACACATCGCTTGTACCTAAAGCAGTACTTGTAGATTTATTAGCGGCGTTTTCCTTTCCATTTAAAGCCGTTTGTGTTGCTAATGAAATGGGCTTGTTTATATCGCTAGTGTTATCTACATTGTTTAATCCCAAGTTGGTTTTAGCACCTGAGACTGTATTTGAACCCGTTCCTCCATTTGTAATCGGCACAATTCCTGTTACGTTTTCAGCTGTTTTTGACGCATACGCAAAAGGAACCGCTGAGAAGTCTT
>ERZ650310.356-NODE-356-length-13738-cov-5.602280_pt1 | contig 13738 bp, 16 predicted proteins | sample MGYA00376246_ERZ650310 | MGnify/ENA primary metagenome ERZ650310 (study PRJEB26733, sample SAMN07839286) | wastewater metagenome | biome: small river; feature: stream; material: water | place: USA: North Carolina | collected 2016-03-01 ...
ACCTGCCCCTCCTGGCATGGCACTCGTATCTGACGACACTTCCGCTACTGAGTAATATTCAGTCCATGCCTTGTGCAGGACGCCACCCATATGGAACGCGACCAGTGTAGCTTTTGGAGTGTATGTATCATGCTCCCCAAAGGCAGTATGAGGTGAAGCCAGATATGGCTTGTAAGGAACCGCCCCGTCAAAGAATCTCGCAAATGACGCTAATAGTAAAGCCGGTTCTTCTGAAAGGCTAGCCGACCCTACTGCTAAAGGCTGGTTAGGAATGGGTGGCTTCTGTGTATTTCCGATAGTTATCACCAACTTAAAATGATGACCCCTAGCGGCAGTATCTTCAAAATATGTTGGACCAGTTGGGTTCGATATGAGTGTTATCGGCTCGTATGTGTAACATGTGTTGTGCGCCTCTTGGATTGACCCTTTATCTCCAATACTAAAAGACCAGCCCAGCCAAGAACTATAAGCCCCTTTAGAGAAATATGTGCTCATGCTAGCAGCAGTGGCTAGGCGAAGAACAGTACCATCATTAATTGCTTGCTCAAGCGGCGAAACCGCACCCGGTGGAGAACCTGCTGGCACTAAGTTCGTCGGAAATGCTTCACCTGATGGGAGACCACCAAATAGCTTTACCGCCTCGCGCAAGACATCTTGTTTTGACTTCAATAGTTGCGAATAAAGCGGAGTGCCCTTAACCGTGTTGCCAAACAATGGTAATGGCGTAGCAATCACGCCGTTCATAATACTGATCTCGACCAACCACAAAGCACCGTCTGACGCTGTAACAATGCCGTGGCATCTAGCCCAGCGCCAGTCGTACTTAACCTGCACACCGGTTAATCGGTGATTAAGTGTTGCTTTTTCGGATTTGAGCTTCCCGTATCCTAGAATGACCTGTACGGCTTTAGCCATAAGCCCTGAATAACGAGAACTATTCAGCTCAGAGTGCTGAGATATTAGTGCAGAACTTTCTGGTTCAAATAGCTGTTTATAAAAACTGTAACCACCCTGCGCCGCTGGAATCACGGATACGTCTTGGGGAAATTGTTTTGTGTATATTTTCCTTGTCCCAGTTATCTGCGGCACCCCATCGCCAAAGATGTAGACCGACGCAATTATCTCGAAATACACTGGGTTGTATTCGCAATAAACTGTTGCGTACCCCGTGGGTGTGGCAACAGTCTGTTGATGGAAGCCTATAAAGTTGGAGGCGATCAATTTATCAGTCATTACCACTATCAGCGCCTGAGCTGCAGAGCATTGCAGGTATGCGGAGGCTAAGTTCCCACTAAATAACCAAGGATCACCAATTGATGTGAAGTAGCCGGGCAAACTCAACACGGGCGAAAACGCCGGAACTGCCAGCCTAGGCTGATCCTCAAACGTCGTCCCAGGCAAAGTTACCGTTGCAGGGTAATTGCCGGGCTTCTTTTTTAATGGGTAGTCGTATGCCTGCTTTGTCGGCCGGTAGCTGCGCAAAGTTTTGAACTGTGCGGCGCCGACGACAGGCGGGGTGATGGTGACGATCTCGCCCTTCTTTACAACTCCGCTAAAAACATCGGGTTCTTCGGTAAGCTCATCAATCTTCTTGGGGTCTGAGCCCGCGTAGATGTAGACTTTCTCTATACCAGCGTTGTAAGACGCCTGCATGTGGCCGCCCTCAAACCTAGTTGATAGCGAGTGAACCTGTGCACCCGAATTTTTGACAAAGGTGCGCAGTCTAAACAGCAAGTTCTGCGCTAGTGGTATCTGCTGCGAAGCCAATACGCGGTCGCCATCAAACACAAATCCAGCGAATTGTGCTTGTGGGCTGCCGTTGTTGGCCGCATCCATCTATCAAGTGGATGTTGCAGTAACTTCGTGAGTAATGCCCCAAACGTCTGTGTTTGTGACAATCTTCGCTGTGGTGAATTTGGCTGCTGAAATCAGCACGCCCGCTGTGTCGCCTTTAACATTGGTGGACAATAAGCCTATACCGTAGAAGGTGATCCCAGCGCCAGCGGTGACGATGTTGAATGTCGCCTCTGTTCCGACATTACTGATACCGCCTGCAACTGCCACACCTGGCGCGAAAGGCCGACGAGTAGTCTGGCCGTAACCCTCTGTGTTGCTGACGCTCTCAGTTGCATTTGCTGAGAAGTTGGCGGCGGTCCATGAATCAATCGGTGTTGCATTGCCTGTGAACGGGGCAAGATACCACGTAGGGATCTTGGGTGTTGCGCCCAAAGCCACATTTAAGGCATGGATGCGGCCTTCTGCGGGGACTAAGTTATCATCAAACTCACCCGTAGATACACCATTGATGCTGTGTTTGTAGCGTACACCCACCTTGACCAACTGCTTAGCAGCTGGGAAGTACACACCGTCAGGTGTGACCTCGAATTGATGGCCTTGAATGGCTTTGGCAAATTCACCAGAATGGCGTTGTAAGTCTTTTGAGAGCATGATTAAATCCGTTTCTTAGATAAAAGAGTCCGAAGCAGACTCATGGCTTTTTGTCGTAGCCACCTCAACAAGTGAGATAACCTTTTTGACACCGTTTGCGGTCACATTGACCAAAGTTCCCAAGCCGTGCTGCCCGAGAGTCATGTTGCTTGTCTGCACATTGGCGACTTGGCCGCCGGAGTAACCCAGCACAAACCCGTTGACGCCCAGCCACACCGCCACAAGTGAATCGGCTGGCGCGGGGTCTACGCTTACCAGTGAAGCAGGGACACAGATGCTGTCACTCACGACTGGAGCAGAGCCGACAAGTCGCTGAGTAAAATCCTTAGGGCTGGAACCGCTTAGGAAGTACACCCCATCTTCGGTGCCCACATAGAGGCCGTCTGAGACGGGCTCATGAAACAAAATGTTCGAGCCGAACGACACAAACCCTGTCTTTTTGTCCGTCAGTCCGTAGTTAAAAGGCTCGGAAAAGCGCAAAGTCTTACCGTTGGAAACGAACAACACACCGTTCGACACGCTGATGTCATCACCGCCTGTCATCCGGCTCATGAACTGGGTTGTTGCTAGCTTGCTACGCTGATCATCTTGAACACGCGCCACCAGTGTCCCCACTGGCACATCCTGCGCCATGTATAAAAGGTCGCCATTCGTCAGCGTTGCGTAAATTCGGACGCTTGCTATGTTCTCAGGGTACAGATTCGGCAAATCTACGGCGATACCGCCTGTAGCTTCGATGAAGACAGCCAGTGATAACGCTGATTCCTCACCCGTAGTCGAGATGTAGCTGTAGGCGACGCCATACCGCCCAGCTGGTAAAGAGCCGACATACTCCGAAGCAGTTGGCGCGTTGACTGGCTCTAGTAGTCCGATACGACGCGCGCCGCCATCTGTGACAACCCCTAGGTCTGTACCATTGGTAAAGAAAACCTCGTCCGCGTACTCGTAGAACTTGACACGCTCTGAAATGGCTAAATTCTGCAGGATCGTTGTCGCCTGCATAGATACGCCTTGCGTTACCAGCTTGCGTAGATCAGAACCCTGTGCATAGAGGCCGAAGTTGTGGCTACGTGGCGACCAGAGACTATGCAGGCTTTGAGCGGTAGATAAGCGCCTAGCACCAGCACGGGAGGTTAAATGCCCTTCGCTAGTGACATCGAAGTTTAGGATGTCGCGCATAGCGCCACCGGGCAGCGCTGTTTCCTGCGAAACATTGTTCATCCCCAGTAAAGCAGAGCCAAATTGCACGTTTTCCATAGTGCAGTGATGATGCCAACACCAGCCTCATCAATCAAACCCTAGTGGGGTAGATTACAACCTTAGCAACCTAAAATTATTCACCGCGATGTAGACGTAAACCACATTCAGCACAACCAATACAACCAAGTCAGCCGTTGCGCTGGTTGGGTAAGTTTTTAAAGCCCATGCAGCCACTCCCGCCATCAAAACTTTGATCGTGATCAGTCCACCCACTACGCCCAGCTTTTTGATGAAAAAAGCAACAACAGGGTTGCCTTCTGCCAATTCTGTGTTCTTGAGAGCGCGGGCAGTAGTCCATACATCAGCAACCTGCAAAGCTCCAAGCACCCATAAAAGGAAAACGACTGTTGTTGTCATAGCATTACCTTAAAAGTTAAAAATTCATCGAATCACTGCAGCAACATCTGCCATCGTTGCACGGCTAGAAACTTTGACGTCAAGGCGCGACAATTCCGGCTGCATGGCGGCGATGACCGCTGCGGCAATGTCCGCAGGGCTGGAGCCGCCGCCAGTATTGATACCCTGCGCCTGCACAGGTACAACCAACTTGGTCAAGACGTTAAACGCGCCAAGAGTAGGAACAACCGGATCACCACCACCATCAACAAACAAGTTGCCGGTGATGGTGAGTGTTTGATCTGCCTCTAACGGACGAATAAACCAGCCATTTTGCAAAAAATAGTAAGGTGGGATTGAAAGCCCACCACCTAAATCATCACCACCCACCGAGCGAAACGCTGGCAAATATTTGGCATTGTCAGACGTGGCAACCCAATCTACCCAGTCCGAATAAATGGACTGCGCCGACAAGTTTGTGCTGTCAAGCACAATCCGTTTGGCTGCAGGGTCAAACGTCAAAGCCATGAACGGGCTTTCTTAGGCGTAAACGCGGTCTTGCTCTGCCACCAAAGACAAGCTGATTGCCTTAGAGCGGGTCAAAGTGCCCGTAGCCACGACAAACTTACCTGAGCCTGGTCGAATGCCAATCACAGTCACAGCCTTATCCGTACCCGCCGTGCCACCCAAAGTATCACCGTCATAATCAAAAGTGAACGGAATAGAGCTTGCCGAAATCGCACCAGTGATAGCCGCCGCGCTAGCATTAAGCACAGTGATTGCGCCCGCCTCACCATAATCGTTACCCGCACCCGCTGGCGCCGTAAACATCATGCGGTAGCTGGAACCTGCGCCCACCAAAGGCGCATTAAAGCTGATTGTCCCTGCCGCTACATACGGGTTGGTGCGGTTTACGCCGCCATCGTCTTTGAACGTCACACGGTTGCTGTCTGCAGACTGCACGTTGTCAATGTAGACCGATTGCGCAGTTTCAAGGCTATCACCCACAAAAGCCAGTAAAGCAGCTGCTGTTTTTCCAGTGACTGCACCCGCCGTGCCGCCCGTGTTGATGTCGGTCGCTTGACGCAGTAAATACTGCACTTTGGTGTAAATTTGCTCAAGCGTAGCATTGTTGCCGTTGATGATGATTTTAAAGTTGCGGTTTGTGCCACCGATCAACCGTGTTTGGTTTGCCAAGTAGTAAGCAACCGTGATGCCACTGTACGGCGCACCCGACATGGCCGCATCATTCGCTTGTATTTTTAAATCATCCTCGTTTGACAACAGCAAGTTGACCAAATACGCGCCCGTTGCGGTTTTACCAGTGTCAGCCAACACCGAGTCTTTGTATTTCTTGGCATATTCACGCACAAAGCCCTTGAAATAAGCCCGCTTGTCAAATGTCGTGGTAGTTGCATCTGCAGCAATATTGCCGTACACCTGAATACCCTCGTTACACTGGTCGGTGAAGGTGAAGTTTGTCGGCGCGTCGGTGCTAACACGCTGAAAATACAACTGCGCACCCGCTGATACTGCACCCAAGCCCACCAAACCCGCATATTGACGCGCCAGCACGCCAGCAGCGTTGTACTCAGACCAGCCGCCATCACGCAACATTTGACGGGTTGCATCCGTGGCCGGCTTCCAGCCAGAAAACGTAGCGCCGTCTGTACCAAACTGAAACTGACCCGAGAGCGCGTCAATCGCGTACATCGGAAACGGGCTATCTTGGTACGAGGCTGTTGCCCATAAGTCAACAAACTTGGAGTACAACGCCTGCAGCTGCACGCCGTCTTTGGCAACCAAGTTGCCAGCCACATTGAGTGTGAAGGTTTTTGCAGCCTCATCAATGGTCAGCTCCGTGCCCACCACCAGTTGCGATTTGTTCGTGATTTTCGCCATGATTTAACTCCCTTATAAATAGTTTCTGTCTGCAGTCATCGCTACAGGAATAGATGTATCAACACTGCCTAGCGCCAAATTTCGTAAATACAAAGGCACAAACCCAGCCTTGATAAAACCAACATCCACCGTGGGTGTGCCGGTGTAGGTGTAGCCGTAGTTGCTAGTTGGGTTTTCGTCGGTCTGAGCTAATATCGTCGTCGTCCCAGCAGTCAAAACAACCACGTCTGTTCCGGTTTGCAAACCGGTGAACGTCACAGTAGTTGTGTCCAACGGATGTGGATTCCCACTCTGCGCCACACTGGTCGTCACAGTCGGGATTGCAATATTTGTCAACAAATTACCCGCATTGGCCGTAGCGCAAGTCGCACGCACTTTTAGCTTGAAGCCGATGGCTGGGTCAATCGCGCCCTGCGCCGTCAGATTTGCAGCGTTCAGCGTCAGCCACGTACCGCCGTAGCCGGTGCCCTTGTCACACTGGAACTCATAGGTCAAGTTGGCCGTGTTGGTGCCCGTCAGCGTAGGCGCAAGGTTTGCCAGCGCCGTGTGGCCTTTGGCAAAGTAAGGCATTTCCCAAGTGACTTGCTGCCCAACAATCGTCATGGAAAGTTGACCGACCGAGTTAAACTGCGGCACGCCACTGGTGATCGCACATTGCGGGGCGCTGGCCACTGTTGGCTCGTTGCACAAGATTTGTACCTTGCCGACCGTTGCACTGGTGAAGTTGTCAGACCAATGGGTGCCGTAGACCGATGTTTGGCCAGTGGTTGCGCCCGTGAATCCGCACCCCTTCATGGTTGTATTCAACGCCGTCATTGCCGATGTGTCAGCATAATCAGGGAAAATGTCTTGAAACTCTACGTTGTTGTCCGAGTTTGTAAAAGCATACGGCCCCGTTCTAGTGTTTGACACATAGCACCTCTGCAGTCGAATACCATCACTGTTACCCGTAGAGTTGATGATGACACCCGTTGCATTCACAGTACCCAGATTCAAAGGCGCTCCGTCTACACCAATATTTCTAAATGTGTTGTTGTAGCTGCCACCAACCTGGACGACTGCCGTGTAAGGCTGTACATTGGTCAATCCCATGAAGTCAACACTGCCCACTATTGAATCAGTAACACCATTGATAAATTCAACAGCCGAGTGAGGATTTGCCGTACCAGTTGTACCTGAGAAATTATCTGCGTAGTGGTGGCTTGATATGTCAATTTTCTGCGCGCCAATCTGGTACATCCTTGCACCAATATCCATGCAATTTACCCATGTGCAACTGATATTTTGAATCGCCCCCCATACGCCCGTTGTCGCATTGCCTCGATTTAATAAGGTCAAGCTCTTGACAGAATTGAAATTAATATTTTTGTTGTAGTTTGCATAATTCACATAAGCTGAAGCGGCTGCAAGACTAAACCGAGCAAACAAACAGTTTTGCACACTGCCACCACCAAAACAAGAAAGCATGTTCAAGGCAAGGTTAAGTTGCGCCTGCGTTGGTCCAACAATCACGTTATCCACATCAACGGTCGAAGCAATCTCTTGCTGAATCAACGTATCACTAAACGCTGAATTAACCACCCGTGCACGGTAAGGCTGCAAAAAGTTGCCATACCATTGAAACACCGCACCATCAATGTCAATATCACCCGCTGACGTAGTGATGAACTCTTGACGGGTCGTTAGAGTTGCGCTAGGCAATACCCGCGCACCCGAGCCTGCAGCCGTGCGCGTAACACACGTAAAAATAGCCGCTGGAATACGCACCTTGCAGCCCGTGGGTGGCAAATAACCCACATTGTTCGTGCCATCACTACCAATGCGAATGCCCGCCGTGGTCTGCCAAATGATCTTACCGCGCTCGTCAGTCGGGTTTGTTGCCAGCGCCGCCATAGACCCGCATCCTGCATAACGCTCGTAAACACCAGACCCCGCAGATGTTTCAATCCAAACCCCAGGCCAAACACCTGCAACCGTACCAGTCGTCGGGCATGGCAGAATTTGACCACGCACCCCCGTTGTTGTACCCAACTCAAACCAAATAGTCGGGTCGGTCGATGGGCCAATGACCTGAAACTTACCAATTCGGGGAACTGTGATGCTGGCCGTGTCCGCACCGCGAATCTCAATCCAACCTTGACGACTTGCGCCAGATGCCGTGGCAGTAATACCAGTCAGCGCACCAGACACAAACGCGCCACCAGTCACCGACTTGAATTTAATGTAACCAGTAGCAGGCATGGCCGCTGCCACCGCTGTAGGCTCAGCCTGCCAACCAGACCAAACGCCCAGCAAAATGCCGGTAACTCCGCCTTGGGTGATAGAAGTACCAATAGCAGGAACAGTACCGGAGCCACCTGTGTAATCAACCACGCGCACCGCACTAGGGTCAACCAATACCCTACCACCGGTGCCTGTGAAAGTGACAGTATCCAATGAACCAGCCGCTGTGCTGTGCCCAGCGCACCAATGCGTATCAGTGGCAATCCGCAAAGTCGTGCCGTTGCTCAACGCATAGGTGTCTAAAGTTGCATTGACACTACCACCCGTCAGAGAGTCCCACTCAGTCGTTGCGCCGCCGTTGATCGTAAAAGCAGTCATAGCAGCACCTCGTCCGCGCCTAGTAACAATCCGGTCACATCGTAGTTAAACGTAGTTTGGATGGTTCGAGCTGCTTCATAAAGAACTGTAGAGGTCAATAACCCAGCTGTCCATTGAAATGTCTTGTAGACGCCATCCGAGTAATTGACGCGGGAAAGCGTGCCGTCGAAGTTTCTTAGAAAGGTTCGGTCAATTGGGCTGGCGGATACGCCTAACCCGGGCGGTCCTTGCGGGCCTTGCTCCGCCACCTCAAGCACAATCACTTCCGTATCTTCAACGACAATGACAGTTTCCGTCTCAACTTCAATCAGTATTGAGGCCTCTGTGCTTTCCACCACCAGAATTGTCTCAACCTCAGTCTCGATAATGCCGTTGATCTCGCTTTCTTCAACGACAAGGACGTTGTTAACTTCCGTTTCAACAACAGACGCGCCGACTTCTTGCTCGATAACAAGCACTTCTTCGGACTGTAGGATGATCGTCGTCATCCTTGGATGATGCCTATTTCAAGTGTGAAATGCGAACCCTAGTGGGGTTACTGGGCGTAGGGGAATTGCGTACTTCTTGGTACTTGCGGCTGCAAAGTTGCAGGGCTCAACACAAATACGTAGCCTGCAATCGGGTCAAAGACCTCAGCCATGGCGCGTAGGCTTCTGTTGGCATTGGCGATCCGCAGCGGCGTTGGTATTAGCCACAACTCGGCGGGGTTATCCCCATCGCCCTGCATGGTCACTGGCAACGCATACTTATTTTTAACAAATGAGTCGATCACTCTGACGGTAGTAGCGCCTGCGACCAGCCACAATTCTGCAGGCGTCGTTTCGTCGCCGCTATTTGTAACTGGGTAGGCGGATAGGTTTGCCATTTAGATGGTTAGGAAGTAAACGCCGTAGGTTCCAGCTGATGCACGCACCGCAGTTTTAGGGGAGCCTGCTAGCGTCCAAGTCACGGTGTCACCGTTCTGTGTTTGTAATGGGCCTAGATAAATATCTTTTAGCAGACCTCGAAAAGCAGTTAGTTTTCCAGTAAGCAAGACGCGGGAGAGGTAATTAAAGCCTTTGTAATAATCAGTAGCTAATTCTGCGCGAGTCCACGCGCTTACTGCAGCACCGCCAGCCATGGTGCAGAAGTTATTAGTATTACTTACTGCGGCGCCAAGCTCTCTAGTTGAAAAACCGCTGGCAGTACTCACGGCTGATGTTGCCACTGTTATCGCAGTTACTGTTAAATTTACAATGCAGAGCGGGAACGGGTCAATGGCGGTTGTATTGAAGCTGTCATACAGCCCAATATAAAACCCCAAATTCGTCGGTGTCGATGTCAACATCGAGAAAATAACGCGGTCGGGCGTCACTGAGTAATAATAAGAGCAGCTTGTTGTCAAGGCAATCGACTGCAGATACCCCATGGTCGTGCCCGTAGATGGCAGCGCCAGCGCCGCGCCTGGGTTTGCAAAACTGCCATTTGGCGTGACTGTTGCGTTAGGCGGATAGTTCGTGGCCAGCAGCGTACCGGTGTTCCAGCCTTCAAACACAGTCATCAACAGAGTTGTCGGCGTTGCGGTCGGGTAGCCAATAGCAAAATGGAAGTCTTGACCAAACGAGTTATTTGCCGCTGCACTTTTGTAGACGTTCCATGTATTTGTACCGACGACAATGGCGCTCGAAACCTTGGTTAAGCCCGTCTCAGCCGTGATGGTTGCATCAATGATGCTTAAAAATGTGGATGCTGGTGCCGCATTGGATAGCGTACCCGTTACATAGGTCATGCGAATTTCTCCATTCGTAAGTTGTTCAGTGTGAAGGTAGCCGCGACATTGCCGCGATTGCGAACACCGATAAAAAAGTCTTGCCCCGCGGCATCGTTTTCAACATAGACGGGTAGTGACATGGCGTAAATCTTTTGTTGGACACTCACAGCGCTTAACCACAAAGAACCTGAATCATTGCCCGCACCACGTACTACAATGTCATACACGCCAGCGGTCGAGCTTTCAATAATCAATTGCGACATCAATCCGCGCGCGGCAGTTGACGGGACTGTTGTGTAAGTAAAAGCTGTTTGGTTGGCTGATTGTGTGCCTAGGGCGACGGCTGCTTTGGTGACTTTGGTGGAAGATGAACCGCCGGCTTCTGACTCTTTTGCATACGTTTGGTAAGTCGTGGCTGTCAGACCCACTGCAATACGAGACTCGTCCATGATGACGTAGATCTGCCCTGGCTCGATCATCGACCCGGATGCAAGCGCATTGAGCGCTGCTCTCGTCCCGCGTGGATTACGTAGCTTTGGCATTTAGAACGTGCCGCAATCCACGTCACCTACTGCCAAGGTGACAAAGCCATTGCTGGCATCTTTAGTCCATGCGAGGCTTGCGTTCATCCGGAAGATGCCATCATTACCGTTTGTGCCCCAGATATAACCAGATGTACCACCACTGATAACAGCCACCTTCTCATCGGTCGAACCGACTGGGATGTTCAGCGCCGTTTTGAAGGCGTCAAACGTGATCTTTTTCTCTTTCTGCCCTGCGGAACTCGCATCATGGATAATCAGTAAGTCAGCCGCGCCGTCGACAGCCGACATGGTGACCAAGTCATCAATAGCAGGGACGATCGGCAGCTTGGTCGTAGCGTCAACAGCAACATGCAGTGAGCCACGATCTGTGGTTGACATCAACTCACCAGCTAGCATGCCCGATGTCGGTAAATTTGCTTTTAACCCGCGTTTATTTTGAATACGTGGCATGCCGCCTCCTATTTAGTTAAAAGTACCACAATCAATATCCTCAAGCTCAAGATTGGTGCGAGCTTGTGTCTTCGCAGTTGGTGTGGAAAACTCTGCAAGGCGCTGCGATGTGTGTAGAGCCTCAATATCGGTAGTCCCGCTACCTGACAGCCCAGGCGGTCCCTGCTCAGCAACTTCAATGATGATAACTTCGCTCACCGCGTCACCTCAGCCGAAAGACTCACCGATCCATGCAATCGGCGCTCAACAATGCCGGATGGATAGACAATTTCAAGCTGGTAGACGGCTGGATCAGTCCAAGTGTAGGCAGATGTCGTAGCATTCGGGAATGTCACCTTGACGCCACCCAAAACAACACCGCCTTGAGGGTTGTCTCGGTTCACCAAGGCAATGCGGCCATTTTCTGTGGTCAGAACATCTAGTGTTTCAGTAGATTCAGCCTCTTGACGCACATGCATGCGTACAGTACAGCCGGTCAAGTCAAAGGGCACGTTCGTAGTGGCGCTTTTGATCGTGAATGTGCGCGACCAGTCTGCGCCACGCTCTATTTTGATGTTGTATTTTGCGGATGCCATTACCAAGACGCCTTGTTGTGCATAGGTGTATTTGCGGAATAACTGCGACGCAAGTTAGCATCTGGGTGTTTGCCAAACATGCGCTCAAAAGCTATAAAGGCCTTCTCTGATCGTGCTGCATCAAACAACTCCGTATCTGGACGGCTGAATGCTCGGTGTAGCGCCCACTGGACCAAGTGACGATGATGTGCTCGGCCAATCTCAGGCTTATCAGCATCTTCAATTTTGGCAAGTGGTAGCCGATAGCACTCAATGGCAAGCGTGCCGCTCACATTTGGAATACAGCCAAATTGAACTTTTGTATCGTCTTGCACCAGGTACTTAGGCGCCTCCTCAACACGACGCCAGCCATTTTTAATACGGTCCAACTCAATACGGTCGGTCAAAACCAATTCAACGGGGGATGTTGAATCTGTCGCTGTGAATGTCGCCTTCATAATGTCTAGTACGGCAGCATGCACAGGGTACACACTGGTTCCCGCGACGACTGCGATATTGCACACCTTGGCGTTTGAGGCTTCATAAATCAGCTTGGCGCGGATGCATGCTTCTTCTTGGCCTTCATCTAACCAGATCAAAACATCAGCGTTTGAAGCCAAAGGCGGAAGCGCATTGTCATCCGCATCTGACCGGAACTGAGCGATTAATTCATCAGAGGTCATTTCAATCCGAACTGATCAACCAAACCGATAACTTCTTGGCGTAGAGTGACTTCACCCTTTTGACCATTCAACTTCACGTTGTAATGGGTTTGGGCAAACTCTTTCAAGCCATCTTTATTCATGGCGGAAATGCTGTCACGCAAGTTTTGCACCTCATCTTCGTCGTCCGGTGCTGTTTTTGGGGTTTCAGGCTCGTCCATCTTGTCTGTAGCCTCGCTCAAAACGTACACATCAGGGTGTTTGAGCATCAATAGCGCTTTGTCGGCAGGTACAAGCTTGGTTTCGCCTTGTTGGAACACAATGCGCGTGCCATACGTGCCGTCTAGGTACTCTGGACGTTTGCCGATGTATTTGATGGGGATGAAAGTCATTGGTAAATCTCCTGAGCGAATGAAGCCACTCGAAAGCGGCTTCATTCTTATGGTTTAAGGTGCGCCGTTGAGGACTGTTTCAATCAACACATCAGCGACACCAACAGCAGCATTGGCAGCGCCAGCAGTTGTCAGAATCAAATATGCGTCTTTTGGCAGCTTTACCGGTGCATTGGTGGTTGCATTGCGATAGCGGCCAACTGTGTGCAAAGTAACAGCAGCACCGAAGTACGAGGCACTTTGCGGGACAGTGGTTGAATCAACGCCGTCCACATACTCAAAACCCACGTTTGCCGTGACCAATGCCGTGAAAGCATCAGAAACAACAATCGAGGAATCATTGAGGATGGCTCCGGCTGGCAAAATGCCAATTCGCACCTTGTCGCCCAGTGCAATACCGGTCGCGGCATCGGAATTGACAGCTGCACCAACTGCATTGGTCGTCAAGTTAAATGGCAAAGTCGTTGCATTACCGTAGGGTGTACCGCCGAATTGCTGATCGGAAGCAAGTTTTTTCTTTTGAATGGTAGGCATGATTAACTCCTATTAAATGAGAGGGTTAGAAAAGCGGGGTATCGAGTAATGGCACAAGATACCCCTAAACTTTTATGACTGCAGCCTGACCGCTGTATCGATACACATCACACCATAGTCAGTAAACTGCTTGGCATCGCCATGGTCCACTTCAAAGCGGATTTTGCTGCGGCCATTGATCGCACCAACCAGCAACTCCAATTTGTCGCCGTGGTCCATTTCTTCCTCGGACCAGAAGAACGGATTTCCGGATTTTTTGTGCTTGCCCCAGGCTTCTGCGAGTGCTTGACCACCCAACAGAATC
>ERZ650310.358-NODE-358-length-13710-cov-7.590553_pt1 | contig 13710 bp, 7 predicted proteins | sample MGYA00376246_ERZ650310 | MGnify/ENA primary metagenome ERZ650310 (study PRJEB26733, sample SAMN07839286) | wastewater metagenome | biome: small river; feature: stream; material: water | place: USA: North Carolina | collected 2016-03-01 ...
GCTCAACACGACCATTGAGCTCGCGCAACTGCTCCACTTCAACCTTGGTATCCCAGGCAATACCCTTCCCGCCATTTCCAACCTTGTCCATCAGTGGACCTAAGGCTGTAAAGCGGTTATAAGTATTTGGATAGTCACGCTCTACTACGGCAATTTGAGGCGCAGTTTTGCCGGGTATGAGATCGCACTCACCTTTCTTCCATTCCTGCACATCAAATGCCTGAGCTAATTCAGCGGGCGTATCGTGCATTAAGGGAGTCATCACAATCTCTTTTTCAACACCCAGATGACCTACGCACACTTCTGAAAACTTTTTCGCAAATCCTTTATAGATATCCCAATCACTACGAGCCTCCCAAGCAGGGTCAACGGCTGTAGATAACGGATGGATAAATGGATGCATGTCGCTAGTATTAAGGTCATTCTTCTCATACCAAGTAGCAGTAGGTAGAACAATGTCGGAATACAAACAGGTAGTACTCATCCGAAAATCTAAGGTCACTAATAAATCAAGCTTGCCTTCAGGCGCCTTATCATGCCACTCGACTTCAGAAGGTCTTGCCTCATCAGCTCCAAGATCCTTGCCCTGAACACCGTGACTTGTTCCCAGTAGGTGTTTTAAAAAATACTCGTGCCCTTTTCCTGAGGATCCTAAAATATTAGATCTCCATACGAACATATTTCGCGGCCAATTGCTTGGATGATCTGGGTCCTCGCAACTCATTTGTAATGTTCCAGACTTCAAGCCATCAACAACATATTCCTTAGGATCTTTACCTGCAGCAAGAGCCTCTTTTACAACCTCAAGGGGATTTGTCTTTAACTGGGGAGCTGATGGCAACCAACCCATCCGCTCTGCACGGACGTTAAAGTCAATCATGCTGCCCGTGTACTCCTCTTTATTTGCTAGGGGCGATAACACCTCCTCCATACCAAGTTTTTCATAGCGCCATTGATCGGTATGCGCATAAAAGAAGCTGGTAGAGTTTTGCTGACGCGGTGGACGAATCCAATCCAGTGCAAAAGCCAGGGGGGTCCAACCAGTTTGTGGGCGTAATTTTTCTTGACCTACATAGTGAGCCCAGCCACCACCGCTCTGGCCGATACAGCCACACATCATTAACATATTGATGATGCCGCGGTAATTCATATCACAGTGATACCAATGATTCATCGCAGCGCCAATAATGACCATTGACTTGCCTTTAGTCTTTTCTGCATTTTCTGCAAATTGACGAGCCACTGTGATTACTTGCTCACGCTTTACTCCGGTAATAGATTCTTGCCATGCTGGAGTATAGGGAACATTGTCATCATAAGATTTGGCGCATTCACCACCTAATCCACGGTCAATTCCATAATTACCTGCCAATAAGTCAAAAACTGTTGCTACAAATACTTCTTTTTCAACGCCATTCTCAGTAAGAATAATTTTCTTAGCAGGTATATTCTGAACAAGAACATCACTTTGCTTATTTGCATCAAAATATGGTGTATCAATACCACCAAAGTATGGGAATCCAACGGGGACAACATCATGTATTGACTGATCCTCCATTAGTGATAACTTCAATTTCACATCATTACCGTAATTAGCTTCTTTTGATTCTAGATTCCATTTACCCTGGTCTTTACGCCCTTCCGGACCCCATCTAAATCCAATGGACCCATTCGGTACTACCGGCTTGCCAGCTGTATCGAATGCAACCGTTTTCCAGTCGGCGCCATTAGTCTGGCCAAGCTTGCCATCAAAATCGCTTGAACGCGCATAGCGTCCAGGAACCAATACTTTTCTGCCGTCATCCAATACTTTTTCTTCCAGCATCACCAGATTTGGCATATCTGTATAGCGACGTACGTAATCATCAAAATACTCAGTGCGCTTATTGAAATAAAACTCTTTCAGAATGACATGCCCCATGGCCATCGCAATCGCAGCATCTGTACCCTGCTTAGGGTGCATCCAAATGTCTGCTAATTTAGAAATTTCGGCATAGTCCGGAGTGATTGCCACCGTTTTAGCACCCTTATATCTCACCTCAGTAAAAAAGTGCGCATCGGGAGTACGTGTTTGAGGGACATTAGAGCCCCATGCAATGATGAAAGTAGAGTTATACCAATCAGCGGATTCCGGCACATCGGTTTGCTCACCCCATACCTGGGGGCTAGCTGGCGGCAAATCACAATACCAATCGTAAAAGCTCATGCATACGCCACCGATTAGACTTAAGTAACGCGATCCAGCTGCATAACTCACCATTGACATTGCTGGGATCGGAGAGAAGCCAATAATCCGATCGGGTCCATGCTTTTTAATCGTATAGACATTCGCTGCGGCAATGATTTCATTTACCTCATCCCACGAACTGCGAACGAAACCACCCTTACCCCGTAACTCCATCCACTCTTTGCGATTAGCAGTGTTTTCAACTAAATTTGCCCAAGCATCTACCGGAGATTTGGCGACCGACTTTGCTTCACGCCACTGCTTTAGCAGTCGGCCGCGAATCATTGGATACTTCACGCGATTGGCGCTATACATATACCAGCTGTAGCTTGCGCCGCGTGCACAACCCCGAGGCTCGTGATTAGGCAGGTCAGGTCTAGTGCGCGGGTAATCAGTTTGCTGAGTTTCCCAAGTAACAATGCCGCCTTTGACATAAATTTTCCAAGAACATGATCCCGTGCAATTGGTACCATGCGTTGAACGTACGATCTTATCGTGCTGCCAGCGCGAACGATAAGCGTCTTCCCACGTGCGGTCTTCTCCGACCGTCACACCATGGCCATCTGAAAACTCTTCTTTATCTGCAGATAAAAACTTGAGGCGATCTAAAAAGTGACTCATATCAATCCTTTAATATTTTCTTAGCAAGGCATTGGCGCGTTCTTACGGCTGTAATACCACCAGGTAATGAACGTACAGGTAACGTAAAAAACAATGAACGAGTACAGGGCAGCTTCAGGACCGCCTGTAGCAGCAATAGAACTTCCATAACTCTTGGGAATGAAGAATCCGCCGTAAGCACCTACTGCAGAACTAAAACCGAGCACTGCTGCAGCTTCTTTATTGGCATCACGAATTGCTTGGTCCTTGTCGGCCTGAGTATTGCCAGCGGCACGTTGACGCTCTGTCAAGAAAATGACTGGGATCATGCGGAAAGTTGATCCATTGCCAATTCCAGATGTTGCAAACAACACCATAAATGCAAACAAGAATCCGTAGAAGTCACCACCCGCGCCTTTAAGAGGCAGATAATTCAAGACTGCAAATACACCAGCACCCATTGCAATGAAGTTCCAGAATGTAACTCTGGCGCCGCCTAGCTTATCTGCCAGCCATCCACCTATAGGTCTTGCTAATGCACCAACCAATGGTCCAAGCCATGCATAACTAAGCGCGTTAACGCCAGGAAATTGGCTCTTAATCAGCAAAGGAAAGCCAGCTGAGTAGCCAATAAAAGAGCCGAAGGTACCCAAATACAACCAGCACATGAGCCAGTTATGTTTGCGCTTAAAGATCACTGCTTGATCAGCAAAAGAGGCTTTTGCCTCAGCCAAATCGTTCATACCAAACCAGGCAGCAATTGCCGATACCGCAATAAAAGGCACCCAAATGAAGCCAGCATTTTGCAGCCACATTGGAACTTCTTTACCGGCTTTTAAAATTATTGTGGAGTCACCACCTAAACTACCAAATACGCCTGCTGTAATCACTAGCGGTACAACTAACTGAACAATAGATACCCCCAAATTACCTAGACCTGCATTAAGGCCTAAAGCCGTGCCTTTTTGCGCTTTGGGGTAAAAGAAGCTGATATTAGCCATTGAGGAAGCAAAATTTCCGCCACCCAACCCACATAACAATGCTAGCAAGATGAAAAACTCATAAGGGGTTGCCGGATTCTGGACAGCAAATCCGATGCCAACAGCAGGAATTAATAATGATGCCGTTGAAATTGCCGTCCAGCGTCTGCCTCCAAAGATTGGAACTGCAAAAGAATAAAAAATTCGCAGAGTAGCGCCACATAATGCAGGAAGGGATGCCAACCAAAAAAGTTGATTCGTCGAGAATTTAAATCCAACATTCGGCAAGTTCACCACTACTACTGACCACACCATCCAGACTGCAAATGCGAGGGTTAATGCCGGAATCGAGATCAATAAATTGCGCTTCGCGATCGGCTTTCCAGTAAATTCCCAAAACTGCTTATTCTCCGGCTCCCAGCGCGAAATTACGGTCGAGGACATGATGTTTCCTTTTCTTTGCGATATTTAAGAGAGCGATGGAATGGATTTAGCACCCATCACTTCAGATTTACGAACTTCAGTGAGATACATCCAGATAAGCGATACCCACACTACGCCGTACATCAGCATGAATGCACTTGAACGAATCCCTGTGATATCTAAAATGGCGCCAAACATAATCGGCAGAATGAATCCGCCCAAACCACCGGCCAAGCCAACAATTCCTGAAATGGTGCCGATATTTTCTGGGTAGTCGTCGCCGATATATTTGAAAACACTGGCCTTACCAAACGCCCATGCAATGCCCAAGATGAACATGAGGCCAGTAAACAAATAAATATTCAGGCCAATGTGAAAAGTCTCAGGCCCATTAATCGTTTGGATAGTGAAATCGGTTTGGGGGTAAGAGAGTAAAAAAAGGCAAATCCAACTTACCCACATTACCCACCAAGTGACCTGATGGGCACCATATTTGTCAGATAACCATCCACCAATTGCTCTTAATACGCCACCAGGTAATGAGAAACATGCAGCAAGTAATGCGGCGGTCCGAATTTCCAGACCAAACTCACCGACGTAGTACTGCACCATCCACAAACTGAGGCCAACATAACCACCAAAGACAATGCTGTAGTACTGGCAGTAGCGCAATACTTTCGGGTCTTTTAGGGCTTTTAATTGATCTTTAAAGGAAATATTGCTCGTTACCAAATGAGAAGGATCGCTAGCACTAAAAATCCAAAATAAGAGTGCTGCGCCCAACATAACGCCTGCATATACCTGCGGTACTACAGCCCAACCAAATGCCACCACCAAGGCAGGCGCTATAAATTTGTTAACTGCGGCACCAGAGTTACCAGCACCATAGACGCCCATTGCAAAACCCTGACGATTTTTTGGGAACCATCTTGCTACATAAGGAGTGCCGACAGAGAACGATCCGCCAGCCAAGCCTACGAATAGACCAATAACCAGAAAGTGCCAATATTGGCTGGCATAACTCATCATCCAGATAGGAATAACTGTAGAGAGCATCAGTAAAAACATCACAATGCGACCACCGAATCGATCGGTCCAGATTCCCAGCGGCACACGTACAAGTGAGCCAGTCAAGATAGGGGTAGCTGTTAAAAGACCAAATTGAGTTGCACTTAAGTCGAGTGATTTTTTAATCGGTATACCAATCACCCCGAACATCATCCACACCATAAAGCAAACGGTGAAGGCAAATGTGCTGACAATCAGAACTGAATATGCTTTAGTGCTAGTTTTGGCTATCGAACTCATGAATACCCCTTAATGTCATGAGTTAATTATCAAAACTAACGGGGATTAAGAATATCCTCCAAAAGACTACTTTCAAAAAGCAGTCGAACTATAGGCAGCTGTGGCTTATAGTTCTTTAGGACTAGTACTTACGAAATAATGCCTTCAGCATTGGCAAACACTGCCACCTGTACTCGAGAAGTCAAGTTGAGCTTTCTCAAAATATGCTGTACGTGAATCTTGACAGTAGTTTCAGCTATGCCAAGCTGCCTAGCGATTTCTTTATTACTTGACCCAACGGCAATCAAGCGGACAGTATCGATCTCCCTGGGTGATAACGTAGCCGCCAAAGAAGTATTTGAGGGCTTATCTTCTTTTCTGGTATTGGTCTTAAAGGCACTAACTAGCTTATGAGTCAGCTCCTTGCTAATAACCGACTCACCTTCAAACGCCTTCCGAATGCCAAGTAGAAGCTCGTCTTTCTCGCTAGTTTTAAGCAAATACCCCTGGGCGCCATTTTGCAAAGCTTGCATTAAATCAGATTCATCTTCGCTCACTGTAAGCATGATGACAGTCGAATCAGGGGATGCATGAAAAATATCAGGGAGCGATTGAATGCCACTGGCGCCAGGCAAATGATTGTCAAGCAAGATTACATCCGGCTTTAGAGATTTACATAAGCGCAACGCCTCAATAGCGTCCCCAGCTTCGCCGACAACATCAAAGTCACTGGCCTGCGAAATTAAAGCGATCAAACCTCGCCTAAATAAGGTGTGATCGTCAACAACTAGAATCCGGATTTTTTCCAATTTTTTCCACACCTTCAATATTGAGATAACAGAATATCACCTACGTAGGTAAAGTTAACGATATGCAGGTTCCTGCCAATGCCTCCGAGCTCAACTCCAGCTTGGCTCCAATTTTATTGGCACGTTCCTGCATGATACTCATCCCCACATGCGTGCTATCAACCGTATTTAGCTCTGTTGAAAAACCAATCCCATCATCAATTACTCTAAACGTCCATTTTGGCGATTGCGCTACTTCGACTCTTACAATGCTCGCTTTCGAATGCTTTCTGATATTTGATAAGGCCTCTTGAATGACATGCATTACCTGAATCTGAACATCTGGCGCTAAAGGAAGTCCTTGCCCTTCAACAGATAGCTCAGTATGAATACCGGATTGGTGCTCGAATTTTTGTAAAGTCGTCTTTATCGCAGGTTCAATATCCTCGGTATTAGTACGCGTTCTAAAATGCAACAAAAGCTCGCGCACGTCACTATAACTTTCTCTCAAGCCTTCATCCAGCTCACCTAGGATAGTTTTGGCCTTTTCCGTAGCGGGCTCTACGATCTCATCTCTGAGCATTCCAACCTGTAATTTTAAAAACGCTAGTGACTGCGCAATTGAATCATGCAACTCTCTTGCTAATAAACTGCGCTCCTCAGAAATTGCCGCCTCTTTCTCCAAAGCTTTAATTCTCAAAGCCTCCATTGCCCCAGCCAAATGATGCGCCAAGGTCCCTAGCAAGGCCCTCTGATCTGAATCTATCGACTGCTCCTTAGTATAAAAAATATCAATTTCGCCAAGTAAATCTTGCTGAAATAGGATCGGAACCGAAATAAGGGCGTTATAACCTGCCTTTACGCAATGCCGATCCGCCTCTATCTTTGGATCAAATGTAATTACCTGAATTTCTGCATTACCACTAGACTGTCCACAGTAACAGTCTCCAGCAACCAAACATTGCTCTTCCTCGGCAATGGATGAGGGTAAATTTGCGCCAGATAATAAAAAATATCTCTTATTTGCCTGATCTGTCCAACGTATCGCGATGGCAGAAGCGTCCGTTATAGACAAAATTCGCTTTGAAAATCCTTGAGCCAATCTTTCCAGATTATCTTCTGTTGAAACGAATGAACTCAAATCATATAGCGCTTGCAAACGATTTTGTCGCTCTTGTAAATGGAATGTCTTTTCCCGGACCTTTGCCTCTAACCCGCTATATAAGTCACTAATAGTTTCAGTCATTGAATTAAAGCCGATTGCCAAATCACCAAATTCATCTTTTGCCTCGATTTGAACTCGTGTATTTAATTTTCCGGATCTCACACCATCAAAACCAATGCGCAGCTTCTCTACTGGATCTAAAATAACGGAATACCCCACATACATGATGACTAATGTGGCAAAAAGAGAGATAGCCAACATAGCAAACTGGAATAGATGGAGCATATTTGTCCAGTAATCAACCTCGACTTCTATTGACCCGACAAACCGATCAATATTCGCAACAAAATTATCAATGCGCGATACAGAAATACTGGTAGCCTTCCTCGTCTGTAGATCATCTTTGATGCTGCTCCATTGACCAGAAATATTTAGAAACAATTGTTTATTTAATTGATTCCAAGGCACAAATAGCGGCCGAGCTGGATCTCCATATTTAAGGGTAATGATGCTGTTGTCAAACTTAGTTATTAGCTTAGTTGTTGCCGCAGCATCACCCTCATTTACCAGAAGGGCTAACTGATAAGTTTGCATTCTCATGCGGCCAGCCTCATTGATTGCTGCCGCGCCACCCTCAAGCTTCCAAGTAACCCATAAAGTAAAGCTAATAGAAATCATCGCCAACACCAAAAGTGTCGTGCCAATGATCATTAGTTTCTTTTTTAAGGTAAATTCGGTATTCTTCATTCCACAACATATAAATAATGATACAAAGAGACAAAGAGCCCAATTGGCTTCATCGCCTACACCCAGGACTATTTGGCATGTCCCTAAGCTTACTTAGCCTCTCCTTCGCATGGAGTAAATACTCTCACGTCACTTCAATTTCAACTTTTTGGATTGAACGTTTTTTTCTTGTACTCGGCATCTTCATTCTATGCTTTCTAACAATACTCTGGAGTATTAAGGCGATTTTTTATCCTCAAGCGATTAGGGAGAAGTTCTTAAACCCGGTTTTAGGCCCAATGATGGCTTATTTTCCTATTAGCACAATGCTTGCTATCGCTCTACTATTCCCCAGATTTCCGGAATACTCTACGTTTGCTTATACGTTAACTGCTATCGCGCTCATTATTCAAGTCACCATTGCTTGGCGAGTGGTTCATATGCTCTCAATGGGTAATATGCCCACTGACCAAGTAACACCAGCGCTGTATCTACCCATTGTTCCTGGCGGCTTAGTTGGAGGCGCTGCGTTAGCTGCAATTGGATTGCCTGGATTTGGATATCTTGTATGGGGAATGGGTCTTGGAGGTTGGGCGTTATTAGAAATGCGCATTTTGCATCGCTTGTTTGCAGGCCCTCTGCCACCGCAATTTCGCCCAACCATTGGAATTGAAATGGGTCCAGCAGCAGTTAGCACCATCACCGCCATTACGATTTGGCCAAACCTTCCAGTTGATGCCATCTTGGTAGGTTTGGGTATTGCATCAGGTCCTATTTTTGCAGTACTCACGAGATGGCGTTCTTGGACGGCGGTCCCCTTTTCATTTGGATTTTGGTCATTTGCATTCCCTGCTGCTGCAACCACCTCTTGCGTCATTGAGGCGGTTATACGAGGAGGCTGGCCCCATCAAGCTGCGACGATTGCAATTGCTATTTCTACTGCGCTTGTCCTATTTTTGCTAGCCCGAACAATAATCTTGTTGATTCAACAAAAACTATATTGAACTCACTGCATCCACAGATGATTAGCCACACGCTCCGACGTAACCACAACTTGTGCAGTAATCACAGCCATCTTTTTTTATCATCGCATGAGCGCCACAGTCCGGACATTTTTTCCCAGCCATTAGGCCCCCGCCCGTGCTTTTTTGAGAATCAAGCTCACCAATCGTAAACTCCTCTGCAGCTTTAAATTCTGTAATTCCCCTTTTGGCTAGGATATTCTCAATAGCAAAAGCTACAGCAGCCACTTCAGAGTCATGCCACATTGGGGCTACAGCACCATCTTGCTTTTTCTTCGTTCCTAATCGAACAGCCCCTCTATCCCAAGCAACCTTCCTCATATCGCTTAAAGCTCTAGCAAGAAAGCCTCCCCGCGCTGCAAGAGAGAGCATTCGCATACTCGAAGTAATCCACTGCTGAGACTCTCCACTTTGACCTACAGGCATAAAAAATTCAATTGCCCTCTCAACACTTGCTTTCTTGCCAGCAACCACCCCCTCAACAGTCAAAAAGGAAATAATTAAATACAGCGTTTTTTGCCCATCCTGAGTCCAGTAATTAATTTTCTCAGCCACCGCAGGTAATTCGCCATTAGGACGACGATCCACCACTTTTTTTGACGGGCTATTTCTCCAATCCTCGCCATCTAGATCTGCGCTTAAGGGATTCTCGTTTGGACTAGGAGTTACCTGCAATACCGAACCCAAAATACTATTGGGTCGATAGGTGGCCATTCCCTTGAGCCTGGACTTCCATGCCGTTAGATATAGATCCTTAAATTTCTCATAAGGATAATCTGCCGGAACATTTACCGTTTTTGAAATGGCGGTATCAATAAATGGTTGAACTGCTTCCATCATTAAAATATGATCTTCAGCAGACATTTCTAAGGCAGTTACGAAATACTCTGGCAATACATTGACGTCTCCACCCAATTCCTTATACATCCTCCAAGCGTGATCCTCAACCGCATACTCTTTCGTTGAGCCATCAGCCTCTCTTTTCTTTCTGGTATATGTCCATGAGAAAGGAGGCTCAATTCCATTTGATGCATTATCTGCGAATGCAAGACTCACTGTTCCAGTAGGCGCTATCGACAACAGGTGGCTATTTCTCAAGCCAAACTGCCGAATTTTTTTCTTCAAATCCTCACCAAGTCGACTCGCAAAATTTCCACCCGAAAGATATTGGTCGATATCCAAATCTGGAAATGACCCCTTCTCCTGAGCCAATGCAATTGAAGCCTCGTAGGAAATATCACGCAACTTTTCTGATATTTCCGCGGCCTTTAATCTCGCTGGAGCGCTGTTGTATGCCAGCTTAAGCATAATTAAGGCATCTCCAAGACCGGTAAAGCCTACGCCAATACGTCGCTTTGAGTGGGCCTCTAATCCCTGCTCTTCAAGTGGCCAGTATGTTGCATCCAAGACATTATCAAGCATACGTACTTGAACCTTCACTACTTCAGAGAATTTATCGAAATCAAAATAAGGTTCACCTGAAAACCCGAAAGGATTGACGATAAATCTGGGGAGAATTATAGGGCCTAGGTCACAACAACCATAGGGAGGCAAGGGCTGCTCACCACAAGGATTGGTCGCCTCAATCCTCTCGCAATAATACAAATTATTATCCTGATTAATATTGTCCAGAAATAAAATTCCAGGCTCGGCAAAATCATAGGCCGATTGCATAACCGCATCCCAAACATCTCTTGCTTTTACTTTCTTGTATACCCAGATTTGATCCGATTTTTGGTAAGCTCCATCCGCAATCAATAATTCACCAGGCTTTGCCTTGTGTACTAGCTCCATCTCCCCATCATTTTCAACCGATCGCATGAAATCATTTGAAACGCCAACGGAGACATTGAAGTTATTCCATCGACCCGGCGTTCTCTTTGCCGTAATGAAATCCAATACATCTGGGTGGTCTATTCTCAATACCCCCATTTGCGCTCCTCGTCTTGCTCCAGCGCTTTCTACTGTGGAACAGGATTGATCAAATACATTGATGTAACTACAAGGGCCTGAAGCAATTGAGGCGGTTCCTTTAACCTCGGCACCTTTGGGTCGAATTCTAGAAAAGTCATACCCAACGCCGCCGCCACGACGCATAGTTTCGGCAGCTTGCTTTAAAGCCTCATAAATACCAGGGTATCCATCCTCATCTAAGTCCTGAATACAATCTCCAACGGGCTGCACAAAGCAATTAATAAGTGTTGCCTTAATCCCAGTTCCAGCCGAGCTCATAATGCGACCGGCACCAATGGCACCTGCATTGAAATTCTCCAAGAATTTCTTCTCCACTTCTTCGCGTAGAGACGGCTCTTCTACTGAGGCGAGACTTTTTGCCACCCTTGCAAAAATAGTTTGCTCATCTTTTTCACCACTTTTCAAATACTTTTCAGCTAATACATCAAAACTAATTGGCTGCATAACCATAATTTTCTGGCTCCACTTCTGACAATAATTGGGTAATTAATTCGATGACAGGGCGTATCTGATTGCCAAAAGGTAAGGCGCCGGCCCCTCGAAAAAACAACCCTTTCTGTACATTGCCAGTAAGGGCGCTCCCAAGGACCTTATCAATGCAAAATTGACCCCATGAACTATTACCATCACGCAAGCCGCAATCATGAAGGCAATCAAAAATCATTGTGCAACGTGGTTTTTTGCGAGCCGTACCTTGCAGAATGCTCTCAACCTTTAGATACTTTCCAAGCCAGGGAGTTTTGACTGCTCTAGCTGGAAGTCCAGCCACACTTAAAAACTCAACTAAATCCTTTTGTTTGGCATTAGCCAGCACATGTTTAAATGCCTCGTCAGCGTCGCTCTCACAAGTTACCGCAAAAGCAGTGCCTAACTGGACGCCAGATGCTCCAAGTGCCTGCAAGCGCTTAATGTCTTGTAAGGAAGAAACTCCGCCAGCTGCAATTAGCGGAATCTGCCCTTCAATTCCGATGGATTTAAAAAAAGTAAGCACCTCAGGGATGACATTTTCAAAATCAAATTTTGGGTTGTGAATATCCCCCACGCTAGATGCCCCTACATGCCCTCCAGCCAATCTAGGATTCTCGATCACAATGGCATCAGGAAGACGCCCTTTCTTCATCCATTTTTTTACTAATAATTGAACGCCTCTAGATTCTGACAGAATTGGAATCAAAATGGCATCCGGAAAATCTGCCGCTAGATCCGGTAAATCAAGCGGTAAGCCGGCACCCACTACGATGGCATCAGCTCCATTCTCTAAGGAACACCTTACATAGGCGGCATACTCATTCACAGCCTTCATGACGTTTACTGCAATTAAACCAAATCCCTCAGAATCTACTTTAGCCTGGGTAATTTCCCGCCTTAATGCCTCAATGTTCGCTTTATTAATGACCTCTCGACTATCCGAACAAGGAGATAGGTGTTGGGTCTCTTGCATTAAGTCTGGATGCAAACGTCTCAAATCGATGGAGGAGATCGTTCCCATTCCTCCATTTTTTGCAACAGCGCCCGCAAGACGATGAGCCGATACTCCTACACCCATACCGCCTTGCACAATAGGAAGAATTGTCTTGCCTTTGATAACTAGCGGTGCAATCCCACTCTTAGTTAGTAGATCTCGTGAAAAGGAAGGAATCATCATATTCATTGGCATACCCATATAAGAGACTGCGCTATCAACTCAATAGCGCCACTACCCTGGTTGCCCATCCAAGCGGGGCTTGGTAAGCCAAGGAAAGTACTTGTAGATGTAAAGAATGAAAGCCAAACACCAGCAGATACCAGCTAACCCAATCGTAAAATGGAACCAAACGCCCACTGTTAAATGCGCAACCATCCAAATGACTGCTGTCACCTGCACCAATACATAACAGCTCACTTCTATTGCCCCTGCCTTAATCAGCCTGCCTGTATGCCCCATAGCCGTTCTGGTAATCATGCCAATAATTAAGCCGCCCGTAGCACCAATACCAAAAGCATGCAGAGCGATATACATGGAGACCAGCCCAAAAGATGAAAAGCCGAGGAGGATAAAACCTAAAGGAATCCAAAAATAGGCAGCGTGTAGGATCCATACGATTGGCTTGGATCGTGTAGCCAAAGGCTTCCACCCTAACAGCAAAATAAACTGTAATACGCCGGTCAGAATGCATATGAGAGCAGTAACAACGCTGACTGGAAAGAATATCCAAAGCAAAAAGGACGTCGCACTGAATGCCAGCACAACAGTTGCAAATGATTTATTGCGAAACTGCTTTATTCCCACAATGGCATTCGCGGTAAAGCTTGGAATAACTCGACCACCAATCATGATTTCAATCATCACAATTAAGAATAACGATGAGATCAAAGGAACATTGCTATCAATACCGATATGTCCATAAGCAGACATATAGAACAATCCATTCAGTATCCCCAAAACACTGAGAATAAGAGGCAGGAAAAGATTTCTCACCATACTTCTTTGTAATATCAACTTACCAATAATCATTGCGATGATCGGCAAAAACAGAAT
>ERZ650310.359-NODE-359-length-13706-cov-3.902864_pt1 | contig 13706 bp, 8 predicted proteins | sample MGYA00376246_ERZ650310 | MGnify/ENA primary metagenome ERZ650310 (study PRJEB26733, sample SAMN07839286) | wastewater metagenome | biome: small river; feature: stream; material: water | place: USA: North Carolina | collected 2016-03-01 ...
GTTAGTGACGGAATTTCGAGTAAACACGCCTGCACCTTATTGCGTACGACGAATAAACCGATGATCGAAGTGTGTTTTGAGAGCGGTTTTGGCAACATTTCCCACTTCAATAAGCAATTCAAAGCCTGGATGAATACGCCGCCTTTGCAATACCGCAAAATGGTAAATGAATGGCGCTAAGCCTCTTTCTTCTCTGGAAATAAAATGCTTAACAAGATACTGATCGTCAAAATTCCGATGATTACGCCTAAAGAAGAAAGCGTCCCAAAACCCCATTCTTCTAACTTCGAATGTGCGAGCATTTTTCCTCCCACAAAGCTTAATAAAACGCCCAAACCCATAGGCAAGAAACGGAACAAGCCCATCAAACTAGAAAGGAAGAAGAAGAGTGACCGAAGCCCCATCACCGCGAAAACGTTTGAAAAGAAGACAATATACGGGTCTTTCGAGATGGAGAAAATGGCTGGAATGGAATCCACCGCAAACAAAATATCGGTAAAAGCTATCACAACAACAATCACAAAAAGCGGCGTCATAAACACCTTACCAGTCTTCATTCGAATGAAGAATCGTCCAATAACATTGCGCTTATACACATTAAAGTACTTCGATAAAATCTTTACGACCGGATGCTCGCCCGGTTCGATATGTTCCTCTTCGCCAGACGAGAATAAAATTTTCACCCCTGTATACACTAAGAAGGCCCCAAAAACATAAATAATCCAATCAAATTTCTGCAACAAAGCCGCGCCTAAAAAGATAAATATGAGACGTAATATAATCGCTCCCAAGATTCCCCAAACGAGTATTTTCTTGTAGTAACGCTTTTGGACCCCAAAAGAATTAAAGATCAAAATGAACACAAACACATTATCAGCAGACAAGGAATATTCCACTAGATAACCCGTAATAAACTCCAAAGAAAGATTATTCTGAAAAATCGCTAAAGCCTCCGTATATGACCCAGATCCTAAATCAATGTGCGCAGCATACGCTTGTTGCACCGCTTTCAAGCTAGCCATATCCGTAATCCCGTGGACCATCGCCCCGTTGTAACCCAAGAAAATATAGAACGCGATCGCTAATAACACCCACATCCCGGTCCAAAATCCCGCTTCTTTAAAAGTCACTTCTGCTCCGGTGTCCTTCTTAAATACGCCTAGGTCGATTAACATCACGGCTATCACACCCACTGAAAAAAGAAGAAAAAATAGCGTTTCGCTCATAAATATTTAATTTTACACTTTGGCCGCACAAAGGTCGCAAAAATAGCTTAGAAAAAATATGTACGAAGGTAAAAAGGTCATCGTCGTTATGCCCGCTTACAAGGCAGCACTAACCCTGGAAAAAACATACCACGAAATCCCCCACGATTGGGTGGACGAGGTGATTTTAGTCGATGACCACAGCCCGGACAATACCGTTGAAGTGGCGAAAGCCGTAGGTATTCAACACGTCATCAGACACGATAAAAACCTGGGTTACGGGGGAAATCAGAAGACCTGCTACACGAAGGCTTTGGAGCTGGGCGGAGACATCGTCATCATGTTGCACCCCGATTATCAATACACACCGATGTTGTTAAAAGCGATGATTTCAATCATCGGAAATGGCCTATATCCAGTGGTTTTCGCTTCCCGTATTTTAGGAAAAGGAGCGTTAAAAGGAGGTATGCCGATTTACAAATACATCGCGAATCGCTTGTTGACCTTATTTCAGAACATCATGATTGACCAAAAGCTCTCCGAATACCACACCGGTTACCGAGCATTCTCGCGTGAGGCTTTGGAAGCCGTGAAATTCACCAAATGCGATGATGATTTCATCTTCGATAACCAAATGGTCTTGCAACTTTTCTGGAAAGGATTCGAAGTGGGCGAGGTGACTTGTCCTACTAAGTATTTTGACGAAGCCTCTTCCATCAATTTCAAACGCAGCTCCATCTATGGTTTAGGCGTTCTTTGGTATTCAGTCCGTTACCGCCTCGCGAAATGGGGATGGAAATGGGATTTAATGAACTAATAAAAAAGCCTCAGATTTTACGATCTGAGGCTTTTTTTATTTACTAAAATCGAATACTCGCTCCCAGCAAGAAATTAAATCCGGCTTGCGGATAATAGAAATTCTCCGTGGTCGTCGCGCCCCCGTAGCGGTACGAATAGGTGTAGCCATTCGACGAATACAGTTCGTTCAGCACATTATTCAATAATAGCGCAAAAGCAGGCCCTTTCTTCATCGTATATTTCAATCGGATGTCTTGAGTCGCATAGGCCTTGACCGAACGCGCTTCATCTGAAGTGTTGTCCAAATATTGTTTCCCCACATACTTGCTCAACAAACTCGCTTCAAAAGCACCCACCGCATAGGTCAACGTATTTCCTGCGATAAGGGATGGCGAATAGGCAATGTCCGTATTCCCGTGGTTAATCACCACTTGGTCATAGGTATCGTAATCCGTCATTCTCTCCTGGAAATTGCGAATACGGTTTTGGCTTAAGGTCAAATTCCCATTCCAAAACAGGCGTTTCGAAAGCTGGTAATTCAACACGGCCTCCACTCCCAAACGGTAACTCGACGCCGCATTCGTGCGAATCGCCTCTCCTACCGCATTCACCGCACCGGTCAAAACCAGTTGATCTTGGTAATCCATGAAATAACCATTCAATTGAAAACCGTATTTCGCGCCAGAACGCTGGTAGCCTAACTCATAATCTTGCACATATTCTGGGCGAGGCGCTGCCGTCGGATTATCGACAAAATCTTGGCGACTTGGCTCCTTGCTCCCCGCTGAAACCGAGGCGTACACTTTAGATTGATCGGAGATCTGGTGCGTTAGACCGAATTTAGGGTTAAAAAAGGAATAGCTTTTGTCATTCGCTAACACTAAAAACTTATCCGCCGTCCCCTGCATCACATGACCCACCGTGCGGTATTGTAAGTCCAAATAGGCATTCCAATGATCGGATAACACCACATTCGTTTTTGCATAAAGTGTCAAATCCGTTTTTTGTGAGCGACTGCGGTACCATTCCACTCCTGGCAATGGATCTACTAATACCCCAAAATGACGCCCAATGTAGCGATTCCATGCTCCCCCAAAAGTGAACTTAAACTTTTGAGAACCCGTGTAATTCAAAGCAAAGGTCGAACCGTAAAAGTCATTGTCAAGCCATTTGCGGCGAATTACATTAGCTGTCACAATCGACGTAACGCCATAATTCACCATCTCAGCATCAGGCTTGTATTCCTCATAATACCCACGACCATAGGTATAATGGGCATTTAAATCCAGATTCCAAACTTCCGACAAGCGGTGATTCGTGATTAATTGCAAGTGATCTTGCGCATAATTATCAGTTTGGTTCGCGTAGGTGTAGTAGTTATAAGTACGACCACTTTTTAACAAATTATCAGCTTCCGCCGCCGTTAAATAATTGCGATCGATGTAGTCTTGCATGCCTGAGATCGAACCATTGATACGGCTTTCCGGCGTTCCATACCAAGACTGATAGGTCTTTTCTTTGCCGGTAAAGTAGTTGAAACGGATGAAACTTTTTGTGCCAAAATACCCGGCAGAAACATACGCCGATTGCAAATTAGACGAAGCGCGATCGATGTAACCATCCGAAACGATGCGAGACAAACGACCATCGATGGTGAATTTGCCATCTAAAAGACCCGAACCAAACTTCAAGGTCGTTTTCAGTGTTCCAAAAGATCCGCCAGACGCATTCACTTCGCCATAAGCTTTTGGCTCATAACTATTCGTCTGCATGTTCACCGAACCCCCAAAAGCACCCGCTCCGTTCGTGGAGGTTCCCACCCCGCGCTGGATTTGAACCGAATTCACCGAACTCGCAAAGTCCGGCATATTCACCCAATAGGTTCCTTGCGACTCTGAATCATTCACTGGAATCCCATTAATGGTTACGTTCACGCGTGTCGCGTCGGAACCACGAATCCTAATTCCCGTGTATCCCACGCTCGCTCCCGCATCCGAAGTCGTCACGATAGAAGGACTAAAATTCAATAATTGGGGCATATCCTGACCCAAATTGGATTTTCCCAGATCCGCCGCCGACACATTCGAATAAGCCATCGCTGAATTTTCATCCGCCCGGGTTGCTCGCACCACGACTTCATCTTGCAAGAAATTGGATTTTTTTAGTGCGATTTGACTGGCTTTATCAGCCGTGATTTCAACTGGATCATAGCCCACAAATCGCACGGTCAGGATCGCGTCTTTAGAGACGATTAAATTGAAATGCCCTTTAGCATCTGTTACGTTTCCTTTCTGACTTCCTTTCACTGAAACGGAAGCACCCCATAAAGGAGCTTTGGTCTCCAGATCGAAAACGGTTCCCTGTACTTTTTGTGCAAATAGACTTTGCACACATAAAATAAGCGTAATAATAAGCGTTGTTGCCTTTTTCATTTTTTTTGAAGTTTAGCAACAGGTAAAGGAGCCAAATCCTGTTATGATTTAACTTTTTAACCCTTACATTGATGATTTTTTTGAGTTTTCAGCGCTAAAAACTCGACAAAATCCCTTCGACGGCACTACCCGCATCAGGTTCAATGGGTATAATCTCAGCCTTTTTTAGGGGCACCCCTTTTTGTAGATGCACAAAGATACAAAATTTCCTACCTTTGCAAGCCCTACGTAAATTTTGTAGGGAATTTTTGCACGTATGATCGTCAAAGAATTTCTCAGTATCTACCAGAGTGACGGAATTGTCCAAAGCATTTCTGACAAGATAACTACGTCCAAACCGGGCGAATCCCTCCACCTAAAAGGCCTTTGCGGCTCACTCGACACCGTTTTGATGTCTGCGCTGCTTAAGGAGAAGCAACCCTTCCTGATCCTCTGTGAGGAAAAAGAAGAGGCGCAATATGTCTACAATGACTTACAGGCGTTGGTGGGCGACACCGCCGTAATCCTGTTTCCGATGTCCCACAAGAAACCCTACGAATGGGAAGAAGTGGACAATGCGAATGTCCTTTTACGCGCGGAAGTACTCAATATTTTAAGTAATTATTCGGGCCAAAGCCTCGCCATCGTTTCCTATCCCGCAGCGATGACCGAGAAGGTGATTAACCGTAAATCTTTGGTCAAAAACACCCTATCCATCCGGGTGGGAGATAAAATCGATCGCAATTTCGTAGCCGAAACGCTAAACGAATACGATTTCGAACGAACGGACTTCGTCTACGAAGCGGGCCAATATTCCGTGCGCGGAGGAATTTTGGACGTGTTTTCTTATGCGGCGGAATACCCCTACCGCCTCGATTTCTTCGGTGATGAAGTAGACAGTATTCGTACTTTTCACCCAGAAACCCAGCTTTCCATTCAATCCGTTTCTGCGATGCACCTCATCCCTGATGTGCAAACGAAACTGATTCAAGAAACCCGGGAATCTTTCTTCACCTTCTTGCCAGAAAATACCAAAATCTGGATTAAAGACCTGAGCATTTTATGCGATGTGTTGACAGAAAATTTCGAAAAAGGGTCGATGGTCTACGAGGTCAACTCTTCGTCTGACATCAACCTGTTAAATAAACCCGAAGAACGCTGGGAGACCGCAAAAACGATCAAAAAGTCTTTGCAAGGTTTCGCCTGCATCGAATATGGGAAACGCTCTCACCTGAAGAATTCGGAAACGATCGTATTTCCTGCGAAGAATCCCGGAGCTTTTCAAAAGGACTTCGAGCGTTTAGCGACTACCTTATTAGACAACCAGACGCACGGTTATCACAATATCATCAGTTCTGAATCCCCGCGGCAATTAGAGCGTCTCGAGGTGATTTTTAACGAAATTAATACCAGCATTCAGTTCAAACCCTTGCAGATTTCGCTTCGCGAGGGATTTGTGGACGAACAAACGAAGGTGGCTTTTTACCCGGACCACCAGCTGTTTGAGCGCTACCATCGCTACAAGGAAAAGAACAAATTTTCGAAGAACAAGGCGCTGACCTTAAAAGAATTACGTTCCCTTCAAGTAGGGGATTTTGTCACGCACATCGACTATGGAATTGGTCGTTTTGCCGGATTAAATCTCGTAGAAACCGCGAATGGAGAACAAGAAGTCATTCGCTTAATTTACCGCGACGACGATGTTTTATCGGTTTCGATTCATTCACTGCACAAAATTTCGAAATATTCCGGCAAGGAGGGAGCCCCTCCCTCGATGTCGAAATTAGGTTCTCCGGATTGGGATAATAAGAAATCCCGGGTGAAGAAGCAGGTCAAGGATATTGCCAAAGAGCTCATTTCCCTCTACGCCAAACGTAAGAATGCGCCAGGCTTTGCCTTTTCTCCGGATACCTATTTGCAAGCCGAATTGGAATCTTCTTTCTTATATGAGGATACACCAGATCAAGCCAAAGCGACCATTGACGTGAAGGCGGATATGGAGAAACCGCATCCGATGGACCGTTTGGTTTGTGGCGATGTGGGATTTGGAAAGACAGAAATCGCGATTCGCGCTGCCTTCAAGGCCGTAGCGGATTCGAAACAAGTGGCCGTCCTCGTGCCCACAACGGTATTAGCGATGCAACATTACCGCACATTCCACGATCGTTTAGCGGCGTTCCCCTGCAAAGTGGAATATGTAAATCGCTTCAAATCAACGAAACAAATCAACGAAACTTTGGCCCGCGTGGCGAGTGGAGAAACCGACATCTTGATCGGAACGCACCGATTAGTGAACAAAGATGTTCATTTTAAGCGATTGGGCTTGATGATTATCGATGAGGAGCAGAAGTTTGGGGTGAAAGTAAAAGACCGCCTGAAAGAAATGCGCGTGGATGTGGATGTTTTGACTTTAACGGCAACGCCGATTCCTAGAACTTTGCACTTCTCTTTGATGGGCGCGCGCGATTTAAGTATCATCGCTACGCCTCCGCCAAACCGCCAGCCGGTGGAAACGAAATTAGTCGTCTTATCGGACGAAATTTTGCGCGATGGGGTACGCGAGGAATTGAACCGAGGAGGTCAAGTTTTTGTGGTCTACAACCGTATTGGAGAACTAGAAAGCATTGCGAACCGCATTTTGCGCTTAGTTCCGGATGCTAAAATCGCAGTCGCACACGGCCAAATGGAAGGCGATCAGCTCGAAAAAATCATGATGGGCTTCATCGAGGGCCATTACGACGTCCTCGTGGCGACAAACATCATCGAATCTGGATTGGACATCCCGAACGCGAATACAATCTTCATTTTAAATGCCAACAACTTCGGGCTATCAGACCTCCACCAAATGCGGGGTCGCGTAGGTCGATCAAATAAAAAGGCTTATTGCTACCTGGCAACGCCGTCTTTAGCGAATTTAACGAGCGATGCGCGCAAACGATTAAGTGCGCTAGAGGAATTCTCGGATCTGGGCGATGGAATCAAAGTGGCTATGCGCGACTTGGATATTCGGGGTGCGGGAAACCTATTAGGTGCGGAGCAAAGTGGCTTCATTAATGATTTGGGCTACGATATGTACCACAAAATACTCGATGAGGCAGTGCAGGAATTGAAGGAAAACGAGTTCCGAAAACTGTTCGAAGTCGATTTAGAACAGGTGGCAGAAATGCTCAAAGTAGATTGCACGATCGAAACCGATTTACGCGTGTTGATTCCGGAAGAATATGTCCAAAGCATCTCCGAACGCCTCGCCCTCTACACCCGTCTAGACGAAATCGAGGACGAAGAAACGCTGGCCGCGTTCATTAAAGAGATCAAAGACCGCTTTGGGGATTTACCTTCAGAGGTACAAGATATGATCGAATTAGTGAAGTGTCGATGGAAGGCCCAGGTTTTGGGAATTGAAAAAATTCTATTGAAAAACAATATTCTGAAGTTCCATTTCGTTTCTTCGGAGTCTAAACGACCACTTGACCAAAATACCGTTATCAAGGTCATTTCCTTCGTGAACAATAAAAAAGGGCTATGTCAATTGAGAGAAAAAGCAGGAAAAATGATCTTGCAAATCGATAAGGTGAGTAGTATTAAAGAATTAAATACTATTTTAGTGGATATTTTGGGGTAATTAATACCTTTGTTAATTGATTCTACTTATTAAAAGAATATAAATGAGTACTAAATTAAGATTAATCCTGGGGGTACTTAGCTGTGTGTTTTTGCTCACTTCTTGCCCTAGCGGACTAAAAAACGGTAATCCGACCAGCCTAAAAGTGGGTAAGAAATCCACGGTGACAGGCTTAGCCTACAACAACAAAAAAGGCGGATTCCAAGTCAACAAATCCTACAAAGGACCTATCGTAGGGCCTAATTTGGTCTTTATTGAAGGAGGTCGCGTTACCCTGGGTGGTGGCGAGGAAGACGTGATGAAGCGCAACGATAATCGCCAGCGCACGGTCACGATCCAATCTTTCTACATGGACGAAACCGAAATCTCAAATTTGCATTATTTAGAGTATTTGGACGCTATCAAGCGTGATTCAACCCTCAATGCATATACCGCAGCCTTACCTGATACGACGGTTTGGTTAGATGAATTAGCTTTCAATGACCCCTATGTAACGCATTATTTCCGCCACCCGGGATTCCGAATGTATCCAGTCGTAGGTGTTACTTGGAAACAAGCGAATGATTATGCGACTTGGAGAACGGCGGTAGTCAACAAAAACGTGGCTTTCCCTAAAGGCAAACCAAGAAACCGTAAGAATCCAGTGGCAAATATGGAATCGGGTTTGATCTTACCAGAATACCGTCTGCCTACGGAGGCGGAATGGGAATATGCGGCGAAAGCGATGATCGGTACGCAGCAGGAGGATGAAAATCAAGAAAATCAACGTATTTACCCGTGGGATGGGCCTTCGATGCGTCAGCCTTTTGGTAGAACGCGCGGTCAAATGTTAGCGAATTACAAGCGTGGCCGTGGAGATTATTCTGGTCTAGCGGGTCGTTCAAATGACGGAGCAATGATTACGGCAGAAGTTTATTCGTATCCTGCGAATGATTTTGGTCTATACAACATGGCAGGGAACGTGAACGAGTGGACAATGGACACTTACCGTCCGTTAACACTTGACGACGCAAATGATTTAAACCCTGCGCGTCGCAGCGAAGCACAGGATCCAGCAAAATTATACGATAAGGGTAATTCCTTGATTAATGATAATGCCAAAGTCTACAAAGGTGGCTCTTGGGCAGATGGCCCTTATTGGTTATCGCCAGGCACCCGTCGTTATTTAGATAAAAACGAATCCTCTTCTACGATTGGTTTCCGTTGCGCGATGTTCGCTCCTGGAAAACCAACGAAGCGATAATCGATATCTCATTTTAAAGCAGCCAGCGCTAGGAAAGACAATTTCCCCGTGCTGGCTGCTTTTATTTTAGCCCCTGCCGCTAAAAATGTCGCGCCAGTCGTCAGCGTATCATCTACTAAAAGAATCCGCAACCCATCCAATTCATCCGGTCGCAAGACTTCAAATACTTCCTCTAAAGTTTTATAACGTTCCGCTCGATTCAAACCAATCAACGAAGTAACCTGTTTCGTTCTGAGCAAATGTGTTTCAGAAATGGGGATACCAGAAACAAGCGCAACCCCCTTTGCCACACAGGCAGCTTGGTTATAGCCCCGCTCTTTCAATCGGGATGGATGCAAAGGCATTGGGATAATCAAATCATAGTCTTTCATTGAAAATGATCGCCCCACACATGATCCCAAATACTCGCCTAAGCCTTCCTGCCCTTTGTACTTAATCTGGTGTAACAAATGTTGCACCTTCCCCCCCTCCGAAAACACAAAATAGGCGTGCACCCGCTCATATTCGATCAATCCGTCGAGCTTGTGCGAGATCCAATTAGGTTGTTCTAGGAATAATCCGGGGCTAGGCAGTTCGAATCGACAGCGGGTACAGATCCAATTTTCAGATCGAATAAGGACCTGATCGCAGGCAAAACAACATTTGGGATAAAGTAATTGTAAAAAGGCATGAATCATTTAGAAAAAACTTTTGTATTTAACTAAGTTTCAGTAATTTTGCACCCCTAAACAAGTACTCGAACGAGAATGTTGTCCAAGTACTTGATAATTAGCAAACGATTCACAAACGGATTAAAAAAATCATTTCATAATTAACCTTTTAAAATGGCACGCGATTTAAAATTCACTAGAAACATCGGTATTGCTGCGCACATTGATGCGGGTAAAACCACCACTACGGAACGTATCCTGTATTATGCAGGGGTTTCCCACAAAATTGGTGAGGTACACGATGGTGCGGCAACAATGGACTGGATGGAGCAAGAGCAAGAGCGTGGTATCACGATCACTTCGGCTGCAACAACAGTAGGTTGGAAATACCGCGATCAAGATTACCACATCAACATTATCGATACTCCAGGTCACGTTGACTTTACAGTAGAGGTAAACCGTTCATTACGTGTATTAGATGGTCTAGTATTTTTATTCTCTGCAGTAGATGGTGTTGAGCCTCAATCAGAGACTAACTGGCGTTTAGCGAATAACTACAACGTAGCACGTATCGGTTTCGTTAACAAAATGGACCGTTCAGGTGCTGATTTCTTAAACGTGTGTAAGCAAGTGAAAGAAATGTTAGGTAGCTACGCAGTACCTCTTCAATTGCCAATCGGTGCGGAAGAAGGTTTCGAAGGTGTAGTTGACTTAGTTAACTTCCGTGGTATCAAATGGAACGAGGCAGATAAAGGAATGACATTCACTGAGGTACCTATCCCAGATGATATGTTAGAAGAGGCGACTGAATACCGTGAGAAATTATTAGAAGCAGTAGCTGAGTTTGATGAGACTTTGATGGAGAAATACTTCGAAGATCCAGCATCTATCTCAGAAGATGAAATCTTAGCGGCTTTACGTGCAGCTACGATCTCAATGAAAATCGTTCCAATGCTTTGTGGTTCATCTTTCAAAAACAAAGGTGTTCAAACAATGTTGGATTATGTAATGGCTATCTTGCCATCTCCAATGGATAAAGAAGGTGTTCGTGGAACTCACCCAGATACAGGTGCTGAGATCTTGCGTAAGCCAAGTGAGTCTGAGCCATTCGCGGCTTTGGCCTTTAAAATTGCAACTGACCCTTACGTAGGTCGTTTATGTTTCATCCGTGCTTATTCAGGTGGATTAGATTCAGGTTCTTATGTATTGAACAACCGTTCAGGAAATAAGGAGCGTATCTCTCGTATCTTCCAAATGCACGCGAACAAGCAAAACGCGATCGAGCGTTTAGGTGCTGGTGATATTGGTGCGGTAGTAGGTTTCAAAGATATCAAAACGGGTGATACCCTTTCTGATGAGAAACACCCAATCATTTTAGAAGCAATGGACTTCCCAGAGCCAGTTATCGGTTATGCAATCGAGCCTAAGAAAACGGCTGATGCAGATAACTTCTCTAAAGCGATCACGAAATTGATCGAAGAAGATCCAACTTTACAAGTTGAGTCGAACGAAGAGACGGGTCAAACGATCATCAAGGGTATGGGTGAGCTTCACTTAGAGATCATCATCGACCGTATGCGTCGTGAGTTCAAAGTAGAAGTAAACCAAGGTGCTCCTCAAGTAGCTTACAAAGAGTCTTTAACGAAGACAACAGAACACCGTGAGGTTTACAAGAAACAATCAGGTGGTCGTGGTAAGTTTGCTGATATCGTATTTGAAATCGGACCAAGAGAAGATGACAAACCAGGTTTAGAATTCGTTAACAATATCGTGGGTGGTGTGATTCCTCGTGAATTTATCCCTGCAGTTCAAAAAGGTTTCGAAGAAGCAATGAAAAATGGTGCTTTGGCTGGATACCCAATGGATTCAATGAAAGTTCGTTTATTCCACGGTTCATACCATGATGTCGATTCAGATTCATTATCATTTGAATTAGCAGCTCGTATGGGTTACAAAGAATCAGCAAAACAAGCGGGTGCTAAGTTAATGGAGCCTATCATGGCTGTAGACGTAGTTACTCCAGACGAATATACTGGACCTATCACAGGTGACTTAAACCGTCGTCGTGGTATCATGAAAGGTATGGATTCTCGTCAAGGAGCCGTTATCTTGAAGGCTGATGTGCCTCTTTCTGAATTATTCGGTTACGTAACAGATTTACGTACGATGTCTTCAGGACGTGCAACAGCATCGTTAACGTTCTCTCACTACGAATTCGTTCCGCAAAACATCGCTGACGAAGTAGTTAAGAAAGCAAAAGGATTGTAAGATTCTTTTTAGATAAGGAAAAGCCCGAGCGATTTGTTCGGGCTTTTTTTATGCCCAAACCTCTCATCCTTCCCACGCTCAATTCATCCTCCCCCGCTATCTTTTGTCTAAAAAGGAGAATTGTTTCCTAGAATGGATGTATTTTTGAACTCATTAATTTGATTGCTATGACTAAAATTATCGAGACTCAAGCCATTTCCAAACGTTACGTAATGGGGGAGGAAATCATTGATGCCTTAAAGAATATCAATATTTCGGTGAATAAGGGTGAATATGTTGCTTTCATGGGTCCATCGGGTTCTGGCAAATCCACTTTAATGAACATTGTAGGCTGCTTAGATACGCCTTCTACAGGCAAATATATCTTGAATGGACAAGATGTATCAGAGATGTCTGAAAATGAATTAGCCGCTGTCAGAAACAAGGAAATTGGTTTTGTTTTCCAAACCTTTAACTTACTTCCCCGCCAATCAGCACTCGAAAACGTGGCCTTGCCTTTAATCTACGCCGGCTACTCTAAGAAAGAACGCACAGAGATCGCCATGAGAACTTTGAAAGGGGTAGGACTAGACAACCGCGCCTTACATAAGCCGAACGAGCTTTCAGGAGGGCAAAGACAGCGTGTAGCCGTGGCTCGTGCTTTAGTGAATGATCCTTCGATCTTATTAGCTGATGAACCGACAGGTAACTTAGATACTAAAACCTCGTACGAGATCATGGATCTCTTCGATCAATTGCACAAAAAAGGCAATACCATCGTCATGGTTACCCACGAAGACGATATTGCCCAATATGCCCACCGTATCATCCGTTTGCGCGATGGCGTCGTAGAGTCTGACACCATCAACAAGAACGTGAGAAAGGTAGAAAAAATCTAAACCTTTATCCGATCCGTTCCGTATGGTGCACGTTGTGCTCTACGTAACCACGTATTGGCTTCCGCATCATTCACAAAGTGTTCCTTCGTAGGATCCCATTGCAACTTGCGAGGGATTTTCATCGCTACGTGTGTGATCAAGCAAACCGTACAAGCGCGGTGCCCTATCTCGATTGGAGAAATTGGCTCTTTGCGTGACTCGATACAATCTAACCAGTTCCCGTGTTGATCGTCGGAGTGATAGAGATGAATCTCGTTTGCTCCAATGACCGACTCTAAGATCTTCGGATCAGAGGCATCTAAGGCTTTAGAACGCACTTTCGCCGTTGGATCGCTCGGAGTAGCCGCATAATCACCACGGGAAACAAAAATCCACCCTTCAGTCCCTTCATAGCGAATTCCGTTTTGGTAGCCTCCTGAAGTGTACATTGTGATGCCATTTGCATATTCTGCTTTGGACATAAAATCCCCGTGTACATTCCAAAGACCTGATTTAGGAAATTCTGCCACTGCCTCTACTGAAATCGGACCCGTGTATTCTGTATCCATTCCCCAGGCCGCAGAATCATAATGGTGCTGACCCCAGCCGGTAATCATACCCGCGCCAAATTGCTCCATACGCAACCAACCCG
>ERZ650310.360-NODE-360-length-13693-cov-4.966711_pt1 | contig 13693 bp, 18 predicted proteins | sample MGYA00376246_ERZ650310 | MGnify/ENA primary metagenome ERZ650310 (study PRJEB26733, sample SAMN07839286) | wastewater metagenome | biome: small river; feature: stream; material: water | place: USA: North Carolina | collected 2016-03-01 ...
GATATGCATATCATCGCCAGCCTCAGATCATGCATTGGAATATGGCATGCCTTGCAAGTGCAATGCTCCCTTTGCTGGCAGATAAGTCTGATGAAACACTAGCGCAAGATCAACTACGATCTACCCTCGAGCAGTTTCCGGTGATATATGCACAGACATGGCAATCCCTGTTTAGAAAAAAACTTGGATTTACCACCTCTCAAGATGGGGATATAGCTCTTATAGAGAGGTTATTGCAAGCCATGCATGACTCAAAAGTAGATTTCACCAACTTCTTTAGAGGTCTCGGCAATCTGAGGATCGATGAATCAATCTCGCAAAACCCATTGAGAGATCAATTCATAGATAGAGATTCCATTGATCATTGGTTCGGCGATTATGTAGAGCGGCTAAAAGTGGAATCTTATCCTGATGAGGTTCGACAGCATGCCATGAATCAAGTTAATCCAAAATACATACTGCGAAATCATCTGGCTCAGATAGCAATTGAAAAAGCTCAAGATAAAGATTTTTCAGAAGTTACTAAACTTCTCAAAATCTTGAGTAATCCCTTTGATGAGCAATCAGAATATGAAGCCTATTCTATGGCCCCACCCCCTAATACACAGGCAGTAGAAGTAAGTTGCTCATCCTAAATTTATTTTATACATCTTCCCAGGAGTAAAAATGAAGAAAACCGACCAAGAATATAAGCAGTCACTTAGCGATATAGAGTATCGAGTAACGCGTGAAGCAGCAACTGAAAGACCATTTACAGGCAAGTATTGGGATCACTGGGACAAAGGACGCTATAAGTGCATCTGCTGCGATACACCACTCTTTTTATCAGAAACCAAATTTGATGCAGGTTGTGGTTGGCCTAGCTACAACGCACCAGAGGTTGCCTCTTCCATTAAGGAGATTCGGGATACCAGCCATGGCATGATTCGTACCGAGGTCCGCTGTGCTCATTGCGATGCCCATTTAGGCCACGTATTTGAGGATGGGCCTATGCCAACTGGCTTACGCTATTGCATCAACTCAGCTTCTTTAAGTTTTGAACCAAATTCCAATGCGGTTCCGGTAAAGACGGACAAGTAATTAAATACCGCGATAATCTACCTATGAAATTTTTATTCGACCTCTTCCCCATCATCCTATTTTTTGTCGCTTTTAAGCTTGGTGACATCTACACTGCCACCATTGTTGCGATGATAGCTACCATTGGACAGATACTTTGGGTCTATTATCGCCATCGCAAAATCGATGCTATGCAATGGATCAGCTTGGTAATGATTGTTGTATTTGGTAGTTTGACTATCTTTTTACATGACAAAACATTCATTCAGCTAAAGCCAACCGCTCTTTATTGGCTCTTTTCTGGCGCTCTTTTTATTAGTGCTCAATTTTTCCAAAAAAACTGGATACAGGTATTGATGGGCAAACAGGTAACGCTCAAAGAAAAAAGCGCCCATTCTGTTTGGCATCAACTCAATATGGCATGGGCCGCATTCTTTTTTGTCATGGGAGCCCTCAATCTTTATATTGCCTTTGAATTTTCAGAGGAAACCTGGGTCAACTTTAAGTTATTTGGAAGTACTGGCTTGTTGCTGCTGTTTGTCATTATTCAAGGCGTTTGGCTCTCTAAACATATGGAGCACCCCAGCGAATGAATGTGAATCAACAAAGAATTGCAGCGTTTGACCATGACTTGCGCAAAGCTTTTCAGATCCAATCCCTAGTTATTGATGATGAAAGCCATCTTCATGCAGGTCATGCTGGAGCAGCAAGCGGCGGTGGTCACTTTAGGTTAGAAATCGTTACTCCGGAATTTAAGGGTTTAAGCCTGGTAGCCCGCCACAGAGCTGTTTATGCAGCACTAAATCGCCATATTCCTAAGGAAATTCATGCTTTGACGATTGTTGCCTTAGCGCCAGATGAAGTTTCCACCTAGGGCTACTTTAAAATGACTCCATCTTTTATTTAACCTAACAAATACTATGTTCACTAAACATCAATTACTCTCAGTCAGCCTGCTTAGCGCCTCCCTTTTGGCTTCAGGTGCATATGCACAAAATGCAGTCATCGTGAACGGCAAATCCATTCCAAAAGCGCAGCTTGATAAATTGGTTCAACGTTCGGGCCAGCCAGACAATCCTCAAGTACGCGACCAGGCACGCGAGATGCTTGTAACCCGTGAACTTATTTTGCAAGAGGCCGACAAACGTGGCGTTATTCAAAAAGAAGTTGTTCGTGAACAGTTGGAGCAAGCGCGTATTGGTGTACTAGTGTCCGCTGTGTTCGAAGATTTTGTTGAAAAAGAAGGTGTTGCCGAATCAGATCTTAAAGCGGCTTATGAGTCTGTCAAAGCCCAATACACCGGTAAGGAATATCACGTTGAGCACATCCTAGTTGAAAAAGAATCAGATGCAAAAGCAATCATTGCTCAATTAAAGGCTGGAGCCAATTTTGAAGAGATTGCTAAGGCTAAGTCGATGGACCCTGGCTCAGCTAAAAATGGTGGCGATCTTGGCTGGGTAAGCGATAAAGCCCTAGTGCCAGAGTTTTCCAAGGCAATGGTCCAACTGAAGAACGGTCAAATTACAGATAAGCCTGTTAAATCTCAATTCGGTTGGCACATCATTAAGATGATCGATTCTCGCGATGTAAAAGCTCCGAGCATGGAAGAAATGAAGGATCAGCTTAAGCAAATGATCATGTCTGATAAGAATTGGCAAAAAGCCAAATTTGCTGAGATGATGCAAAAACTACGAGCCAAGGCAAAGGTTCAATAAGAACCATTAGGCTTTATCTGGCGGGGTAACGTCGCGGTCTGAGTTTTTGGATTGCCATGCCCGCCAGTCCGCATGCAAACGCGGACATTACAAAAACATCTCTAGGCTGTGACGCCTCCCATATCCAACCTGCGCAAAGACCGCCTAGCGTTCCACCTAAACCATATGAAATGGTAGCCATTAGGGCTTGACCCCTAGCTTGCACGGGCCCAGTAAACCAACGCTGTAATAATTTATTGGCAGCACTATGGTGAGCGGCAAATGTTCCTGCATGCATTAATTGCGCCACAATTAATACTGACGTAATAGGCAAGAACGCAATCAAAATAAAGCGAATAACGCCAATGCCAAAGGCTGCTTGCAAAATAACTTCAGCATCCACTCTGCTTAGCACCTTACTTTGAAAGTAAAAGAAGAGAACTTCAGCAGCAACCCCGAGAGCCCAGAAAAGCCCTATTTGAAATTTGTTGTACCCCAGGTCTGATAGATAGAGGGAGTAGAAAACATACAAAGCAGCATGGGCAAAAATCATAAAAAAACCGGACAGCAAAAACCAGCGAACGTCAGGATTAAAAAGCACTATTAACAACTCCCCCTTCACCATTTTGCGTCGCTCCATCTTTGGTTCGTGCAGGCAAAAAGTGATAAAGGCTAAGGCAAATAAAACTACCGTACCTACTATTGGATATAACTCAATGCTTTTGCGCTGGAAGAGCTCGCCTGCAGCAAGAACCATGGCTATAAAGCCAATTGAACCCCATAAGCGCAAGCGCCCATAGCGCTTATCAAAAGAATTGTCTTTGTATAAAGCATGAATAGTGGCGGACTCACCCAAAGGCATCAAACTACTCAAGATGGTGTGCAGTACAAACATCCAAATGAAAAAACCAATGTAGTTTTGTAAAAAATAGATGCATAAGAAAACAAGTGCGGCCAGGCAGGCGCAAAAACGAATAATGCCAATACGATTTGATAGATAGTCTGACAACCAGCCCCAGGAAAAAGGGCCAACAATTCTGGTGATCTGCAGCATAGACATAAGTGCCGCTATTTCAATTACGCTAAAGCCCCTCTCTAAAAAGAAGAGGCTTGCATATGGAGACACCAATCCGACATAAGCGAAATATAAAAAGAAAAAGGACCCGAAGGCCCAGCGAAGCGAAGGCGTCATTTAATCAGCCAAATCAATCGCGAAAAGATCCAGGTTGTGCGGCCGGGATGGATGCGGACGCAGGCACATCAGCACATTGAGCGCGATGGCGTAAAGCATGATCCATTAATACCAGAGCTAGCATTGCCTCAGCAATTGGGGTTGCGCGTATACCAACGCAAGGGTCATGTCGACCCTTGGTTTGAACGGTTATGGGCTTGCCATTCAGATCTACTGACTGCTTAGGACTCATAATGCTTGAAGTAGGTTTGATCGCAATAGATACGCGTAAATCCTGCCCAGTACTAATCCCGCCAAGGGTTCCACCAGAGTTATTGGTAGCAAAACCATCTGGATGCAACTCATCCCCATGCTCGCTACCACGCTGAGCAACAGATTTAAAGCCGGCACCGATTTCTACACCCTTTACTGCATTAATACCCATCATGGCATGCGCAATATCAGCATCCAACTTATCAAATAAAGGCTCGCCTAGACCTACCGGCACATTGCGAGCGCGAACTTCAATACGCGCACCACATGAGTCCCCTGCTTTGCGTAAGTTATCCATGTAAGTCTCAAGCTCAGGAATCATTTCTGCATTAGCGGCAAAGAACGGATTTTTCTCAATTTCTGCTGCGTCTTTAAATGGGATTTCTAACTCACCTAATTGACTCATATAGCCATAGAACTCAGTGCCATATTTTTCATGCAACCATTTTTTTGCTATTGCGGCAGCAGCTACAACCGGAGCTGTTAAGCGCGCAGAGGATCTTCCACCACCCCTAGGATCGCGAATTCCATACTTAGACTGGTATGCATAATCCGCATGACCTGGTCTAAAGGTCTGCAAAATATCGCCGTAGTCTTGGCTTCGTTGATCGGTATTTCGAATTAATAATGCGATGGGAGTGCCGGTAGTTTTACCCTCAAACACCCCAGAAAGAATTTCAACCTTATCCTCTTCCTTACGCTGCGTAACGTGTCTAGAAGTGCCGGGCTTGCGTCGATCTAAATCAAGCTGAATGTCGGCCTCAGATAGCTCCATGCCCGGTGGGCAGCCGTCAACAACTGCTCCAATAGCCGGACCATGGGATTCACCAAAAGTGGTGACTGTAAAGAGAAGGCCTAATGTATTTCCTGACATACCGACATTATGTCATTTGTCAGAAAATGATGGTCAGAACAGCTTAAGAGGCTGTTTTTTCGGTATCTTCAGGCCAGTCGCGAATATAGGCTTTGAGCATTGTGTTTTCAAAGTCTTGGGCTTCAACTACGGATTTCGCAACGTCATAGAATGAAATAACGCCCATCAACATCTTTTGATCAACCACCGGCAGATATCGGGCGTGGTCCACCAACATCATGCGACGCACTTCATCAATCTCGGTTTCCATATTGCATGTCAAAGGCTTTTGATTCATAACAGAGCTAACTTGCAGTCCTTCAAGTTTGCCATGATGTTTTGCTAATGCGGCAATGACTTCTCGGAAGGTCAGAATGCCAACCAACTTGTCGTATTCCATGACAACCAGGGAGCCAATATCGTGTTCGCTCATTACTAGAACCGCAGTTTGCAGAGCTGTATCTGGAGCTACCGTAAAAAGGGTGCTGCCCTTAACGCGCAATATGTCACGAACTTTCATTTGATCTCCAAAAAACAATGCATGTATGTTCTCAATATAGACTTAAGACCACTCTGAATCAAGGGTTAAGTCATCACTTTTAGTAACGAATAACCCTAATGAAGCCACTGCGGATTTCTGGAAGATTTGCCACAAGAACCGCACCAGTCAATGTAATCCACCAGGTCATATAAATCCACATCAGCCCCAGGGGGAAGATGGCAAAAGCCCCATAAACGGTCTTGTAGAAGGCGGTATGACTTAAAAAAATAGCAAAGCCAAATTTCATCAACTCAAAAGCTAGCGCAGCTACTAAAGCCCCGGTGAAGGCATCGCGCCATAGGATTTTGGCATATGGCAGCACTTTGTAGACAACCGCATAAACCATAATCGCCAAGAAAATAGGTGCAATCGTTGCAACCAATTGAAAGCCAAAAGATACCGCGCTAATCCAACCTTCTGACGCGCTAAATAAAACACCGCTGAGGTAGATGCCAATACCTAGCAGTATTGGCCCCAGTATTGTGGCTGCACTGTAAATAGCAATTTTTTTGTAGAGCGGTCGACTTTTGTTGACCTTAAAAATCTGATTAAAGGCGCCCTCAATCACGGCCAGAGTCATAATAGTTGTAATGATTAAACCAGCTAAGCCTACAAATGTTAAGCCCTTAGCCTGGGAAGAAAACTGATCCAAGTAAACAAATACTTGTTGATTGATGCCGCCAGGCATATAAGTATCTAAAAGCCAGGATTTAAAGGCGTTCTTAACTTGAATCACACTTGGCAAGTAGCCAATTAACATGGTGGCTATAGTCACCATGGGGACCATTGATAAGGTTGTTGTAAAAGCTAGGCTAGCGGCAATTTGCTTTAAATTTTGACCACGATTGCGCTCCCAGATCTCTTTTCCAAGAGAGAGCCATAATTGGGGGTTACGAATGAGGCGCATCGCCGTATCATAAGAGATCAATATGAGCCAACCCGATATTTTAGTTTTGTACTACTCCCGTTATGGTGCAACAAAGGACCTAGCGCGCTTGATAGCCGAGGGCATCGAAAGCGTTCCAGGGGTAAATGCCCGGCTAAGGACAGTACCAGCCATCTCTACCGTTTGTGAAGCAACAGAAGCCTCCGTGCCTCAGGATGGGGCACCTTATGTGGAGTATTCGGACTTGCAGGAGTGCATTGGACTGGCATTAGGGTCCCCTACCCGTTTTGGCAATATGGCTGCCCCGATGAAATACTTCTGGGATGGCAGCTCATCAGAGTGGATGAATGGCGCCTTAATTGGTAAGCCCGCCTGCGTCTTTACCAGCACTGGCAGTATGCACGGCGGACAAGAAAGCACTCTGTTGACGATGATGATTCCACTATTTCATCATGGCATGATGTTGATGGGTATTCCTTATAGCGAACCAGATCTGATGTCATCAAATACGGGCGGTAGCCCTTACGGCGTCACCCATCTTGCTCATGCAGACGGTCGTGCACCCATCAGTCTCGAAGAACAGCGTTTAGCTAAAGCTCAAGGAAAGCGTTTAGCCGAAACAGCTTTAATGCTGCACCTCAATAAAAAGTAAGGCCTTTAAGACGCATGATGATTAAAAAGATCCTCGATAAGAATCCCTACCAGCTTATAGCCACCGCGGCCTTTGTAGATTTATTCATTCTTTGCGTATCTTGGGAGTGGTTCATCTCACCCCTACGCCCTGGTGGATCCTGGTTGATACTCAAAGGCATTCCTTTGTTGTTTGCCATTCCCGGCCTATGGAAAGGCAATGTCTACACCATGCAGTGGGCATCAATGTTGATCCTGCTTTATGTAACTGAAGGCTTAGTGCGCATTCTAGAAACTGGTGCTAACTTTTGGCTTGCCGCGATTGAAACGCTGCTCGCAACCATTGGCTTTGTTTGCTTGTTAATGTATTTAAAGCCAATTAAAAAAGAGGCTAAAGCTTTAAAGAAGATTTCTGCAGAAAAATAAAACAATGCAAAACTTCATCAATCAGCTATCCGAGATTCTTGAGAAACAATATATTTTGACTCGGGATGAAGATAAAGCGCCCTACCTAACTGATTGGCGAAAGCGATTTACCGGAAAAGCCTTTGCTGTTTTATTGCCGAGTACTAGCAATGAAGTTGCAGCAATCGTACGCTTATGTGCTCAACACCAAATTGCACTGGTTCCACAAGGTGGCCATACTGGTTTTTGTGGTGGCGCGACGCCAGACAATAGCGGTAAGCAAGTAATACTTAATCTTAAGCGAATGAATCAAATTCGCGAGATTGATATCGCAAACCAAACGATTACCCTCGAGGCTGGTTGTATCTTGCAAGCCGTCCAAGAAAAGGCCGCAGAGAATGGTTATCTGTTCCCGCTCAGTCTTGGTGCCGAGGGCAGCTGCATGATTGGCGGTAACCTCGCAACCAATGCAGGAGGTACTAATGTTTTGCGCTATGGCAACACTCGGGATCTTTGCTTGGGCCTTGAAGTAGTCACTGCCAAAGGAGAGATTTGGAATGGCATTAAAGGATTACGTAAAGACAATACAGGTTACGACTTGCGTGACCTATTTATTGGATCAGAAGGTACGCTTTGCATTATCACGGCTGCAGTAATGAAGCTTTACCCCTTACCCGTTTCACAATGGACAACCTTAGTTGCTTGCGAAAGCATTGCATCTACTATTGCGCTGCTAACTCTCTTTCAAAAACGTGCAAACGCTTTGCTTACGGGTTTTGAAATGATGACTCGAGAATCGCTGGACTTGAATGAAAAGCACTTTCCGCAAATGGCTAACCCTTTGCAAGGAAATCCGCCATATACAGTCTTGATTGAATTGTCGGATCACGAAAGCGAAGAGCACGTCAGGCAACTTCTTGAAACTATTCTGGAGGATGCCTTTGAGAAGTCAATCATTAGCGATGCGGTAATCGCCAGCAATTTAACTCAAGCAAATTCGTTTTGGCACATGCGCGAACACATCACGCTTGCGCAAGCTGAAGAAGGCGCGAACCTGAAACATGACATCACCATTCCCCTTTCTTCGCTTGATAGCTTTATTCGAGTGACAGATGAGTTAATGAGAGAAAAGTTTCCTGGTGTCAGAATCATTAATTTTGGGCATCTCGGCGATGGGAATCTGCACTACAACATTGCCCCACCTTTAGGTGCAGACCCAAAAACCTTTAACGAAGCCAACGAAAAGCTCATCCATGAGCTCGTCTATGACCAGGTTGAGAGATGTAGAGGCTCTATCTCTGCGGAACACGGTGTTGGGCAGCTCAAATTAGATGGCCTAAGGGCTCACAAGGGCGAGGTTGCTCATGACCTTATGAAGAGCCTCAAAACGGCTCTAGACCCCCAAAATATCCTTAATCCCCATAAAGTTGTCTCCATTTAGGGAAATTCAGCAGTTTTTTGATAAATATTTTGTAATTCATGTCATCTCGCCCCCTTTTTCATGCGTTGTATGGTCATGGAGGTGACAAATATGTCAACAAGACTCAAACGTTGGGCCCGTGCAATTCAACAAATCGACTTGTCCAAAAGGACGCCTGAAGTCGCGATCGGCTATTTAGACAGCAAATATCGCGATATCGCCTGGCGCTATATCCGTATTTTGGGCTTTGAGCGCACCATCAGCTTTATGGCTAGCAACAACTTCCACCCAGAATAATCCCGCCCAGCTCCCTGGCACTCAACCACCCTAGATGAGGTACTTATCTAGGGTTTTGTGTTTCTGGAGACCTGAAAACCCAAAATGCCAGCAGCAGAAAGGCCAAGCCAGCGCATGAGCCCGAAAATAAAAAGGCGTAGCTGGGATTAAAAGATTCATAAAGCCACCCAAATATCAGGGATGCAGGCAGCAACATCAAACCCGAAATCAGATTGAACCAACCAAAGGCGGTTCCCGCCATGCCCTTGGGGGCCAAATCGGCGACAAGAGCCTTCTCTACACCTTCAGTCGCAGCCTTGAATAATCCATAAATTCCAAAGAGGCCGCAAAGCATCCACAATGAAATACCTGAAAAACTCATGGCGATGTAGAAAAAAGCAAAAGCACACCAAGCAACCAAAATAAAGTTCTTGCGGCTAAATCGATCCGAGAGTGCTGATAGCGGCGTCCCAAAAACAGTTGTGATTAAGGAGATCGCTGCCCACAATAGAGGAATCTGCTCCTGAGGAACGCCAAGCTCCCTAGCCCTTAACAATAAAAACATGTCAGATGAATTCGCCAAGGCAAAAATTCCAGCGACCAAAATGTAGCGTTTGAATTGCGGTGGCAGACCTTCCAAGGACCATGAAAATGCCTGCACCACCAGACGCTCGCGAGGAGGCTCCTTGAGGCAAAGAGCTAAACCCACCGCAAGAATGCCAGGCATGATCGCCCATAGAAAGATATCTTTTAGTGGCACATGTATCGATAACAGATAAGCAGCCATCAAGGGTCCGAAAACTGCGCCTGCATTATCCATCGAACGATGTAGACCAAACGTTATCCCTCGCTGATTAGGCAAAACACTCTCAGCCAGTAGCGCATCTCGCGGTGAACTTCTCAGCCCCCTACCAAGGCGATCCGTAAACCGAATGCATAAAACCCATGTCCAAGAACTTGCAATTGCAATCAGGGGTCTACCAATTGCTGCGAGAAGATAACCAATCACAATCCAAGGCTTAGTCTTCTTGGTGCGATCGACAATCACACCTGAAACCAATTTGAAGATGCTAGAGCTAGCCTCAGCGATCCCTTCAATTAGACCAAGGGCTTTTGGTCCTGCCATCAAGACACTTGCAAGGTATAGCGGCATCAAGGGATAAAGCATCTCGCTAGCCGCATCATTTACAAAACTAATCAGGCCAATCAGCCATACAGTTCGCGGAAGAGAAAATAATGTCTTGAACATACCATCTCAATGTAGCACCAAATTAAATATGACTCGGACTGTCACAATCGCTTGAAAGTGAGGCCAATAGAACGTAGGATCAAGAGCTAGGCGTCAGCCAGTTACACGGATTAAATAACAAGCACTCTCTTTAAAGGAATAGACCATGAGTCAAAAAAAATTAGTTAAGCAGTTATTGAAAAAACTAGACAAACTCGAAGCCGAAAGAGAAAAATTAATCGACAAGCTAGCAAAAGCATTGGATAAGCTTGAGAAAAAGACTCCAGCTAAAAAAGCGCCCGCAAAGAAAGTAGCTGCGAAAAAGACTCCAGCTAAAAAAGTGGTAGCCAAAAAGGCTCCGGCAAAGAAAGTTGTAGCTAAAAAGGCTCCTACAAAAAAGGTAGCCGCAAAAAGAGCTCCAGCAACAACCGCTCAATAATCCTTGAGCGATTTCTAAAGGCTGCCCGTGGGTAAATCACTGATTTCTGAAGATACTTACGAGGCAGACTTACGGCTACTTCAAATTGAATTAGTCAAACTACAGCGTCACATTATTCAAACAGGCAAACGTCTTTTGGTTATTTTTGAAGGACGCGATGCTGCAGGCAAAGATGGCAGCATTAAAAGCCTTACTGAAAATTTAAGCCCTAGAGATACGAAAGTAGTTGCCCTGGCCGCCCCCACCTCTCTTGAGGAACATGAGTGGTACTTTCAGAGATACGTTGCGCAGCTCCCATCTGCTGGTGAAACCGTCCTCTTTAATCGAAGTTGGTACAACCGCGCTGGCGTAGAAAAAGTAATGGGCTTTTGTACTGATGAGCAATACAAATTGTTCATGGCAACAGTAAATGATTTTGAATCCCTGCTCGTAAGATCCAATATTCAAATAATCAAGTACTACTTGGATATCTCTAAAGAAGAGCAAGCAAAAAGACTTAAAGACCGAGAAAAAGATCCACTAAAGCAGTGGAAGATCAGCCCTATTGATCAGAAAGCTCAGAAGATGTGGAATGCGTACTCTGCGGCCAGAGACGAAATGCTCAAGAAAACTAGCTCATTAGATGCACCATGGACCGTCATCAGCGCAAATGATAAAAAGCTTGCGCATCTGAATTTGATCTCTGATTTATTATCCCGAGTCAATTATCCGGACAAAGATAAGAAGATCTTAAAAATTGACCCTATGATTGTTCTAAGCTGGCCAGCGAATTCTAAAAAGCTACCGAAACTATCCAAATAAATTACTCAAGCGAAGAATAGCTCCGCCTCAGTAAGCAACTCCTTTGGCAACTCCTCAGGAATATAGTGGCCACAAGGCACCGCCTTCCCAGAAACATCCTCAGCCACTTTCTTCCAATCTTCGATTGGTGAAAAGCACTTAGCCACTAAGCCACGCTCTCCCCATAAAACACGAAACGGCATTTGCAATTTTTTACCAGCATCCCGATCCGCTCGATCGTGAACTAAATCGATGGATGCAGCGGCACGATAGTCCTCGCACATGGCATGCATGGATTCTGGGTTACTAGCGCCAGCAAGATATTCGGCCCAAGATTGTGAGTCAAAAATTCCAATACCGGCATGTCTGCCCATATGATTTTTGAGCCAAAATTCTGGATTAGCACCGATCAGTGTCTCGGGAATAGGATGGGCTTGGATTAAGAAAAACCAATGCCAATAACCCTTAGCAAATTCCATCGTAGTGTTCTCATACATCGTCAGTGTCGGAGAAATATCGAGCACCATCAAGCGCTCTACACTTTCAGGAAAGTCCATTGCGAGACGATGCGATACCCGCCCTCCACGGTCATGGCCTAATACGGAAAACTTTTTGTGCCCAAGAGCTTGCATCACAGCATGCTGATCAGCTGCCAAGGATCTTTTTGAATACGTCGAATGATCTGGGGCGCCTACTGGTTTTGATGAGGCACCATAGCCGCGCAGATCTGTGACAACAACAGAAAAGCGCTTTGCTAATTGAGGAGCGATATGGCGCCAAATGGCTTTAGTTTGAGGAAATCCATGCAGTAAAAGTAAGGCTGGCCCAGAGCCTGCGGTCTGACAAGCAATATTAATCGGACCATCTGCCGAGGGTACTGCAATAGTGGAATCTTTAAAGCCTTCAATTACGTACGCCATAATCTACCCCAATAAAAAAGAGCCTCAGTAGAGAGGCTCTTCAATTTGACCGATGCATTATCTAGCGGCCATGACCTCAATTTGAGTAACAGTAACATAGCCTTTGTTTTGCTCATCAATCCTACTGAAGTGATCATATATGCGAGGCATGCAACCCTTCGCCTCGTCAAGAGTCAGCTTACCGTCACGATTAATGTCGCATTTAGCAAAGCGCTCCTGAATTTCTTTATTGCGAGAAGCATCATCAGCAATTGCAGGAGTTGCCGCAAGTACAAATGATGCTAAGCCAATCAGACTTAAGCTAGCAATAAGGGATCGCATAAGAGTTCTTATTTAGCAGCAGTGGCTCTTGGGTCGGCAGAGGTTTCTAGTGCCACCTTGACTACTTTTTTAGCCATACCTACAAATGATTCCACTGAACCACCACCAGTGCGGAAAGATTCTCCCTGAATGGTTACTAGACCTTCACCAATTACCTCTTTGGATTGACTGTCCGTAATCTTGCTCTCTACTAACATCGCGGGAGTTTTAGAGTTCACGCCACCTGCGTAAGCTGCTGCACTCATTGCCAAACCAATTGGCGTGAAATTCCATGGCTGCAAACTATCTGTTGAGCTCTCTGCACCAGTAATGCCAACTGAAATACGCGCGACACCTGGGCCTGGCTTAGTAACGATTCTAATATTTCCACGAGCGTTTACTGCCTCAACCATGGATGCTTGTAACGCAGCTTTTGCTTTGTTAATCACATCAAGACTGACGTCTTTGGTAGCGCTTTGGTTTAGATAAATTGGATCAAGAATTACTGCTGTGTATGAGCCAGGATTTACGCCAGAGATTCGATACCTCCAAACACGAGTGTCTTTGTCGTTTGTTGCCATCGGCACTAAGAGATTGTAGTCAGGCAAAAAACCTGATCTTGGCATTGATTCAGTGGCTAATTTAGGCGCATTACTACATGCTGCCAAAGTGATTGCTGCTGCAAAGGAGGCTAACAATACGTATATTTTTTTCATAGCAATTCCAGGGGGTTTGGTTTAATAACTAAAGGGTGCGGATTAATTTAAGAACATCATAACGAAATCCAATCAATCTGGTGCGGGGCAAGGCAATGTGCC
>ERZ650310.361-NODE-361-length-13685-cov-6.391856_pt1 | contig 13685 bp, 22 predicted proteins | sample MGYA00376246_ERZ650310 | MGnify/ENA primary metagenome ERZ650310 (study PRJEB26733, sample SAMN07839286) | wastewater metagenome | biome: small river; feature: stream; material: water | place: USA: North Carolina | collected 2016-03-01 ...
CACGACGCTCTTCCGATCTCAATCCAATCCCTCCCCGACACAGTCGAAGATTCCCGAAGCTAGTCCATTCCTCACCAAACCAGTCCAGAACTAACCGATGACCACTAAGACGGTAAAGAAGCTAACGGGGCATACTGAGCCTAGGCTTCACAGTCCATATCTGAAAGCCCCAAACAAGCTCGACGATATCAAACAGCTCTGTGAAATCCTCCAAACCCCGCTTCTTCCGTGGCAAGAGTTCGTCCTAGCTGACATGCTCAGCGTTGACGAGGAGGGCATGTGGATACGCAAGACAAACCTGCTTCTTATCGCCCGTCAGAACGGCAAGACACACCTAGCCCGTATGCTCATACTTGCCCACCTTCTAAAGTGGGAGTCCCGTAATATTCTGATCATGTCATCGAACCGCTCGATGGCTTTAGACACATTTAGGCAAGTAGCCTATGCATTGGAGAGCAATGACCATCTCAAGGGGTTCGTTAAGCAGATTAGATATGCAAATGGAACTGAGTCGATTGAAATGCAAGATGGAACAAGACTTGATGTCGTTGCAGCGACTAGAGACGGCTCTAGAGGACGAACTGCTGACTTTCTGTACATTGACGAGTTGCGAGAGGTCAATGAGGAAGGCTACAGAGCTGCGATACCAACTACGAGAGCTCGACCAAATAGCCAGACACTACTCACAAGTAATGCAGGTGATGCTTTCAGTCTTGTTCTCAACGGCATGCGAGAACGAGCACTAGAATATCCTCCAAAGACATTTGGGTTTTATGAGTATTCGGCTCCCCAATATTGCAAGGTTACAGATCGTAAAGGGTGGGCTATGGCTAACCCTGCACTCGGATATACCATTACGGAGGAAGCACTTGAAGAAGCGGTTGCGACAAGCCCTATTGAGAACACTAGAACGGAGCTCCTTTGCCAGTGGATTGACTCTCTTAGTTCTCCGTGGACTCATGGCAGTCTCGAGGAGTGTGCTGATTCGACTCTCGAGCTTTCAAAAGGTGCTTACTCGGTATTCGCCTTTGATGTCAGTCCGTCTCGTCGAAATGCGTCTCTCGTTATTGGGCAAATTCTCCCAGATGGACGAATTGGAGTCGGACTTGCTCAAACTTGGGAGAGCGCGGTCTCAGTTGACGAGCTTAAAATCGCGGCAGAGATAAAGGCTTGGGCAGACGAATATAGACCTCGCCAGATTTGCTATGACCGATATGCAACGCAATCTATTGCCGATCGTCTAGCCAATGCAGGTCAGATGGTGCAGGACATATCAGGAGCCCAGTTCTACCAAGCCTGTACCGACTTAAAGGACTCACTCGATAATAAGCGCATGGTCCACTCTGGGCAGGAGAACTGGATTCAGCAGATGAACAACTGTGCCGCTAAGGTCAATGACTCAGCTTGGAGAATTATCAAGCGCAAGAGCGCAGGAGACATTTCAGCAGCTATCTCTACTGCAATGGTGGTTTCGACACTTCTGAAGCCACAACAAAGTGCAGGCATATTTGTCGAATAGTTAGTGTATAATAGGGTCCTATGGGTATCTTCTCGCGTAATAAACCAGCTATAGTAGAGGCGCAATACGCCCCGTCAATTATGGGCGAGAACCTACCCGCACTATATAACGCTATCGTCCCACGCGTCTCACGACATGATGCGATGACTGTTCCATCAGTTGCCAGAGCTCGTAACCTAATCTGCGGAACTATTGCAGCTATTCCCTTGGAGTATTACAAGACTTCAACAGGTGAAGAGATTGCAGCTCCACGATGGATAAAGCAACTCTCCAAAAACCAGCCATCATTTGTCACACTTTCATGGATCGTAGACAGCCTCCTATTTTACGGAGTTTCATATCTCCTAGTTACAGAGCGTTATGCAGAGGATGGACGCCCATCAGCATTTGAGTGGATTGCAAATGTTCGTGTGACATTTACAACTGACATGTACGGACTTCATGTAACTCAGTATTACATTGACGCAAACCCTGTTGACATGAACGACATAGTTACAATTCAAGGATTCGATGAGGGCGTACTAGATCGTGGTGGTCGCACAATTCAGGCAGCTATTGATGTAGAGCGCGCAGCAGCACAGAATTCAGCAAACCCACAGCCTGCTGGCTTCCTTAAGAACTCAGGAGCGGACCTACCTGCTGCTGAAGTATCAGGACTCCTTGCAGCTTGGAAACGAGCACGCCAGAACAACTCAACAGCATATTTAACTTCAACTCTTGATTACTCTCCCGTTGCATTTAGTCCTAAGGACATGATGTATAACGAAGCAATCCAGAATCTATCTACTCAGATTGCTCGTGTGTGCAATGTTCCTGCTTACTATCTCTCATCAGAGATGAATCAGAGCATGACTTATAGCAATGTTCAGGACGAGCGTAAATCCTTCCTTGCTCAATCACTCCAGCCATTTATCAGTGCTATCGAAGCTCGTTTATCTATGGACGACATTTCAACAGCAGGACACGAAGTTCGCTTTGACATTGACAAGAACTATCTACGCACTGAACCATTAGTAGAACTACAAGTAATCGAAAAGTTGCTCCAGCTCCAGTTGATTACAACAGAGCAGGCGATGGAGATGACAGACATGACACCTAACGGAAACACAGGTATGTAATGGAAACCCTATATATCGAAGCAGCATCTATCGAGTGCTCAGAGGAGCGTCGCGAGATTTCTGGCAAGATCGTACCAATGGGAACTGGCGAAGTCGGCTCAACTAATCTCGGTGGAGTTGTCTTTGAAGCAGGTTCTATCAACATTGACGATGTGTCAAAGATTAAGCTCCTCAGCCAGCACGACATGAAGAAGCCAGTCGGACGCATGATCTCAGCTGAGACTCGTGAAGATGGCATCTATGCAACATTTAAATTGTCCCGTTCAACAGGTGGCAACGATGCACTTATCCAAGCTCAAGAAGGCTTAGTATCCGGGCTTTCTGTTGGCGCTGAGATTATTGCATCAAAGCCATCACGCAACGGACACACAGTCGTGACAGCGGCTAAGTTAAAAGAAGTTTCTCTCGTAACAGAGCCAGCATTTAAGTCTGCTCAGGTGCTAGAGATTGCAGCGGAAGAGGCAGAAGCCCCTATCGCTGAAGAAACCCCAACCCAACCAGAAAGCGAGCCAATCGTGGAAGAAACCACTCAGGCAGAAGCTCCAGCAGTTGAAGCAGCGGCAGTAGAAGCGGCTCGCCCAACAGTTGCAGCATCACACTATGTCAAGGAGCGCACAGCTCCAATCACTTCAGCTCAGTACCTTGAGGCATCTATCAAGGCAGCAATGGGCGATGACCAAGCACGCCGTACAGTTCTTGCAGCTGACGACACAACTTCAACAAACACAGGTCTCACACTTCCTCAGCACCTCAATGAGTTTGTGACAACAACATTCACAGGTCGTCCAGCGTTTGAGGCAGTAACACGCAACGCTCTCCCAGATTCAGGAATGTCTTTCACAATTCCTAAGTTGGGTACAGCTCCAACAGTTGCAGATGCAGATGAAGCAGCAGCAATCTCAACAACAGGTATGACTTCAACATACGACACAATCACAGTGAACAAGTTTGCTGGACGAAATGTGATCTCATGGGAGCTCATCGACCGTTCATCACCTGCTTTCATGGATCTTCTCATGACTGAACTTCGTAAGGCTTACGAGGCTTCAACAGACGCAGCACTTATCGCAGCGTTCACAGCATCAGGTACACAGGCAACAGGAGTAGCTGCAACAGCAGCAGGTCTCCAGTCATTCATCTCAGTCGAAGCTGCTAAGGCTTACAAGGCAACAGGTGGCGACTATGCTAACAAGCTCGTTGCATCAACAGACCAGTGGGCAGCAATCGCAGGATACGCTGACTCAACAGGTCGCGCACTTTACTCAGCACAGGGTCCAACATACAACGCATCAGGCGCAGTAGTTCCAACAGCTGCAATGGGCAATGTACTCGGAACTTCACTTATTGTAGATCACAACATTGCAGTTTCTGGCATTGTTGATGAGTCTGCCTTCCTCGTAGCACCTGGCTCAGTTCAGGTTTGGGAGTCACCAACAACTCAGCTCCGTCTGAATGTTCTCTCAACAGGTGAGCTCGAAGTAGCACTCTACGGATACCTTGCAATTGGTGTCCTTAAGGGTGGCGCTGGAGTTCGTCGCTTCAACCTCGCTTAATAGCGAACCATTAGAACGCCAGAGGGGGCGGTGCCCTTCGCCCTCTCTGGTCTTATGAAAGGATAGAGAATGTCACTAACAACCGTTGCAGAGCTTCGCACAGCTCTAGGTGTCGGCACCCTCTATGCAGATGCAGTCCTTCAAGAGGTCTGTGACGCTGCGGACAATGTCCTGCTCCCTTTCATTTGGGCCAACACTACTTTTAACTCTGGGCATAGCAATACAACTAACACAGGTACTCTCTACTTCGATGAGATCGTAAATAGCACTTTCTATGTTGGTCAGACAGTTACAATTTCAGGTAACGGCTCAAAGCACAATGGCAGCAAGACCATTACAGAAGTAGGCGAGTATTCAATTACTTACGCCATAACAGGTAACAACAACACAGCAGCTCCTTATCACCCAGTCAACCCATTTGGAACTGTTACAGCTGAGACATACCTAGACCCATCAACAGTCCCAGCAATTCAAGAAGCTGCTCTCATGATCTCCATTGACATTTGGCAGAGCCGTCAGGCGCCTTCTTCAGGAGGCGTATCTATTGACGGATATACCCCAAGCCCTTATCGCATGGGAAACACCCTTCTAGCCCGCGTTAGAGGACTTCTAGCGCCTTACCTAGACCCTAGGTCAATGGTGGGCTAATGACCGCTATAACAACCCTTAGAAGCTCTATAGCGACCGCATTACAGGACGACACCAAGTATTCAGTATTCGCCTTCCCTCCTGCTACACCCATTGCCAACAGCGTAGTCGTGGCTCCAGCAGCTGGAGACTACCTAGTCCCAAACAATAACCAGTGGGCAACTATCTCACCAATGGCTAACTTGGAGATTCGTCTCTATGTCCCGCTATTGGATAATCAGGGCAACCTTTCAGGAATTGAAGATCTCATGGTCGCAGTCTTTAACAAGCTAGCGGCATCTACTATCAAGTTTAATGTTGGCTCAGTCACGAATGTAGGCTCTGTAGAGACGGCAGCGGGTGACTTCCTTACAGCCACCATTAACATAAGCACACTAACGGAATGGAGCTAATCGAATGGACGATTGGACAAAGGAGCAAGCCGACTTCCTAATCAAGATCGGTCAGCTTCCACCAGTAGCAGCACCAGCACCAAAGCCAACAACTAAGAAGGACGAGGAATAACCAAATGGCAGTATTTCTAAACAACAAGGTCGGCGTCAAGGTTAATTCTGTCGACCTCTCAGACCATGTCACAGCAGTGACAATCAACCGCTCTTTCGATGAGCTAGAAGTAACAGCAATGGGTGACTCAGGACACAAGTTCGTCAAGGGTCTTGAGGCATCATCTGTAACTATCGACTTCATCAACGACACAGCAACAGGCTCAGTCTTGCCAACACTACAGGCAGCATGGGGAACCAATGTGACTGTCGTATTCTTGCAGGACAAGGCAGCAGCAGTATCAGCGACTAACCCTCTCTACACAGCTACATGCCTTATCAACAACACCACAGACATTAACGGTTCTGTTGCTGATCTATCTGTACAGTCTTTGACATTCAATGTGTCAGGTACAATTGCAGTAGCAACAACAGGCACATTCTAATAAATTAACGAAAGGGCAGAACATGGCAAAGCTAAAGGTAACAAGGGCAGACAACTCAGTAACAGAGTACGAAATTACTCCGCTGATTGAATACGCCTTCGAGCAATACGCCAAGAAGGGCTTCCACAAAGCTCTTATCGAAGACCAGAAGCAGTCAGACGTGTACTGGTTGTGCTGGGAAGCTATACGTCGTTCAGGTGAAACGGTCAAACCCTTTGGAGAGTCATTCCTTGAGACACTCAAGTCAGTTGAGGTCTTAGAGTCTGACCCTTTAGAGTAGATCGGGACTCTCTCACCTATCTCGCGGCTCGCATGAGCTACGAGTTTGGAGTCCCGTTTCAAACCATTGTGGAACTACCTGCAATGGCTTTCAAGGCACATATAGAAGTCCTTAAGGACATAGCGAAGGAGCGAAACGATGCCAGCAGAACTAAAAGGCGCGGTCGCACTTCGTAAGGCTTTGATGCAATACTCTCCAGACCTTGCAAAGCAAACTCAAAAGGAAGTCGCTGGCGCTCTTAAGACTATTGTCAGAGATGCTCGCGGCTTCTTGCCAAGCAATTCAGCAGCGCCTAGCGGTTGGCTAAAAGAAAATCAAAAAGGCAAGTGGGAGAACCGCGCTTATGACCAAGCAGTTGCAAGTCGCGGAATTACATATCAAACAAGTCCCTCACGCGCGAACCGTCGAGGCTTTAAGTCTTTAGCAGCTATCCTCAATAAGTCGGCTGCTGGAGCAATTTATGAAACAGCAGGACGTAAGTCTGGCATTGAGGGTAAGTTCACTCCACGCTTGGGTGGCGACATTAAAGGCTACAAGCGAAAGATGCAAGGACGAGCCATGTTTAGGGCTTGGGCTGAGGATCAAGGAAAGACCAACGCAGCAGTTATCAAGGCAATTGAGACAGCCAACAACCACGTTGCGACCATGACTAAGAAGGGCTCAAAGTAATGGCAGCAACCGATCTAGCAATCCGCATTGCCACAACCCTTGATTCAACTGGTATTGCTCGCGCAGACAAAGCTGTTGGCAAACTTCAACGTTCAGTTAAATCTCTCAGCGGAGCGATTGGCGCTATTGCCATTGCTTCATTTGCCAAGAAGTCCCTCAAGGCTTTTGTCGATGATGAACTAGCCGCAACTCGTTTAGCAAGTGCGGTCAAGAACCTTGGCTTAGAGTTTGCCAATCCTTACATTACTGACTACATCTCGAACCTTGAAAAAACTAGCCAAGTTGCAGACGACATGCTTCGTCCAGCTTTCCAGAGACTATTGCAGCAAACAGGCTCATTGGCTAAGTCTCAGTCAATTCTCAACACAGCCATCGAAGTAAGTCGCGGAACTGGTCAAGACCTAGTTTCGGTCTCAGATGATTTAGCCAAGGCTTATTATGGGAATACCAAGTCATTGCAGAAATATTCACTAGGGCTTACTAAGGCAGAACTAGCCGCAACTTCATTCTCTGATATTCAAGACATTCTTAACAAGAAGTTTGCAGGATCTAACGCTGCCTATCTTGAGACCTACGCGGGGCAATTAAGCGTTCTTTCTTTGGCATGGAATAACTTACAGGAAAACGCTGGAAAGGCTCTCTTTACCCTTGCAGGGGCTAACGGAGACCAATCCTCGGGCGCTCGTCGCCTTGGCTCAGTTGTTGATGCTTTCGGCGTAGGACTTGTCCAAGCGGCTCAATTATTCAACAATGCTTTTACAGCTTTCGGTCAGGCATATTTTGGAGTAGGTAGCGCAAAGGCAGAAGTAGCACCTGCTCCAGTTAAAGGGCAAGAACTTTTCCGCAAGTCATCTGCTAACGATGCAAAACTTAAGGCAATCGAAAAGCAACAGGCAGCTCTTTACAAGGCTCAGTTAAACGCTACTAAGGCGCTCACAGCAGAACAGAAGAAGCAAGCCCTATTGAAGAAGGCTGGATCTATCTTTGACATTGAGCAGATTCAACTTATCGCAGCTCTTAAGGGTAATCTTTCAGAAGAAGATCGCAAGCGAGTAGAACTTCAATTCGCGTTGCTTACGGGCAACACAGAGCAAGCCCAGAAGCTGACTTATGAATTAGCCAAGGCTCAAGGATTGGGTGAGCAACTTGCCCGTTATCTTGCGACCCTTCCAGATGCTAAAAATCCGTTTGCTTCATGGGACGCTTATCTTGACATGCTTTTAGAGAAGGCTCGCAAACTAGCAATGGGCAATTTTGCTACACAGCCACAGGTAGGAAATGGATCACTAGCTCGTGGCGCAGACTTCGCTGCACAGACCCCTATCGTTCAGTCTTTGATTACAAACTCAACAGGAACCAATCGTGCTGGAGTCACAGCAAGTGGCGACGTTTATGTGACAGTCCAAGGCAATGTCGTCACAGAACAGGAACTTGTAGCAGCTGTTCAAAACGGTCTGCAACTTAACTCTCTTTCAGGTTCTCCAAGCGTAATCGGTAGAATCGCAGGTATGTTTGGCTAATGGCACTCCCAGCGCAGATAGCGGTCTCCTTTGACTTTTCCAATGGTGCTACCTTTGGTTACAATGGCTTCGTTATCGGCGACCCTAAATACGGAATTCTGGGAACTAATACTCTAGGCGACTCAACTTCCCCAGAACCTACAGTCGATCTAACGCCTAACGTCTATGAGATCAGCATTACCCGAGGTCGCAATATCCAGCGCGACCAGTACGAAGCAGGACAATGCACGGTTCGAGTCCTAGATCCTCTCAGCTACTTTAACCCACAGAATGTCTCAAGTCCTTACTACGGCAAACTTGTACCGCTTCGGAAACTGCGTGTATCAGCAACAACGGCAACTACCCAGAAGTATCTTTTCTCTGGCTATGCAATCGAGTACCGCTATACCTACCCAGTCAATCAAGATACGGGTTATGTCGATATTGTCTGCCAAGATGCTTTTCGCCTATTTAATATGGCTAATATCAACACAGTCACAGACTCAGGCGCTGGTCAGACGACCGGCACTCGTATCGGCAAAATACTCAATCAAGTCTCATTTCCATCATCAATGCGCACAGTTGCTACAGGCGCCAACACCTGCATCGCAGACCCAGCAACTAACCGCACAAGCCTTGCAGCAATTAAGAACGCAGAGTTCTCTGAGACTGGCGCTTTCTATATGGACGGCTCAGGCACAGCAGTATTTAAGGATCGCAGTCAAGTCATGGCTTCATTGGCTACATCGCCCACAGCCTTTAACCAATCTGGCGGAATTCCCTACAAGAACCTCAAGTACAGCTTCGATGACAAACTCATTATCAACCAAGCCAACCTTGCCCGTGTTGGCGGTTCAACCATTACAGCAATTAACCAAGCATCGATTGATAAGTATTTCCCTCACTCAGTTACCCAGACTGACCTTGTAGCTGAGACAGATGCCATTGTTACCAACATCGCCAAGGAATACATTGCAACCCGTCAAGAGACGACAATCCGCATTGACGAGATGGAAGTGGATTTACTCGATCCATCAGTACCAACGGACACAATGCTTGGACTCGATTATTTCAGTAATCTTCTTATTACCAACGTCCAGCCAGATTCTTCTACCATCGTCAAGAACCTACAGTTCCAAGGCATTAACTGGTCAATCACGCCTAACAAGATGACCGCTAAAATTACAACGCTTGAGCCAATAGCCGATGGGTTCATCGTTGGAAGCTCGTATTACGGTATAATCGGACAATCCACTTTGGGATACTAGGAGATATAAATGGCATCAGGACTACCAAGCAGCACAGGCGACGTATTAACAGCCGCTACGGTCAATGGTCTAGTGACCTTTACTATCAATGCTGACGCAACAACCGACTACACAGCGGTTCTTAACGATCAGTATCAAGTTCTTCAACCAATGAATAAGGCAACAGCAGTAGCCTTCAAGATTCCTACTAACGCCTCAGTAGCGTTCCCAGTAGGCACAGCCATTACAATTCTTAACAAGGGCGCAGGTACTTGCACAATTAGCGCAGTTACCTCTGGAACTACCACAGTCCTTTCAGCAGGTGCTACAGCAGCTTCTCCAACCTTGGCTCAATATAAGACAGCGGTCTGCATTAAGACTGCAACTGATACTTGGTACGTGGTGGGCGCGATTGCTTAACGTAATCTCAGGACTGCTCTCGGGTGGTGCTGCTGCTGGCGGTGGCACGTCTTATGAGTCTATTGCCACTATAACTGTAGGCTCACCACAGGCTTCTATTGAATTCACCTCAATCCCTAGCACTTATAAACATCTTCAAATTCGCGGAATTATGAAAAACGTTACAACTGGTGCAGCGGATTACGATGCAATAAGAATTCAATACAACGGCGATACAGCCACAAACTATGCTTGGCATTATCTCAAAGGCGAAGGCGTTGGCTCTGGTGGAGCAGGTGCTGGTTCTTCCGTTGCCTTTATGGACGGCGGTAGCATTATGCGTTCAGGCACTGGTCAAACATCTGCTTTTTCAGCTTCCATCATTGACATTTTAGATTACGCAAACACTTCAAAATATAAAACTCAACGTTGGCTCGAGGGTACAGAATTCAACGCTCTTTATCCTTGGCTTGCTTTGGGTTCTGGACTTTGGCAATCTACCTCTGCGATAACTTCAATTAAGATTTATATAAACACAGGCGTGAACTTTGCGCAATACTCATCATTCGCGCTTTACGGAATTAAGGGGTAAATCATATGGCGGCAGGTTCAACTTATACCCCGATTGCGACTACTACAGCAAGCGGTTCAACTACTTCCGTAACATTCAGTTCTATACCTTCCACATATACAGACCTTGTTATTATTTGCAATGTGCAAAATGCAGCAGGTGGTGATAATGGATTGCGTATGCAAGTTAATAGCGATACTGCAACTAATTATTCTACAACATATTTATATGGAGATGGAACAAGTGCAGCAAGTGGAAGGCAAACAAGTGTTTCAGGCGCACAGTTTGGTCGAAGTTCTTCTGCCAATATGACAACTTCAATAGGACAAATTCAAAACTATTCAAACACTACAACATACAAAACTATCGTAGGACGAGGCAATAACTCATCTGCACTTGTATGGGCAGCAGTTTCTTTGTGGCGTTCGACCTCTGCAATTTCTTCTGTCACAATCTACAACGAAACTTCTGCAACTATTTCGTCTAGTTCTACCTTTACCCTCTACGGAATACAGGCGGCATAATGGCTAATACATTTGAACTTATCGCTTCTTCTACTGTGGGCTCTGGTGGGGCTGCAAATATAGAATTCACCTCAATCCCAAGCACATATACGGACTTGCTTGTAGATATATCAGTGAGAACTTCACAGGCAAACAATTCAAGAACCCTCTACCTTCGAGTCAATGGTTCTTCTACTTCTTGGACTCAACGTTCTATTTACGGAACTGGTTCGGCTGCTGGCTCTGACAGCACTACGGGTTATGGTAGCACTTTTCTTTATTGCGGTGAGTGCAACGGTTCGACTTCAACGTCAAACACTTTCACCAATACTCAGGTCTATGCGACTAACTATGCTGGCTCAACTAATAAGTCTTTTTCAGTAGAATCTGCTCAAGAAAACAACGCAACAGGGGCATTTCTAACAATGATGGCAGGGTTGTGGTCTAATACTTCTGCCATCACTAGCATCTTGATTGCGCCTGATGCTGGTTCTTTCGTCCAATACTCAACCGCCTATCTATATGGAGTCAAAAATGCCTAATCCAACACGAATCGAAATCAACTGCGAGACAGGCGTAGAGACTGTCATCGAGCTTACAGATGCCGAGGTTGCTGAACTTGCTTATCAGGCAGAGTTAGCAGCCGAAAAGAAGGCTGAAGAAGAAGCACAGGCTGAAGCCGCTGCAACTGCTAAGGCTGCACTTCTTGAGAAGCTAGGGATCACAGCAGACGAAGCTAAACTCCTATTGGCATGACCCCAAAGTTATGCAAAGCAGGGCAACAGCTCAGGCTTCAGGTAGACGATGCCTTCAGTAACCGCCAGCGTTCCAGCGACGGCTGGCTCGGCGACGCACGTCACTCATCTCGTACTTCTGATCACAACCCTGACGCAAATGGTGTCGTCCGAGCGATTGATATTTCAAGGAATCTATCTGGAGCAAAAGAGCCCGACCTCATGCCTGACCTTGCAGATCAGATTCGACTCTGCGCTAAACGTGGCGATAAGAGAATCTCTTACATCATCTTTGATGGAAAAATCGCAAGCGTACGAAGCCTTTGGCGTTGGAGACCATATAAGGGAATCAACGCGCATGTTAAGCATTGCCATGTTTCTTTTACTAAAAAGGGCGATACAGATGGTTCGTTCTTTAATATCCCGATGATAGGTGGCACACAATGAACATGAAAGACCCTGCAATCCTCACTGCTGGAGCGTTCCTCTCAGCTTGGGCTGCTTCTAACTTTGACATGGATTACCGCGCAGTTCTTTGGGCTGTCCTAGCTGGCGTCTTTGGTTACGCAACTCCTAAAAAGTGAGCGTTGCTGACCTTGCTGCTTGGGCTGTGGCTGTTGTCACTATTCTTGGTGGCGTTGCTTCATATACACAGTTCATGATTAAGCATTACTTGTCTGAGTTAAAGCCCAATAGCGGCTCAAGCCTTAAGGATCAAGTCTCTAGACTAGAAGCGCGTGTCGATACCATTATCGAGTTGTTAGGTAAGTAACACTTATCCCATGGCAAGGAAACGTCCAGTTATTGACTTAGACACTTACTCAGCTCTTGACGCTTACGCGATAGCGATGAACGAGTGGTACAAGTCTTTACGTCGTGCAGGTTTCACAGAGACTCATGCTTTCTGGATTCTTGCAGATCGTGACGCCTTTCCTGATTGGCTACTGCCTAACCTACCCAATCGCATAGATAATATTCCCTATGATGATGAGGACGACGATTAAGAAAATCGTAATACTTTCGGACTTACAAGTCCCGTTCGAGGACGTACACGTCACTCGCAATATAGCAAGATTTCTCAAGACTTTTAAGCCAGACCAGACCGTCACAATCGGTGATGAGATTGACTTTCAGACAATTAGCAAGTGGTCAGAGGGTACACCTCAAGCCTACGAACAGAGCCTTGGGGCAGACCGTGACCGTTGTGTTGATCTCTTATGGGAATTAGGCGTTACCGACTGCATCAGGTCTAATCACACAGACCGCCTCTATAACGTAATTATGAAGAAGATTCCGTCATTCTTGAGCCTTCCAGAGCTACGCTTTGAGAAGTTCATGAAGTTCGACGAGCTTGGTATTACCTTCCACAAGAACCCAATGGCTATTGCGCCCAACTGGATTGCAGTCCATGGCGACCACACGCCTATCAAGCAACTAGGTGGCTTATCAGCCCTTGAAGCAGCCCGTAGGCACGGGAAGAACGTTATTTCAGGACATACTCACAGAGCAGGCCGTAGCGCCTTCACAGAAGCCTCTGGAGGCCGTTTAGGGCGTGTTCTGCATGGTGTTGAGGTAGGAAACCTTATGGATTTCAAACAAGCCTCATACACCAAGGGAACGGCTAATTGGCAGCAAGCCTTCGCCATTATGTACGTCAAGGGATCTAACGTGCAAGTGGACATTATCCATATTGAGAAGAACGGCACATTTATAGTGCAGGGCAAAGTCTATGGACGACCTAGATAACGACATTAGGCGCACCATTGATGACCAAGTCGATGAAACAGAATTGTTACCGTTTCGTTATACAAATACGCTAGTCGAGGTTGAATTGCCGTTGTAAGGTTGGGCTACCAACTACAGAAGGGCTCAATCATGACAGTAGGACAGATAATCGCGTTTGCCATAATCTGCTTTGCTTTCTGGCTAGGCAATCGCTCTGGCTATGCAAACGGATATGTAGCAGGACGCAAGGCAGTACGCAAGCATTACGAGAAGCTCGAGCAACAGTTCAAGG
>ERZ650310.362-NODE-362-length-13642-cov-8.713623_pt1 | contig 13642 bp, 20 predicted proteins | sample MGYA00376246_ERZ650310 | MGnify/ENA primary metagenome ERZ650310 (study PRJEB26733, sample SAMN07839286) | wastewater metagenome | biome: small river; feature: stream; material: water | place: USA: North Carolina | collected 2016-03-01 ...
GCGACATCATGAACGAGGGCTTTCTGCTGCGCGTCGATGACCGCATGTTTTGGGACAACGTGCATGCCAGCCTGACGCAAGAGGGCTAACGTCGGAGTTCAGCCGCGCCGTCAGGCGTCGGCTGGAACGACAGGTTAGGCGTCATTGGAGAACTAGGATGACATTGGCAGAGCGAATTGACCAACTTGTGATACAGCACGGTAGCTTACGCGCCGTCGCGCGTGTGACTCAACTCGACGCGAGTTACCTCTGCCGGCTGCGCTCAGGAGAAAAGGTGCACCCAGAAGACGCAACTTTGCGGCGCCTAGGTTTGCGCCGCGTCGTGACTTACGAGGCTGTTCAAACTGCCGCTGAGCGGCGCCGTGAGAAGGAGCGGCTCATGAGCGGCATTCTGTGATGCCTAACGGTGCCGGTAACCGGCCCGCCGTGGCGGGTCCGGTTGAGTGGCGGGGTTAGGCGTCTTGGTGGAGAAGCGAGGAACGACATGCACTGCACAGACACAGAAACGCTGAAGGCGCGCAAGACGCACCTTTGTATGAGCTGCGGCGAACTAGTGAACGTGGGAGACGAGTACAAGCGCTGGCGCTGCTATGACAGCGGCGATGTGGGCACGGTGAAGATGCACCCGGAGTGCTACGCGGCGCATTGCAAGAGCGCAGAAGGCTACGGCGGCGGGCCGTGGGAGTTCACCCCGTTCAGCCACCCGCGCGGCGAAGCGGTAGACGCCTAACGTGCTATATACCGCAGACGCTGCCAAACTCGTCTATAGGTAGACATCTTTGTCTGCGTATAGACAGTGTGTAGGGATAATCCGAGTGTCAACTGTGCGGCTACTATCTGGTGTCCAGTAGCTCGCCCACCATCGCGTACAGCCGATCCGCCGCAGCCCGGACCAGCCGCGAGCGCGCCGGGTCTTTCATGCCGCCAGCCAGCCAGTGCAGGCGGACGGCCATGTCCATCATCTGATCGCAGATCGACGCATCAGAGTCAACGACGGCCGGCACGCGCGCAGGGCTGCCGACCATCTGCTCGCAGACAGGACGGAGCGACGGCAGCGGGCAGCCGAAGCGTCGGTGCTGATCGTCGCTCTCGGCACTCACGGCACCTTCTTGCAGATCACGCCAGCGTCGCGCTTGTCGATCTGCGTGGCGATGCCGAACATCGACGTATAGAAGCTCACGATGTAGGCCGACAAACCGTCGCTCGTGCAGACAGGTCGATTGCTGAACTGCCACTCCAGCGACGCGCAACCGGACAGACACAAGACAATCAACAGGTAGCGCATCACAGACCCCTTTTCACGACCTCTAGATCGGGCTGCCGCCACAGGCGAGCCACGACGAACGCAACGCCCGCGACGCCGACAATCTGCGCGTCGTCCAGGCGTAGGAACGACAGCACCCACGCCCGTGCGTCTGCCGGCCACAGCGGCCAGAGGATCGCTGCGACGGCGACCCAAACGGATGCGAATCGCCAGGCCGCGCGCCAGTCAAGAATTATCTGCATGCTCTGCGCGCAGCCATACCCTCACGGAGCCGGGGTTTCTGGCGACGTGTAGATGGCATTGACGCGCGTCACCTCGTCGGTCAGCGCGGCCAGCGCAGCCTCGGCCGGGGCCGACAGCGCTCCTCCGTTGGCGAGTGCATCCTGCAGTTGCTGCGTGAGGGCAGCGATGCCGGTGAGCAGTTCGGAGAACTCCGCGCCCATCGTGGTCACGGCAGTAGTGGCGTCTTGGAGGGCAGCGGTCAGTTCAGTTTGGGAAGTCATGAGTGCGTCCAATCGTGAGTTAAGTGCCGACAAGTCGGCGTTGATGTGCAAGTGCTCGATGTGAATCTTCACATGGTCCATCCTTTCATTGGAGGACTTCGAATGGTAGATCCTGGGTAGCGCGGATTGGCAGTATGTCGTGTGTCACATTGCAACGGAACCGCATAGCACTCGTCATTACTGCGGGTCCAGGCCCAAACCCCGCAGGGACTTGCACCGTGATGCGCGAAACGCCGGGCGTTCGGCGCTCTATTGCGTCACGCTGATCGTCTGTGAGGTCTGATGATCCCATCGATGCGACACGACCCGACGAGTCTGTCCCTGTTCGATCTGCGTGCATTGAACAATCTCGTGTCATGTCGCGCTGAACGTGAGACGTGATCGTGACCCAATCGCCGGCCCGAGCCGCCGCAGGTTCGATGCTGACAAAAGTCAGTGGCGGACTTCTGTCTGCCGCAAGCCCGCCAACGATGGCCGCCAGCAGCACTAGAACCATCGTGCCAAAAACGGATACGAGCGGGATCTGCGTCACGCTGTCAGCCCACCGCAGACCTGACCTCAATGTTTGAACCATGTCTGCACTCCATGCCATAGCCGCGCCGCAGCGTCAGCAAAAGCGACCACGCCTAAAACCAAGATGCTTATCCATTTCGCCGAACGCGAAACCTTGTCATAGGCCCACTTGCGGTGCTTTCGTTCGTCCAGTTCATCACGCAGCGCAGCAACGTCCGAGTCCGAAAGCTCGGTCCGTTCACTCTGGTGCGGATCTTTCCCATCTGCAGTCATCACACCATCCGCGTACCGATGCCTGCGTCCTGCACATGCTTCGTGAGCCCTTCTCCGTAGGCGTTGCGCTGCATGGTGACATCCTGGCAAGTGGCGTCAATACGAATTCCGATCTGGCCTGGCTCTGATGGCAGCAGCGTGTTGCCCGCGATCTCGCCGCCATCGACGGCAGACAGCCGCACCAGCGAAGTGATACCGGAGAAAGCGCCTAGATTGTTCCCGCGTAGCGTGGGCCAGTGGACATTCCTGACCAGCACCATGCACCCGAAATTGATATTCCCGGGCGCAATCTGCTCGATGTTGTTGCGCTCGATGTTGACGTGGCGGCCGCCGTTGATGCGGATCGCACCCTGCACCGCCGTGATGTTGTTGCCGATGATGTCGAGCTGCGATGCTCCATCGGCCATCGAAGCCTGCACGCCGATGGCCGTTCCGCCGATCACGTTGTAGAGAATGTGGTTGCTGTCACCGCTGCCATTGAGAACGATCCCGCCCCGCAACTGACAGTGCGTGATCGTTGACCCGTAGAGCCCGCCATTCGGGTTGTTCTTCTGATCGTTGACGTGGTAGATCGAAGCCCATCCAGAGTCCGCGACGAACAGATTGCGGATCATCAGCAGCGGCAACGTGGCGCCCTTCGTCCGCGTGTCCAGATAGATGCCGTACCCGCCGCGACGGGTGCCTGTCGTCGGGTCGCCGATGAACAGGTTTCTGATCTCGGTCTGAGAGCAGTCGATAAACGGCGACGGCTCGCAGTGGATGACGTGATCGCTCTCGCGCACCGACTCGTCAGGGATCAGGCAGGAGAAGTAGCCCTCGCCTTCGATGATGATGGGACAGGTGATGTGCAGGCACCGGCCATGCTCGGCCGACAGGCGATAGAAACCGCGCGGGACGTACAGCCGGCCACCGAAGGGGCCAAGCTCATCGATCACGCGCTGGATCGCGGGCCGGCAATCGTAGGTGCTCGTCCCCGCCTCGATGCCATGCAGCTCGGTCGGCGGGATGTACTTGCGAGCGTCTGCGATGTCGCGCATCTATTCCGCCGTCAACGTGCCGTCAGCGTGGATGATGATGCGGATCAGCCCGATCATCTGGTCAGCCTGTTCAGCGGCCGACAAGTTCACGCCGGCAGCGGCGGGAAACTTCACGCGCAGGTAGGCGTTGAGCGCCGGCAGTAGTTTTCCGGTGAACCATGCACGCACGTTGCCGCCGTAGTCTTTCATGACCGCCCCGATGAAATCTGGCTCCAGCATCGACTCGCCTAGCGGATCGCTTGCCCAGGCGTCGCCGTTCTTGACGAATACCGCGACAAAGGACGCCTCCGACGCATCCGTGACCTTGATGCACCATGTTATGCCGCGATCGATCCGCACGAAGTCGGCTGCGCCGACGATCAATGTCCCACTGGTACGAACTGTCATGGTGTGTGCTGCCCGTAGGCCTCGTCGACAGTGATTGGCGTGTCGAGAATGACCGTTGCGCGACCCACTGCCAGGATCGTGCCGCCCATGGTGTCCGATGCCGCCTCGAGCTCCTGCACGAAGGTGCGGACCTTTGGCTTCGTCAGGTTCCTGTACCCCGCGTCGCTCGCGTCGCGCCTGAAGATGCGCAGCTTGGCCGCGGCCTTCTTCGCAGGGTTGCCCGCTGCCGGGTCATGCTGCATGGCCACGTCATAGGCCACCAGCTCGGCTTGCGTGAACCTTTCCCAAAAGGCTTCTGTGTCGATGTTCGTGTAGACCTTCCGTGGCGGCGCGAATGATGCGCCGTCATAGATGTATCCAGGTCCGATGCCCAGCCCGTCGACGTTGACCCACTGGCCGGCGCGAGTCGGCATCGAGCCCGAGTCGACAATCGTCGCGACCCTGCCATCCTGAATCAGCGCCCACAGGCTCATCAGGCCATCCCCTCGATCTCGAGCGAATAGATGCCATAGGTCGGATAGTCGACGACAAGGCTGAAGTCCTTGTACCAACCGTAGACCGTCAGCGCGGAGATCGTCGCGTCGTTGTCGCCAATCCATACCACCGGGGTCGCGCGCAGCGATTCGAGCAGCGCGCTGACTGTGTTGTACGTCGATGAATCGGCGCGGAACTGCGCCCGCAAGGTCTTTGCATATCGGCCCTGCGTGAGCGTGATTGCGCCCGTGTCGGGGTCGATCTCTTTGCGCGAGTAGTCACGGATTCCAGCGGTCGCGCCGTACTCCGTGGCGCCGATCGTCGTCGCGTTGCCCGGAATGCACATCGCGCACTCGGCGTATCCGCTTGCGCGGTTCACGGTGACGGTGAATTCGGCCGTGGATGACGTTGCCATGCCGGTCAAGACGTAAATCTTCCCGGCGACTATCGACAGCGTTCCCGAGCTGTAGATCGTCGCGCCGCCGCTCGATGACTTGACCAGCACCGAGAACGAATCGCCGGCCAGTCCGATCAAGACGATGGTGTCGGCGACGCCGGGCTTGAACACAACCGTAATCGGTGACCCGGCCGTGGTCGACGTTGAGACGGTGCTCGGTCCGGTGTCGAACATGCCCCAGCGCTTCGACGCGCCGATGTCGACCCATACAGATTGCCACCCGACTTCACCCGGGAAGACACAACTCGTCGTCTGCGCGAGGAGGCAACGATATTTGCGGTGCAGGTATTGCGACGAAGCCAGGGTTGGATCAGCGAGGATGCCCTCATCGCCGACAGCGAACCCCCATGGACCCGCCGACGTGATCTCCCGTTCGCCCGACGCGGGCTCGGCGATCGTGCTGCTCACCAGGTACGGGATCGTGGTAGACGTCCTGTTCAGCGACAAGGTGATCGGGATCACGACTTTCATGGTCAGGCCGCCGGTGTGGTGGTGATGGCGCCGCCACCGTCCCAGGATTTGAGAATGCGCTCGACATCGCGCCCGGCGAGAACCGCCGCGGTCTGTCCCGCCTCGACCGAAGCGCGCAGGGATTCGAGCGCGGATGCGATGCGGTCGGTCATGGACGCCACGCTATCCACCAGTGCCGACACGCTGTCGGCGGTGTCCTGCGCAATCTGAACCTGCTGCTCGGCCGGCGTTTCCTCGGCGGCCTTCTTCGCTGCGATGGCCTCGGCCGCTTGCGCCAGCGCCTCGAGGCTCGGATTGCTGCCGAGCGCAGCCACCATGTCCTTCGCCCACGCCGGCATGTCGATGCTGTCCATTGCCGCCTTTGCGGCCACGGCGGCGTCTGCCAAATACTGGCTGTAGCCCGCGCTGGCCTCGGCAGCGTAGTCGCGCCGGCCCCATACGTCGCCGGTGCCCGACCATCCACTGAGCGCCTGGCCGCTCTTGAGGATCTGCAGGTAGCCCCAGCTGGGATCATTGTTGTCGGCCGCAAAGCCCGCATTCACGCCGAAGCCGCCGGCACCACCGAAGGTCTGTGACAGGCCGTTGAGCGCATTGGCCACGCCCTGCGAGATCCCGGACAGCGCGCTGACCGTCTCGTTGCTGATGTGCTGGTCGTTCCAGCCCATCGACGCCCCGGCGACCTGCCGCACGCCCGCTGCGTCGGCTGCCACCGTGCCGCCGAGGTGCGGCGTCGACTTGCCGCCAAGGCTGCTCAGGAGTGCAAGGCCGATGCCGATCGGGCCGAGGGCGCCGAGCCCCATTCCGAGCCCAGCCATGACGCCGCCCGCAGTGCCGGTGCCGATCAACGAACCCGCAGCACCGAGAGCACCGGTGAGCGTGGTCGCTCCGGTCAGCCATCCCGCGCCGCCCATCATTGCGCCGGCCAGACCGCCAGCGCCGAAGATGCTGCCGGCCGCGCCCAGCGCCCCGCCGAGACCGCCGCCCGCGCTTCCTGCGTTGGCGACACCACCGAGCCCACCGAGCAGGCCGCCCAAGACGCCATTGACGGGACGCATCGCCATGTCGACCACCATCTTAAGGACCGTGGTCTTGAAGGTGTTCTTGATGCCGTCCCACAGCGTCTTGAAAAAAGACTTGCCGGACTCGAATGCACGATACAGGCTGTCGGTCAGGCCCTGGCCGATGCTGTCGGTGGTCTTCTTCCACTCGTCGGCCGCGGCTTGCGCCTCCTTCACGACAACACCTTGACGAGTGAGCGTGGCGCGCTCGCGCAGAAGTCGCGCCTGTTCCTCGAGCTGGAAGTTGCCGCCCTGCATTGCAGCCGACCACTCCAACGTCGCGGCCTGGTCTTCGTAGACTTTGGCCGTGCGATCAGCAATCGCCTTCTCGCTCATGCCGACCGTTGCATTCTGGTCCCGCAACGTCAGCACCGCGTCGCGCAACTTCTCGGTGTTGGAAATCTCGGCCGCCTCGGCCTTCGATGTGTGCGAGGCCACATCGGCCAGCGTCTTGACGTACGCCGCATTCGACGCGATCAACTTCTCGTTGGCCAGGATGGTTTCCAACTGTCCCGCGAGGCGCACCTTCTCGGCGTCCGTCAGCGTCAGCGTGCCATCGCGCAACTTGATCATCAGTTCGAGCGCCTGCTTCTGGCCGGCGGTGAGCTTCTCGCCCTGTGCCAGTTCCTGCTCCTGCGTGGCGATCTGGCCGCCCAGTTTCTCCGTCAGCGCCGCAACCTCCTTCGCATGTTTTGCCGCTTCGGATGCCGCGGCCTTCGATGCGTCGGCGCCGGCCTTCGTCTGCATCGTGATGTCGCGCTGTTTCGGCAGCATCGCCGCCATGGCCTTGACGCTGGCGTTGCCCGTGTCGTCCCATGCACGGCCGATCGCCGCCGCCGACGATGACCACCCCTGCTTGATGTCTGCCGCGGCTGCCTTGCCGATGTTGGCCGCCGACTTGAAGTCGCCGTTGAGCACGGCGACGATGGCCGCGCCGGCGCCGCCGATCACCTTACCCAGCGTGTTGAATACCTCCACGATCAGGACGCCGCCGGTGTACAGGCCTTTCAGTGCCGTCGACAGGATTTCCGCCACCTTGCGCAGCGTGTCGCCGCTGGTCATGGACTCGAGGAACGATGCCGACAGGCTGGTCAGCGTGGGCAGCAGTTGCGCGGCCACCTGGCGCGACACGCCCTGCACGCCCATGCCGAGCAGTTCCATCTGATCGTTGAACTGGTCCGCTGCCTTGGCGGTGTTCTCGTCGATGGTCAGGCCAAGCTTGTCGGCCATGTCGGCCATCTCGCGCAGGCCTTCGGATCCACCGTTCAAGACCGGGATCATGTCCGCGCCGGTCTTGCCGAAGATCTCCATGGACAACGCCGTCTTCGCTGCGCCGTCCTTGATGCCGGCGAATGCGTCGGCGGTGTCATAGATGACGTCCTTGACGGACCGCATCGTGCCATCGGCATTGCGCGTCTTGATGCCGAGCTTGTCGAAGGCGTCGTTGCCCTCGACCATCTGCTTCGCCATCTTGGCCAGGCCCGATGTCATGGTGTCCGCCGACACGCCGCCCTGCTTGAAGGCGAGCTGCATGCCGGCGACTTCCTTCGTGGCCAGGCCGGTCTTTTGCGCCACCTCGTTGGCCGCGTCCGCCGCGTCGATGCCTTGCTTGACGAACGCCGCGATGCCGGCCACCGATAGGCCCAGCCCGAGCGCCGCGAATGCCGCCTTGACGCCGTTGGCCGCCGCCTGCATCTGCGAGGCGCCGGTGCCCACGATGCCCTTGGCCTGATCCATGTCCTGACGCAGCCGCGCCAGGTCGGCCATCATCTGGATTTCGATTGCGCCGATCGTTGCCATCAGTGTGTCGCCCGGTTGTTCTCGGCGATGACCGCCATCACAGCGCGGTCCATGGCGCAAAGGGTGTCGATCTCCCACCCGGTGAGGCGCACGCCGTGCAGCGCCTGCCAGGCGGCGATCTCGCTCGGCGGGATGGCCGCAGCGCCACCCATGCCCGATGGCCGCGCCGCGGAGAGCGCGGCGAAGGTATCCCACAGCGCCGCGCCGTGCTCGGGCAGGCGCTCGAGCAGCCGGTCATCTGGCCGCGCGCCTTGTCGAACGGCCGCCTGCAGGTTATCCCGCAGTGTGCTGCCGTCCTTCATGCGCGCGCCTAGTTGCATCTGGTGCTCCGCGTAACTGATCAGCTCGCCGCGGAGCTGCGCGTAAAAAGCTCGCGCTCGTTCAGCGCGGCCTGCACCTGGTCACGCAACCAACGCCGCTTCGGGTCTGCGTAGAGCGTGCGCGCGGCAGCCGCGGTGTAGGGCATCGGTGCGCCCGTCCAGCCGAGTGTGCAGGCAGTCAGCAACTCAAGCTCGTCGGCCTCGTCGTCTTCGGGGTCGCCCACCTGGAGCTTGCCGGTCTTGGCGAGCGCGGCGCGCATCCGGCGTTGGCGGGCGAAGGTTAGGCGCTTGCGGTCCGGGTGTTCCGGCCCGGCCAGGGTGACGACCATCGGCGTCGGTGCGCCGGTGGCCGGGTTCTTGATGCGCACATCGGCGCTGGTCACGTCTTCGTAAGCGGTGAAGTCGAAGACCTCAATGGATTCGGCGGTCATGGTGTTTCGCAGTCGGAATGCCCGTGCCCAGCCCGGCCGCCCGACTGCGAAGTGGGGCGAACCGGGCCAGGTCGGTGCGGGTTGTGCGCATCGCTGCGCGAATCAGGCGTCGCTGTCTTGCACGACGATGGTGGTGGCCTCGGAACTCACGCCCGCACCGCCCGTCGTGTTGTACAAAGCCGTGAAGGGGATCGTCTGCACGATGCCGCCTTCGCCGTCGCTCTTGCTGTTTCCGCCGAGCTTGACGCGCGGCAGCGTGAAACCGACGAAGCTGGCGTTGTTCGTGTTGTCGGCGGTCAGCACCACGACGACCGATGTTTCGGTCTCGTTCAGGAACGCATCGCGCAGGGTGGCGTTCTCGAGGTAGACCGTGAGCTGGCCGCTGGCCTGGATGCGGCCCGGGAAGCGCGTGTCGATGGTGTTGGAGCCGACCACCGCGTCACCCGACCGCGGCGAGTCGATCGTCAGGGACATGCCCGTCACGGACGCCATCGCAACTCCGCCGACCATCAGCACGCCGTTGACGGCCGCCGCGACGCCGGTCGTGGTCTGCGCGGTCGGCGAGGTGAAGAACTGCGCGCCGGCTGTCGTCACGTTCTTGCCCGTGATGCCGATGCTGATCGAGGAAATCCCGGTCGGCGGCAACTGCAGGCCGATCTGCGTTGGCTGGCAGCCCGAGAAGACCTCCGACATGGCGACGTCGCTGAACCAGTGCTCGATGGAAAACGACTTGTTGGTGTGGCTCGACGCCGGGGCGTAGGTCTTCTTACCCACCACCGTGACGGTGGACGTTGCGATGGGGCCTTCGTTCGTGATCGTCGACCCGTTGAGCGTGCGCACCGTCAGCGCGAGCGCCGTGACGCCGGTCACCAGCAGGTTGTTGTTGAGGTTGCCGGCCGTGAAACTGCCGGCCGTCAGGCGCACCACGTCGCCGACCTTGACGCCATCCGTCAGGAACGACCCCGCAGCGCGCGTGACCGTCTGCGTCGGCGCCGTGCCCGCGATGGTGATCGATGCGCCGGTGATCGCGGTCACCGCTGCGAAGTCGCGCCGCAGCGCGGCGGCGATGAAGTCGGCGTAGGTCTTGGGCGACAGTTCGCCCGCGATCGTGCCATCCACCGAGCGCACGCCGTGGCGGAAATCGCCCACCTGCTGGTCGGTGCGGATCTCGTTGGATTGGTAGGTCTGTTTCGTCAGCGACAAGTCAGAAGTGACCCGGCGCAGCGCCTGCGCACTGGCAGCGGACGGCACGGTGCCGTAGGTGGTTTCCGCCTTGTAGGCGACTTGCTTGAATACGCCAGCAGCTTGTGCCATGTCGGTGCTCCGTCAGAATGTGGTGGCAGGGTCGCCCTGCGTGGTGATGTAGAAGATTTCGAACCGCTGCCGGCCGATGACAATCGGCCGCTCGCCGGCCGTGCTCATGTCGGGCATGTACTGCGCCGGCACGATGTACTTCACGCCCGGCAATGACGCCGTGACGGCGATGCGCTCGACGTCCGCGAGCACCTGGTCACGCAGGCGGGCATATCCGCTCACCTGCTGCAGCTCGACCGTGACCTCGACCTCATACCGGCGATGAATCTGCCGATCGGCGCCGCCGGGCAGCGTGGGCGCGTCTTGGCGCTCGCCAATGTCCTCGACGACAAGCGCCGGCCAGGCGATGCGCACATCGGCCGGGTGATCGTGGACGCGCGAGCCCGCAGCCGTGCCGCCGGCCGCCAGAGCAGCGACCAGTGCCTCGCGGATGGCGTGCCGCGCGTGGTTCACTGGAGCTCCAGGGCGAGCGTGGTCACACCGGTGCCGTCAGGCTGCACCGACGTGACGCGATAGGTAGCGCTGCTGATCACCAGCGTCGAGCCCTGCGTGGCAGAGCCGACGTCGGCGCTCGGCAGCATGTAGCTTGGGTTGCGCGAGGCCATCCCGAAGCTTTCGATATAGCCGTTGTCGAAGATGCCCGTCACCGCGCCGCCGTCCAGCGTGGCGGCCACGCTGAAATCGGCGAAGAACGGCGACAGGTCTTCGGTAAACATGGCGTCAGGCGTACTTTGGGTGGTACTTGACGTTGGCCGCGACCACGGCAGGGCCGGTCACGATCGTCCCGACGACGCGGATCCAGCCGCCGACCGACGAACCGTTCAGAGTGCGCTTCTGCACCTGGTTGGCCGCGCCAGCCGCGAATGCGCCCTCGTTCGGCGTGATCGCAGCGGCGCCGGTGCCGCCGCTGTCCGTGGCATGCTCGACCGTCCAGGTGATCGAGCCCGAGACGGCGCCCGTCTGCACGGTGACCAGAATGTCCCCCTCGGCCGCGCGCACATCCGTCCAGCCGCTGGTGGCGGCTGCCGTGTTGGCCGCGCTGACCGGACTCAGCAGGATGGCAATCGCCGTCGCCTGCGCTTGGTTGCCCATCATTTGGCGTGCTCCTTCCCTCGCGCAGCCTTGACGGCCGGCGCGGGCGGTTTGGGTTCTCCAGCAGGCTGTTCGTCCGCTGGTGGTGCTGCCTCGGCGACAAGGACGGCCTGCCCCGACCCGACCAGCTGCATGGCGAGCCATGCAGCCAGCGTCAGATCGGTGCCAGGCTCGACACGCTTGCCGGCGATGCAGATCGCCCGCAGCAACCGCACGTTGCGCGTGGGTGCTGCGGTGGCAGCCGTTGCCGGCCGCACGTCGCTCGTGGTCAGCGTCATGGCGTCACGCTCAGGTGATGGTCGAGGCGTAGGAGAACGCTGCCGGGTAGCGCAGGCCGACGTCAACCGTCGTGATCGCGCGCACCCCGATGATCCCCGCCTGGAAGTTGGCGTAAGGATTGACCTCGACCTCGAGGACGCCCCACTCGGCGATGATCACCGAGTCCCAATCGCCGAAGAGCATCGTGGCGGTGGCCATCTGCGCCGAGGACATGGCCGGGAAGCCCAGCATGTTGCCGTCCCAGAGTGAGCCGGTCCACATGCGCGTGGTGCCGGTGGTCGGCAGTTCCGGGCGCGCCATCAGCAGCGCGGCGACGGCCGGCGTGGTGACGTAGCCGCCACGCACCGGGGTCACGTTGGCCGCGGCCACGTCGCTCTGGAATTCCAGGATGCCGGCGGCTGCCAGCGACGTTCCGGAAACCGAGCCGATACCGCTGGTACCGACGATGCCCTGCGGCTGGCCGCTGCCGCCGCTGCCGCTGATCACGCCCAGGTCCACCGCAATGGCGGTGAGCTTTGCCAGGTCGTTCGTGACGATCGACTCGGCCGAAGGCGAGGACTGCAGAAGGAGCTGGCGGCTGATCTCGGTATAGGCGCCGACCGACTTTGGCGAGAGCGCCATCTGGCCGAAGGTCTGCGCAGATTCCGTGATCTGCGTCGACTCCGAAGCCAGCCAGTAGGCCGTGGCCGCTGCCGTCTGCTTCGGAACCGTGACGCTGCCGACAAGGCCGGTCAGGCGCCGGGCGCCCATGCGCATGGCGACGCTGCGGTTGCGCAGCACTTCGATGAACGAAGAATTCGCGGTCTCGACCAGGTAGCCGCCACCCGAACCGGATGCAACCGTCAGGTCCCGCTGCTGGATTTCCACCGGCACGAAGAACTTGTTGGGGTCCTGCATGCGGCCGACGCGCTTGCTGATCTCGCGCGAGCACTCCAGCTCGAAGCCGGCCTGACTCCAGTTCTTGTCCGCGCAGGCGCGAACGGCGTTCATCAGCGAGAAGCGGCGGGTTTCGGCCTGCGTCAGTCCGAGCTTGGCGTCGCTCGTCTTGTTGTTCGCGCCGCGCTGCTCAAGGATCTGCAGCAGATCGTCGGTGATCTGGTCGATCGGCAGGCCGGTGCCGATCCAATGATCGCGGATGTTGTCGTCGATCTTGTTGGCCTTGCACAGGTTCTCGATGCCACGACGGCGCGCGGTCTCAAGCTCCAGGGCGCGGTTGCCCGGCGTGCCCTGCGGCAGCGGGATGGCCGAGCGGGTCTGCTCGGGATTGGCCGCAGTGTTGCCCGCAGCGGTTTGGTTCTCGTCCATGGTGGGACTCCTGGGTGAAGCGGCAACTGCCGCGGGTTTGGTCGTCTGCGGATCGGGGTCCGCGGTTGAGGTTTCGATTTCCAGCGCCGGCAGCGCGTCGAGAGAGCGGAAGAACCCGGCGTTGATGTCGGCGGGCTCGGCGACCAGCGCCGCATGGGTCGGCATCCATCGGGTGGTAACCATCACGCCGTCGCTACGGACCTTTGCCTTGAGCCGTGCATAGCCGGCCGACACTGACCTGATGATCCCGTTGTGCACGTCCGCCGCGTAGCCAGCAGCCTCGGGCCGGCTGCCGAAGCGGGCCATGCCGCGCAACTTGCCGCCGGAGATTACGAGATCATCGACAAGCCCGACGTTGACTTGCCCGCCGCGATGGGTGGCAATGATCGGTAGCGGCGCGCGTTGAAGATCCACTGCGTCCGGCGAATGGACGAGGATTTCCGGGCCGTCCGACACCTCGACCACGGCATCGCTACTTACGACGACCGGGATGGCGTCGCCAACGGCGCGGCCTGCGACATCGAAGGTGAATGTTCGAATTTGGGTATTGGTTCGGTCGGTCATGCTTGCCTCGCAATCGGCACTACGCGCTTTGCGGCCGGCGCGTCTTCGGCGTCGGCCATGTCGCCCGGCATCGCGTCCGCAGGATCTGCGGGTTCGACGG
>ERZ650310.364-NODE-364-length-13586-cov-6.827655_pt1 | contig 13586 bp, 11 predicted proteins | sample MGYA00376246_ERZ650310 | MGnify/ENA primary metagenome ERZ650310 (study PRJEB26733, sample SAMN07839286) | wastewater metagenome | biome: small river; feature: stream; material: water | place: USA: North Carolina | collected 2016-03-01 ...
ACCTGTTGGAGTGGTTGTGCCAGATTGAACCTGTGCGCTGGCAGCCTGAGCACTTTCAGCACTCACTTGCGCAACGATCTTATCAAGCGGGAGATATAAAAGACTATTGCTCTTAGTGGTATCAACCAAAATCTTGGTGACGTTGTTGTACATCTCACGCATGCTGTCGATATACATACGATCACGCGTTACTTGAGGAGCTTTGGAGTACTCAACCAATACCTGTTTGAAGCGTGTGGCATCACCTTCTGCGGTAGCCACTACACGGGCCTTATAACCTTCAGCCTCTTGAATCAGGCGTTCAGCAGTACCTTTAGCTCTCGGAATAATGTCATTCGCATACGCCTGACCTTCGCTCTTTAAGCGCTCTTGGTCTTGACCAGCTTTCACTGCGTCATCAAAGGCTGCCTGCACCTGCTCTGGTGGCTGAACGTTTTGCACAGTCACACTCGTCACATAGATACCGGTCTTATAGCTATCCAAAATCTTCTGGATGGAATTCGCTAAATCAACGCCAATCTTTTCACGACCTTCATACAGAACGGTATCCATCTTGCTGCGTGCAACGATTTCACGGACAGCTGTTTCAGCAGCCTGCACTACCGCAGCATCAGGATCACGGTTATTAAATAAATAATCCGTAGGATCTTTCAAGCGATATTGCACAGCAAAGCGCACATCGATAATGTTTTCATCCTCAGTCAACATGGAAGAATCTTTTTGATTCGTCGCTTTAATTAAGACTGGGCGCCCAACTTCTACAGAGCGAACACCCGATAAGTTCACTGTCTCTTCAGACTGGATTGGCCACGGCATACGCCAGTTGATACCTGGCTTGGCGGTGTAGTCGTACTTACCAAAAGTGAGAATGACACCAGCTTGACCCTCTTGAATAATGAAGAAGCCGCTGCATACCCACATAAAGAAGACAACTGCACCCGCAATCAGAATGCTTGCCTTTGATCCAAATGGATTACTAAAGTTGAGATTAGGCGCGCTGAAGCCACCGCTTCCACCACCATTGCCACCACTACCACCACCTCGTTGTGAAGGCGGAGGGATATCAGTGCTGCTCGGTTTATTGGATGGCTTACTAGCTGCACCAGGAGATTTTTTGCCGCCAAAAATGCCAGCTATTCTGTCGTTGAAATCTCTCCAGAGCTCATCCAGATCTGGAGGGCCATCTGACTTATTTGGCTGACTTGTTGGTCGATTGTTTGGCTGGGCCTCTACCGGCTGATTGGTTTCGGGATCGGCTTTTGGAGCTTGATCGCCTCCCTGCCCATCTTTAGCATCTTTAGATCCACCGGAATTGTGGCTATTGCCCCAACCGGGATCATTGACCGAAAACAGTCCTAGAAATTTACGCGTCATTAGAAAAATAGCTCGGGTTGGAAATCGGATTAAATTCAGAAGTTTCTGGTCGTTCAGGTAAAGGCTCTAAAAACTCATCCGGGGCCAATTGTTTCTTGGCACGGTTGTGCTCGACCCTTATTCTATCAGTCATTTGAGAGCATTCGGCGAGGGCTGAACGAAGTAAATCAAGGCCCAAGCCGGACTGGGCTGACAGGAAAACCTGGCTAGGAAAGCCCTGCCCATCACGCTCTAAAACAGCCCCACGGGTGAAGGTTTGAGGCATAAGGTCGATTTTGTTCATTACCTCGATCCTAGGGATGTCATCGGCCCCAATTTCTTCCAAAACAGCCTCAACTTCAGCCTTTTGCTCCCTAGCAACCGGGCTACAGGCATCAATAACATGCAAAATCAGGTCAGCATGGATGGTTTCATCCAAAGTAGCCCTAAAAGCCTCAACCAGCTGATGGGGCAAATCTCGGATAAATCCCACCGTATCGGAGACCACAATCGACCCGACCCCATCCAAATGGACCCTTCTGGAGGTGGTGTCGAGGGTGGCAAATAGCTGATCAGCAGCGTATGTCCCTGCTTTGGTTAGGGCATTAAAAAGGGTAGATTTGCCCGCATTGGTGTACCCCACCAAAGAGACTGAAAACACATCCTTGCGATTTCGAGCACGTCTTTGCGTTCTTTGTTGGCGCTGTAGCTTTTCCAATTCATTCTCAAGACGCTTGGCCTTGGTTGCCAACATCCGGCGATCCAACTCCATTTGCGTTTCACCAGGGCCACCGCGCACACCAATACCACCACGCTGACGCTCTAAGTGACTCCATGCCCTTACCAATCGAGACATGCGATATCGCACTTGCGCAAGTTCAACCTGCGTCTTACCAATATGACTTTGCGCTCTTTGACTAAAGATGTCCAAAATCAAACCAGTGCGATCCATCACATGAAATCCAATGTGACGCTCTAAATTTCGTTGCTGGGTTGGAGATAAAGGATGGTTAAAGATTGCTAGCTCTGCGCCCTGCTCTTCCATGACCCTTTTGAGTTCATTGGCCTTACCTGAACCTATGAATAAAGCAGGATCTGTCCTGCCTTTGCGGGCGATAACACTGGCTGCGGGTATGGATCCAGCGCTATCAGCTAAAAGACTGAGCTCAGCCATGCTGTCAGCAAAATCTTCGCGCCCTGTGTCTACTCCAACCAGAACAGCGCGTGCCGCATCTACTCCAGTTTTATACAGGGCTAGCTTCTTCTAAACGGAAATCAATCGCACGAGCAGGAACAATCGTCGAGATTGCGTGTTTGTAAACCATCTGCGTCACGGTGTTGCGCAAGAGGACAACATACTGATCGAAGGATTCAATATTGCCTTGCAACTTAATGCCATTTACGAGATAGATCGAAACAGGAACATGTTCTTTGCGCAATGCATTGAGAAATGGATCCTGAAGTAATTGAATTTGTTTGTTATTCATACTGCCCCTTATTTATCTTTTCTGAACTACTTTTTTCGGAGTCTTGCTTTTTTAAATTAAATATCAATCCTTACAACAACTACATCTTTAGCCTTCTATATTGAGCTGATTTACGAAAAAAACAAGCCCATATCAACCTGAAAGCAAAAGCTTATCCCAAATTAACGCTTTTTGCCTTTTTTGCCCTTATCAGCATCCACGTAGGGGTTTTTGGCGGTATTCATCTGAATCCGCAAAGGCGTACCGCGTAACTTAAAGACATCCCTAAAACGACCCTCTAAGTATCGCTTGTAGCTATCAGTCACCCCACTCAAGGATGTGCCATGAATGACCACAATTGGAGGATTCATGCCCCCTTGATGGGCATAACGCAATTTAGGACGGCCCATGCCAACGCGTTTTGGCTGCTGATGCTCAATTGCCTCTTGCAAGATACGGGTCAAACGTGGGGTCGGCAACTTGGCCATAGCTGCAGCATAGGCAGAATCCACATCTTTAAAGAGCTCTTTGAGGCCGGTACCTTTTTTGGCTGAGATCGGATGAACGTTTGCAAAATCTAAGAAGCGTAGTTTTTGCGCAATCTCTAAACGAGCACGCTCTTTTACATACGCATCAATACCGTCCCACTTGTTCACTGCCACCACTAACGCACGGCCAGCTTCAACAATAAATCCTGCGATATGGGCATCTTGCTCAGAAATATCTTGCTGAGCATCCAACATTAAGATCACCACATTACAGTCAGCAATCGCTTGCAATGTTTTAACAACAGAAAACTTTTCAATCGCTTCGAATACCTTGCCGCGGCGACGCAGACCAGCGGTATCAACGAGGATGTATGGCTTACCATTGCGCTCAAAGGGAACTTCAATCGCATCGCGCGTTGTGCCTGGCATATCAAATGCAATAACACGCTCTTCACCGATCAACTTATTGATCAATGTGGATTTACCCACATTTGGACGACCCACCACCGCAATCTTCATTGGGCGATTTGGATCGTTTGCTAATTCATCTTCATCTGGCTCTGCGATGCCTAGAGAATCCAATGCATCATCAATCAACCCGCGCACACCATCACCGTGGGCAGATGAAATTGGGAAAGGCTCGCCTAAGCCCAACTCATGAAAGTCTGCTGTGACAACGCCAGCTTGCATGCCTTCAGTTTTGTTAACTGCCAAGATGACTGGGCGACCGGTCTTACGCAAGAAATCTGCGATGACGCGATCTTGTGGCGCCATTCCTAAGCGGCCATCCACTAAGAAGATAACAATATCTGATTCAGCAACGGCCTGCTTGGTTTGCTTGGCCATTTCGGCAACAATGCCGGTCTTTGCAACAGGCTCAAAACCACCGGTGTCTACGCAAATAAATGCACGCTCACCAATGCGACCTTTGCCGTAGTGTCGATCTCTGGTTAAGCCAGAAAAATCCGCCACCAAAGCATCGCGTGAACGCGTTAAGCGATTAAAGAGAGTCGACTTCCCTACATTAGGACGACCGACGATAGTGATGACTGGATTCATTTTGGACTGTACGCCGCTATTTTTCCACCTTGGGATTGAATCAAGATGAGGCCACCTACCGCAATTGGGGCAGCCGAGATTGGACTACTGTCGTGACGAATACGTGCAACCATCTCACCATTCGCCTGTGAAAATGCATGGATGTAACCTTGAGCATCACCCATTAATAAAACTCTACCCACTGCAAGCGACTCGCCTACATCGCGGTAAGTTAACTGAGTATTTTCCCAAACCTGAGTACCATCCTTGGTTGCAAAAGCAGTGACATAGGATTTATCGTTAGCCGAGAAAACCATATCCGTGCTTTGGGAAGTGCCGGTATAGCTTGAGTAATCCTTGAACCATAAAAGATTGCCAGTACGCGCCTGACCACAACCGATACGGCCTTGATAAGAAACAGCGCAAAGAATCTCGCCTTCCATACTAGGTTTAGCGGTAACGTCATTCAAGCGCTCAATTTCTGAAAACCCTTTTGGAAACGATACCGGGGTCTCCCACACCAAACCACCATTGGCAATCGCAATCATGCCAAAACGTCCGCCTGCAAAGCCAGTAACAATAACTTCGTTACCAATAGCCAACATGCCATAACCTACGCGTAATGACAATGCAGACTGCTGGCGCTGATAGGTCCACTTACGCACTCCAGTCTGAGCATCAAATCCGATAAAGCGGTTATCAAGAGCACGCACGATGACTACGCCACCTGCGACTACTGGCTCGCTCAATACTTCGCTACCTACACTAACGTTCCAAATCTGCTTGCCCGTATCATCATATGCGTAGACCATGCCTTTTGTGGTAACTGCAACTGTAGTGCGGCCATCAGAACCAGGACCAACTGATAAACGCTCAGGTACAGATGCTTCCCATACCTTATTGCCTGATGCCAAATCAATTTTGGCCAAGTTACCTCGATGTGAAGCGGCATATATAGCATCACCAGCAACAACAGGATGAAAGTTAAAGCCTTCCGATGAGCCTACGCTAGTTGACCATACCGGCTGCAAATCAAATTGATTCGTAACCGTAGTCAATTCGGCAGCCTTTCTCACGCGAGAGCTACCGGAACATGCAACTAAAGCTATTACAACGGAACCCAACACCAAGGCAGCGCCTATGCGCATTGGCAAACGCTTCATTTCTTTAGTCATCACTGAGCAACTCCTCCAACAGCATCTAATTTAACCTTCAAGAGACGGCGCGCCTCCTCTGGAAATTCTTTTGCTTGATCTAACTTCTTCCAAGCCTCTTGATAGCTCTGCTTTGCTTGATCATTTTTCTTTTGTGCCAAATACCAATCACCACGACGTTCAAGCCAGAGAGACTCAAAACCAGCAATAGGCTTCTGATTGAGAATTTGATCTGCCTCAGCAAAATCCTTTTCTCCACCCTGCTCAATTAACTGCGTCACTAAACGTAACTTTGCTAATGCCAAATAACCATCATTTGAAGCATTCTTAGCAGCCCAACGCAAATAATCTAAAGCTTTATTGCCATCACCCGCATCTGATGCGATACGCGCAGCAATTAAGCTAGACATCGCCGCATAAGGTGTACGGCCAAAATCTTTTTGCAAATCATCTGCGGCACGCAAGGTTTGATCTTTATCGCCCTTAGCAATTGCGCCAACCATCGTTTCATATAGTTTGGAGGCTTCAAGCGCCTGACTATTGCGCCACCACTGATAACCACTATAAGCAGCGTAGGCAAATAAAGCAGCAGTAATCACACCTGTAATCAGATTGCGATATTTTTGCCAAAACGCTTTGAATTGGTCTAACTGTTCTTGTTCTTCTAGATCTAAAGGCATGTCAATCCAAACTAATTAATAGGTAATTTATAAGTATTAGGCTAATTCTATTCGGAGGCGCCTACCAGAGCATCAATTGCCGCTCCCAAGACGTCATCTAAAGGAACTGACTTCTGTTCACCTGTGCCACGCAGATCCTTGAGCTGAGCCTCGTTCTTAGCCAACTCATCAGGGCCAATAATGACAGCAAAGGCAGCCCCACTGCTATCCGCCTTCTTCATTTGGGACTTAAAGCTAGCGGATTGGCCATCTGGAGGGCAGAAAAGAATGGTATCGATTCCAGCACTGCGTAAACGCTCGGCAATAATCATCGCAGCCGTTAATGTCTCGCCACCTTGGTGTAAAACAAAAATATCGCATTGCGCCTGGGCTTCAGGCAAGGAGCCAGAAACTTTCATTAACTCCAGAACGCGCTCCATGCCCATCGCCCAACCACATGCCGGAGCAGCTTTACCGCCCATGCGTTCGATTAAGGGGTCATAGCGACCACCACCGGCAATAGTGCCCTGCGCACCTAACTCTTCTGTCACCCACTCAAATACAGTGAGGTTGTAATAATCCAAACCACGAACTAAGCGGGGATTAATTTTGCAAGGGATGTTATTCGCTTTAAGCAATGCTTGTACCGCATTGAAATGTTTAAGCGACTCTTCACCCAAGAAATCCAACAACTTCGGCGCACCTTCGATTAAGGTCTGCATCTCTGGATTCTTAGAATCCAAAATACGCAAAGGGTTTGTAATCAGACGACGCTGTGAATCTTCGTCCAGCTGTGCTTTGTTCTTCTCAAAGTACGTTACCAAGGCTGCACGATGCTCTGCACGCTCAGGTGCTTGACCCAGAGAGTTAATCTCCAAACGAACGCCCTTCAGACCCAGCTCATCCCACAGGCGTTGGCCCATGAGAATAATTTCTGCATCGATATCAGGCCCAGCAAAGCCCAAGGCTTCAATACCAAACTGATGGAACTGGCGATAGCGACCACGCTGTGGACGCTCATGACGGAACATCGGGCCTGTGTACCAAAGACGCTTTGGTCCTTCGTACAGCAAATTGTTTTCAATAACGGAACGCACTAATGCAGCAGTGCCCTCAGGACGTAAAGTCAGCTGCTCACCATTTAAACGATCTTCAAAGGAATACATTTCCTTCTCAACGATATCGGTTACCTCACCAATACCGCGCTGAAATACCGCCGTTGCTTCCACAATAGGTGTTCTCAAAAACTCATAGCCATAAGCGCGCGTAAGGTCGCGCAAAACATGCTCAAGATGCGCCCACTGAGCAGCATCGGCTGGCAGCAAATCATTCATACCGCGCACGCCATTAATTTTTTGCGTCTTCTGCGTTTTTTGAACTTGGTTATTTTGATCAGTCATTTTTATTATTGTTTTGTTATTGCTTTGTTATTACTTTTAAACCTTAGCTGCGTAATTTTGTTTCACGTACTCATCCACAATCACCTGAAACTCTTCGGCAATTCTCTCACCACGCAGCGTTTTTACTTTAACCCCATCTACAAACACTGGAGCCGCTGGGGTTTCTCCCGTTCCTGGCAGGGAAATACCAATATTGGCATGCTTACTCTCGCCTGGGCCATTGACGATGCATCCCATAACAGCAACGTTCATATTCTCAACGCCGGGATGGGTTTTCTTCCAAACCGGCATTTGTTGGCGCAAGTAGGACTGAATATTGGCTGCTAATTCTTGGAAAGTGGTACTAGTTGTTCTGCCGCAACCAGGACAAGCAATTACCATCGGCGTGAAATTACGTAGTCCCATGGTCTGCAATATTTCTTGCGCAACAATGACTTCGTTTTCACGAGGCGCACCTGGATCAGGCGTTAACGAAACTCGAATTGTGTCGCCAATACCTTCTTGCAACAAGATGCCCATTGCTGCAGTGGAAGAAACAATTCCTTTGCTACCCATACCTGCTTCAGTTAAACCCAAATGCAATGGATAGTCAGAGCGACGCGAGAGATCACGATATACCGCAACCAAGTCCTGCACATTACTTACTTTGCAAGACAACAAAATTTGATTGGGGTTCATGCCCAACTCAACCGCTTTTTCTGCAGACTGCAGCGCAGATTGAATCAAAGCCTCAATCATCACTTCTTGTGCAGTTTTTGGGACTGCTAAAGCCGCATTACTATCCATGATGGAAGCCAAGAGGTCTTGATCTAAGCTACCCCAGTTCACACCAATCCGAATCGGCTTGTCATATTTACATGCAGCTTCAATCATTTGGGCAAATTGCGGGTCACGCTTCGCGCCCTTACCCACATTGCCAGGATTAATACGGTACTTAGAGAGCGCCTTTGCGCACTCTGGGAAATCATTTAATAAAGTATGGCCGTTGTAGTGGAAGTCGCCAATGAGTGGCACCAAGACATCCATCTTGTCTAACTGCTCACGAATATAAGGAACTGCAGCAGCAGCTTCTGGTGTATTGACGGTAATGCGTACCATCTCTGAACCAGCGCGCGCCAATTCTTTTACCTGAATTGCCGTGCCAACTGCATCTGCAGTATCGGTATTGGTCATCGATTGCACGCGAACTGGAGCATCACCACCCACAGTAATGATGTTGGTTTTCCAGGCAACAGTTGCCTGACGTGTAGCTCGCTTAGGTGCTGGACCTAATGGTAACGGTGGCAAAGAATTATTAGTGCTCATTGGATCTATTGACTAGGATCTAATCTTTAATTTAATTTTTTGAGCCACTCAATTGGGTGCTCATTTGACTGCTCATCGGATTCCACTTCTTCGATTTCAATCTCGGCACTATGGACATCACGCTCACGAACTCGAGTGCGGTCGACAACGTCCCCCGCCAACTGACCGCAGGCCGCAGCAATATCATCGCCACGAGTCTTACGCACAGTCGCCACCATGCCAGCATCCAAAAGAATGCCAGCAAAGGCATTTACCCTCTGGGCCGACGAACGCTTAAGACCAGATTCCGGAAATGGATTAAATGGAATCAGATTAATCTTGCACTTAATGTTTCTGAGTAAGCGCACTAATTCTTTTGCCTGGATGTCGGAGTCATTCACGCCATCGAGCATGCAATATTCGAAAGTTAAAAAGTCTCTTGGAGCAAATGGCAAGTAACGCTCACAAGCATCAAGCAATTCACGTAGAGGATATTTTTGGTTCAACGGTACTAGTTGATCACGCAATGCGTCATTCGGCGCATGCAAGGAAACTGCCAATGCCACTGGACAATCTTGTGCCAAGCGATCAATCATCGGCACTACGCCTGATGTTGAAACAGTCACACGACGACGAGACAAACCATAAGCCCTGTCATCAAGCATGAGACGTAATGCAGAAACCACGTTGTCGTAATTGAGTAATGGCTCACCCATACCCATCATCACCACATTAGAAATCACGCGACCAGTATGTTCCCAGCCTGGCGTAGGAAATTTTTCGATGCGACGAATGGCTTCAGGATCGTTACGGAGCAAATGCTCAGCAAACCAAAGCTGGCCGATGATTTCACCGGAAGTGAGATTGCGCGAGAAGCCTTGATGCCCAGTTGAGCAAAAGCGGCAGTTCACTGCACAACCTGCTTGAGAAGAGATGCACAAAGTGCCTCGATCATCCTCAGGAATAAAAACGGACTCCACTGCATTGCCAGCGCCCACGTCCAGCAACCATTTGCGGGTGCCGTCGAGCGCATGCTCATCTTTAATTACAGGGAGAGAAAGTACTTCTGCTTTATCTAGCAAAGTCGCTCTAAAGCTTTTTGCTAAATCACTCATGTCATTGATGTCTGATACACCACGTTGATGTATCCACTGCATGAGCTGCTTTGCCCTAAAGGGCTTTTCATTCAACCCCGCGACATACGCTGCCATTTGGTCAGCGTCAAAATCTAAGAGATTTACGCGCGGGGAGGTCAATGCGCCTACTTATGTGTAAATAGGTTGTTCGTTGGCAATCGTGAATTAACGATTGAAAACGTTCATGCCAGCGAAGAAGAATGCAACTTCGACAGCAGCAGTTTCAGGAGCATCAGAGCCATGAACAGCGTTTGCATCGATGCTGTCAGCGAAGTCAGCACGAATAGTGCCAGCATCAGCCTTCTTAGGATCAGTAGCGCCCATCAAGTCACGGTTCTTAGCAATTGCGCCTTCGCCTTCTAATACCTGAATCATTACAGGACCAGAAATCATGAAGCTCACCAAATCTTTAAAGAAAGGACGCGCAGCATGAACAGCGTAGAACTGCTCAGCTTCAGCTTGTGACAAATGCGCCATTCTGGACGCAACAATCTTCAAACCAGCAGATTCGAAACGGTCATAGATCTTGCCGATCACGTTTTTTGCTACAGCATCAGGTTTGATAATAGAAAGGGTGCGTTCAATAGCCATGTAAAACTCCAATAGTAATTTCAAAGATTTAGCCAAATTGGCGCTGAATCGGACTGGGGGCGAACCTCTGCCACACCTCCTACAACGCGCCAGGAATTCAGCGACCCCCGAATTATACATCGGCTGACCGTATTTACCCTGATCTGAGCGTGGCTAAGCCATTGAATTTACAGGGCATAACCCTTTAATTTGTAGTCCTTTTCATGGGGGGCTTGAAATTACCCCATTTTGTCTATACTTACTATCAACAGCCCCTAGTGGGCTCGTGTAATTACTATGAAGAAGGAGTCAATATGAGTGATCTGAACTCTTACGGCTTTGGGCAAACTGGCTCGATTAGCACCCCTCAGGTACGCAACCGCGTACTGCGCAACACTTACGCCCTTTTGGCGCTCTCGATGGTTCCTACTGTCATTGGCGCATGGCTAGGCGTTGCCTTTGGTTTAAACCTGATGGCAGGCAGTCCTTTTATGGGCTTTATCGTCTTTATGGCTGTGGCCTTTGGTTTCTTCTGGGCGATTGAGAAGAACAAAGACACTGGTCTAGGCGTGCTGCTTCTTTTGGGCTTCACCTTCTTTATGGGCATCATGATGTCCGGCTTAGTGGGCTACACCCTTAATAGTTATAGCAATGGCGCTACTTTGATCATGCTGGCCTTTGGTGGCACTGCGGCAATTTTTGCTGTCATGGCAACCATTGCTACTGTGAGCAAGAGTGATTTTGCTGGCATGGGTAAATGGCTGATGGTTGGCGTACTACTCTTGATCGTGGCCTCTTTGGCCAATATCTGGCTTCAGTTGCCTGCATTGATGTTGACTGTGATGGTCTTAGCAATCGCGATCTTCTCAGCCTTCATCTTGGTTGACGTCCAGCGCATCATCAATGGTGGTGAGACCAACTACATCATGGCTACTTTAGCTATCTACTTAGATGTGTACAACGTCTTCACCAACTTGCTCGCATTACTGGGCATCGTTGGCGGTAACCGCGACTAAGTAACTGCTTGCAGTAAACCAGCTTTACTTAAAGGCGCCTGCGGGCGCCTTTTTAGTTGGCAGTAAATATCGTAACGGCGTAGGACAGCGCAAACAAAATCATGAGGATGGCAAAGCTATCTGAGGCTTTCATATTGGGCTCCCGAAGTAGATAACAGCAAGGACAGCAAACATTTGCTGCCTGAGTTCAATCTACGCTTACCCAACCGACTATCCGAACAACTTGGCACTGCAACAATACATAAAGCACCAAATTAGTGCATAAAATGACTCTAGTGATGATAATTAGAAAATTAGGCGTTCAAAAACAGCCATCGACTCTACGTGCGAGGTGTGAGGGAACATATTGACGATGCCCGCGCTCTTGAGGGTATAGCCAGCTTGATGACAAAGGATCTCAGTATCTCTGGCTAGGGTTTTAGGATTGCAGGAGACGTAGACGATGCGCTTAGGCAATAGATCACTGCCCTGCTCATTCAATACAGCCAAAGCCTGACAGATCTCCATGGCACCCTCACGCGGCGGATCCATCAACCAGCGCTCGGCTTTACCCCAAGAAGCAATCGTCTCTGTTGTCACTTCAAATAGATTGCTTTGCATAAAGCTCACTCGATCTGCGAGCTGGTTGTGCTCTGCATTGGCTTTAGCTCGAGTAGTCAAACTTTCTAAGCCCTCAATACCTAGGACACTATTTGCTCTTCTTGCGAGCGGTAATGTGAAATTACCAATGCCACAAAACAAATCAAGCACTCGATCACTTGCTTGAACCTCTAAGAGGCGAATCGCCCTACTCACTAAAGCGCGGTTCATCATGTGATTGACTTGCGTGAAATCCGCCGGCTTAAATGGCATCTCGATTTCAAACTCAGGCAAGCGATAGCAAAGCTTTCCAGTTAATGGATAAAACGGTGCAACAGTTTCAATTCCCTTGGGTTGCAACCAAACCCAGACCTGAGGCTGATCTGCAAAGGCTCGAAGAAGATTCTCATCCTCAACCGTTAAAGGTTTGAGATTACGAAACACTAATGCAGTTACTGGTTTAGATTTCTTGGGGTCATGAGAATTAGGCTCTTCTGGCTCTCCAATAGCAATTTCAATTTGGGGCATACGATCCACGATCGATAGACCCATAACTAATTTGCGCATCTCTGGTAGTAAATCAGAAACATACTTTGGCAAAATCTCGCAGGCCAGCATGTCAGCTACATAAGCACTCTTACCTTCATGAAAGCCCACCAAGACCGTCCCTTTTTTAATGGAACGATTCACTACGCTCAGTCGTGCGCGATGGCGATACTCCCAAGTAGGACCTCCCATCGGTCGTAAAATTTCTTCGGGCTTCACTTTAGCGATGTGCTGCAAATCATCTTCAAGAACACGTTGCTTCATCGCGATTTGCGCCCGAATATCTAAATGCTGCATAGAGCAACCACCACAGACACCAAAAGCTACACACTTGGGTTCTGCCCGAAAGACAGCAGGCTTGAGGATATCGCGCAACTTGGCTTTACTAAAGCGGGCTTTATCACTGGTAATGGTGTAGGTGACTAACTCGGTAGGCAGTGCGCCCTTAATGAAAATGACTTTGCCGCTCTGACTCGCATCTAGTTCAGTCCGAATATCTGCTTCATTTGGCACTAAGCGGGCAATTCCTTGGGCATCTAAATCGAGTGCTTCAACTCTAATTGGCTCAGTCACTTCAATATTGACTGGCTTATCCCCTCTACGCATCCGGTGCAAAACCCTGGAGATATTCTTGCCACTGACTACCGTTTGGCTCTTTCGCTTCTTTTTCTAAATAGGCTTTCACGAAATCAATTTCTTCTTGGTATTCCTCAAGAGAAAATCCACCACGGAGTAATTGGAAACGGCAATACATCAGATAAGTATTGACCACATCGGTCTCGCAATAGCGCCGTATGTCATTGAGCTTGCCATCTTGGTAGGCAGGCCAAACTTGACTGCCATCCATACCCATCTTGCCTGGAAAACCACAGAGTTTTGCTAAACCATCTAATGGTG
>ERZ650310.365-NODE-365-length-13583-cov-7.481889_pt1 | contig 13583 bp, 16 predicted proteins | sample MGYA00376246_ERZ650310 | MGnify/ENA primary metagenome ERZ650310 (study PRJEB26733, sample SAMN07839286) | wastewater metagenome | biome: small river; feature: stream; material: water | place: USA: North Carolina | collected 2016-03-01 ...
GCATGGCAACCTCTCCTATCCCAGCAACGCCTACTACTTTGAACAGCACACTGGGCAACGGCGGCGGCGTAGGAGGCACGGGGGGCTCCGTAAGTTCCGTTAACGTAGAGCAACTAGGTATTCAAGCCACTTGGGCTACTTTCGCAGATTCTAACGTAGCGACCCCACCCGGCCCCGCTGTTGCGGGCGCGGCGGGCGCAGCCGGTGTAGATTCAGCCCTTCCGGGGTTCGCCGGCAACGGCGGCGGTGGTGGTGGTCCTAGTGCTTCCGCTGCGGGCGGGGGCGGCGGCGCAGGCGGGCGCGGTTCAGGCGGCGGCGGCGGTGGCGCGTCTGTCAACGGATTCAACTCTGGTGCGGGTGGAGCCGGCGGTAACGGCATGGCCTACATCGTGGCGTATTTCGGCTAGCATGGTACCTTCGGCGGGAACTTCCGGCGGTAACTTCCTCATGCTGTTGTAGGCGAGGAATACCCGATGACCTCTAGCGGTACCTACACGTTCAACCCCAGCCTTGGCGAGTTGACGCTCTATGCGTTCAATCTCTGTCAGATCAGGCCGACGTCGCTTGTGCAGGAGCACATGCAGAGCGCGCGCATGGCAACGAACATGATGCTGGCTTCGTGGGCGAACCAAGGCGTCAACCTGTGGGCCGTTGACCTTGTGACGACCCCCGTGACGCAGGGCGTCTCGACGTACGCCGTCGACGCCAACACGGTGATGATCCTTGACGCCTACATGGTGACGACAGGCGGCGGCTCGAACATCGACCGTATCATCCTGCCCGTGAGCCGCTCGGAATACGCGACCTACCCGAACAAAGCTCAGCAGGGCTTCCCCACGTCTTTCTGGTTCGACCGCCTGATCAACCCCACCATCACCCTGTGGCCCGTTCCCGACGGCACTAGCACAACTTCGCTGAAATACTATCGCGTGCGGCGCCTGCAGGACGCGGAATTCACGAGCGGGCAGACTGCCGAAATTCCATATCTCTGGCTTGAGGCGTTTGCGGACGGCCTCGCCTACCGGCTCGCCAAAGTGTGGAACCCGCAGATCGCGCAGGGCCTCAAGGCGGTAGCCGACGAGACGTACAAGATCGCGGCGGATCAGAACATCGAGCAGGCGCAGCAATACATCTCGCCGCAAATATTCGGTTACTACCGACCGTAGCGTGGTAGAATGCGTCATGCCCGATACCAAACATATCGTCTATTTGGCGACTAACGTAGCGAACGGAAAACGCTATGTTGGATACACGTCTCAGGGGCTGATCAAACGCAGACAGCGGCACATCACTCACGCTTGCGGCGACGAAAAGCGTGCCACGCGCTTTGCCGCCGCGTTGCGTAAATACGGTGCAGATGCTTTTACGTGGCAAGTGCTTGCGGTATTCGATACCCGCCACGAAGGGCTCTCCGAAGAAGTGCGGCTGATTGCTGAAATAAAGCCCGAATACAATGTCACGGCAGGAGGTGATGGGCGCCCCGGCGTGCCTGCATGGAACCGTAAGCCAGTTACCTGTTTGACTGACGGCCGTATGTTTGTGAGCGCGGCGTCGGCCGCTGCCTACTACGGAGTGGCACCTGCGACTGTGTCTGACGCCGCGCGTGGTCGTAGTGAGTCGGCGGGCGCGCGCTACTTCGTGTATGGAGATATTGAATACAGCGCCGAAGAACGTGGCAAACTCATCGCGCGGATCAAACACGCACGCGCAATTGGCCGGCGCCGCACGACGCAGCGCAAGCAATATGGAAGTGCCGTGTCAGGCACAGACGTTAATGGACGAAAAGCTACCGGGCCGTTGAAAAACTCGCGCGCGGTAGTTTGCCTCGATGACGGAAAAGAATACATATCGGCCAGTGAAGCTGCTCGCGTGTACGACGTGTCGCGCAGCGCGGTCATAGAAATGTGCCTTGGAAAACCAAACAGAAAGACGGTAGGCGGTTTGCGGTTCGCCTACGTTGAAAAGGTGCTTTGATGGGGTACGCTTCTCGCTCGGGTCGCGCGCGCACTAGCCCGTCATCGCCGGCTGCCCATGCGATCTGTGATCGGTGCGGTTTTCGCTACAACCACATCGACCTTGCGTGGCAATTCGACTGGCGAGGCGCGACGCTGCAGAACACGCGCGTTCTTGTTTGCGGCAAATGCAACGACGACCAGCAGCAGCAACTGCGCTCCATCGTGATTCCGGCCGATCCGGTGCCGATCATGAACCCCCGCGTTCAGGACTTCGTCACCGCCTCCACGACGCAGCGCGCGACCAGCGGTCAGGACACTGTCGATTTCTGGACCGGCATCCCGATCCCCGGCAACGACGGGCGCATCACGCAGAACGACGACACCCGCGTCACGCAGCAGACGGGCGCGCCACCGGGGAGCCTCAACGAGCAGCCGGGCACCGACCCCAACGCGCCGGGTAACGACGATCCGGGCCTGCCGTACAACAACACCGACGTCCCCGAGACAGGACCGCTGACATGAGCAATTTGCAAATACCTAACCTGCCTGCAGCGATTGCGTTGAACGGCACCGAGCAGCTTGAGGCGGTGCAGGCCGGCACGTCGGTCAGGATAACGACGGCCCTGCTTGCCAGTTTCTTCCGCCCCGTAGTGGTCACCTCCGCAACTATCACCTCAAATACTTTGAACATCAATTTACTCGGTAATACCGCCCTCGTCGTAGTTGTATATAACAACGCCACGCTCAACGACATTGTCGTGACCGGGCTCGTTCCGGGGCAGATGACCGGCTACGTTCTGCGCTTTGTTTCGGATGGGTTTCAACGTACGCAGCCGGTATTCTTTAACGGCGCCTACTCGTTTCCCGAGGGCGTGCCTCTGACAACTTCCGCAGTGGCGAACGCCGTCGACACGCTTACGCTCGTCTCGTGGGGCGGCGACGGTAATTGGGAAGGCTTCGTTTCTAACGTCGGCAGCGTGGTCGTCCTGTGACTGCCCAAACAACAACCCTCGACTTCGTTCTGCAGGCAGCAGGGGATATCAGCGAGGAAGCTGCTATTCGTCGGTTTGGCGGCATATATTTTGATCTGAACGAGAACGTCTTCTGCTGGGTGGACCCCACTACGCGGGACGTCACCAGCTATGCGGACTTCGCCGCAATGTTTGCCGCGCTGGGAACCATCACTTCAAGCACCAAAAACATCTGGAACGCTGATGGCCGGATGGAGCTTATCCCGGTCAACACACCCGCCCAGCCCGCATACACAATCGGCGGTGATTTTCTAGGCATCAACGTCGAGAGCGCGGCGTCCAAGAACTTCCTGCTGTATAGCGAGGACTTCAGCAAAGCCAACTGGACCAAGACGGGAATCACGCTCACATCGAACACGCATCAGTCGCCGCGTGTGGGGACTGACGTGACGGCGTCGACAATCACCGAAAACACCGGCACGGGCAACCACTGGCAGATACAATCCGCGACCAGCCTTGGCATTAACCTCCTGACCTATACGGCCTCGATCTTCGGATACCTCGCCGCTGGCACACGGAACGTTGTGCTGTACGTTGACGACAATGCGGGCAACGGCGCTTATTGCATCTTCGATCTGGCGAACGAGACAACTGAAATCGTGAGCGTCGGCACACCATACACGTCGCTGGTGGCATGGCTCGACGTGGCGGGCTCGACCAGCTTTTTTCGCGCGTCTCTGACGTTCAAGAAGAACGCAGCAACCACCGTCCGCGTCGCTCACGGCATGGCGAACGGAACGAACATTTCCTACACGGGCGACGGAACGTCGGCGTTGGTGGTGTGGGGTGCTGAGTTAAAGCAAAACAGCGGTGGCGCGCTGGCGCAGTCGGAAACGCAACCGACCAGCTACGTTAAGACGACCTCGGCCACGGTCACACGCGCAGCCGACGTGATCTCACTGGCCCTGCCTGCCGCTCTCCGAAGCGCGGCAGCCTACAGCATCCTCACGGCGGCTTACCTACCTCGTGCGGCAAGCGGTATGCTCTGTGTGTTCTGTTCGCTGAACAGCACGAATGATTCGCAGCGCATTTACCTGTATCAGGCCAATACAACATTCGCTGCACAGCTACAGGCGCACATAGACGGCAGTGGTTCCGTCACCATGACAATCCCGCCTGCAAATAACTTCGGTCAAGAAGTCGGCATGGCGTTTATCGCAAAGCCTGCGGTCAACTGGTATCAGTCCACCCTCAAAGGGCTAACAACCAGCACATCGACGGCGTACCCATCCGAAATTACAAAAATCAGGCTTGGCACCTACAACCCCGCCACTACTACGGTCGGTTCGCATATGGGCGTGTCATCGTTGGCGGTCTTCCCGTCTGCCATGACGCGAACGCTGATGCAGAAACTTCTGTTCAGTGTGCCATTTCTAAACCCCGATAGAATCACCGGCCCCAACTACATGTCGCAGGACATGCTGCCTGATGTGCTTCCGGCAGTCTCCGGCGGGTACGAGATATTCCGGGGGCCTGCTGGCATCCCAGCGAGCGATTCCGTTCTTCCTGCCGACTATAACTATTTCCCGATCACAGTTGGCTATGTCGGCACCGTGAAGCCCAGCGTGCAGACCAGCACTTGCACGACGGCTAAATATGCGTACCTGCAGTGGACGCAGCGAAACAACGCAGTCACGCCTGTCACGTTCGTCGGGACCATCTCAGGCACGACCCTGACCGTCACCTCTGCGACGGGGCCGATCTGCGGCGGTAAAATCTTCACGGGTGGAGCGACAGGAACCTACATTACTGATCAACCGGCGAGTGGCGACGTTGGGACGTACACGGTAAACATCTCTCAGACTATCTTGACCCCGACGACATTTACGCAGCCCGCCAATCTCAAGACGTTCACGTACAATTCTCTGCCGGGCGACGGCCTTGTCATGGCTGACGGGTCGATAGCGACACTGCAATACACCACCTTTGACCGAGCCGACGCGCAGACGTATCTCCAGAGCCTGTACGTCAACGTCTATCCAGATCGTGACGCCGCAGCGCCGCCCGCCGGGCAGTGGTACAACGGATATTTGGAGCCGGTCGAAGCGATCTTCGGTCCCGTCACCGTCGATGAGCCGGGATCGCGTGTCGTCAGCTACGCTTATGCCTCGGCCAATCGGGAAACATTGTTCAGCAATCGCGCCACTGTGGGTGCGCGTCGATGGGCTTATTCAACCGACATTTATATTCTACCTGAAGGGCAGTTTCACACGGGCTCGGCGCAGGTGTGGGGGTCCGTTATGGACTTTGAGATGTCTGATTTACGGCTGGCCTCGCGGGTCACGCCGTTCTGTCAGCAGCTTGCGCTGATACACCACAACGCAGCAACCCCGACCAAATTGGGACTATTCGCCAGCCCAATGAACGGCTCGGGCAAACTCTCAGGCCTGAGCGGGATTGGCATCCCCAACAAGCCCGTCAACTGTGATGTCGAGAACCTCGGCGACATCGCAACCGCCGTGGATTACTATAACGTCCTTGTTCAAAACCCTGCCGGTGGAGGGATGACTTTCGCGGAGTCCGTCGATTTGTATTGGGCGGCGTTTGGCACGGCAGGCGTCGACTTCCCCCCGGAAAACGTCGGCTTTGGTTTCGTGCTGGGCACGTGGCCCGGCGGCACGACAGTTGAGAACGCGCAATATCTGCACGATTTTATCGTCGCCAATGGGGCGGGCGGCATTCAGACCGGCCCAACTATCGGCCAGCGCACGCGCTACCTCATACAAAAGTGGCTTACTGTTCTGGGGCTGCCGACATGACCAGCATGCCGTCGCTGTCTTTCGCGAGAGAAGTTATGGGCGACTACACGCCCATCTGGTGGGTCCGTCCGATTGTCGACGGCCATACCGACGAGAGCGCCGGCCGTGTGTTCTCGGGCACGGAGGCGGAAATGATCGCGCACATCAGCAAGATGCACCGGGAAACGGGTACGCAGTACGCCGCCGTAAAAGGCTAACCACGACAAAACGTCAAGATTACCTTCTCAACTGGGTGGTGTATTTTCGACCGTTAACTGTGAGGAGAACATATGACAGCCGAAACTGAGAACCCGCTTGAGCAGTTGATTACTCTGACCTTGGCGGCGGGGGAGGTCAATTATCTTCTGCACGCGCTTGGCCAGCGGCCGTTTGCCGAAGTCGCTGCCCTGATCGGCAAGATCAAGACGCAGGGCGACGCGCAGTTCGTGCCGCCGCAGCCCCCCGAAGCAGCGGCCGGCGCCGTCGCTGCAAACTAGAGCGCGACATGCTTGACGCGCAAACGATGATAAATCTCGGTCTGGCGGCTATTTTGGCTGCTATCGGCTGGTTTGCGCGCCAAGTGTGGGACGCGGTGAAGCTGCTTCAAAAGGATGTCCAAGCCCTCGAAGTTGAAATCCCGAAAACCTACGTCACCAAAGTCGACTTCTCGGACACCATGCGGCGGATCGAAACGATGTTCCAGCGCATATCCGACAAGCTTGACGAGAAGGCCGACAAATGAATGTCGACACGCTTATTGACGATGTTCTTCGCCGCGAGGGCGGGTACGTCAATCACGCCGCCGACCGAGGCGGCCCCACCAACTACGGCATCACGCAGGCCACGCTTTCAAGCTGGCTAAAGCGTCCTGCGACGATTTCCGACGTTATGTCGATGCCCGAGGCGACGGCTCGCGACATTTACAAGGCGAATTACTTCCTAGCCCCCGGCTATGACGCGATCTCTGACGCCGCCTTGCAGGCGCTGATGTTTGATTTTGCCGTCAACTCTGGCCCCGGCGCAGCCACAAAAGCTCTGCAGACGGCGCTGCAGAAGATGGGCCTGTACCCCGGCACCATCGACGGCGCCATCGGCCCGCAAACCCGGCAGGCGCTGCGCGGCGTCACGAACTGGCCCGAACTATATTTCCGGGTGAAGTGCGAGCGGTATGAATTGTACCTGCGCTTCATCGGCCGCGACTCCTCACAGGCCGTATTTGCCACCGGCTGGGCCAACCGCATGGATGAGTTTCAGGGGGCCGTCTGATGCCGCTTATCCCCATCCTCCTCGCCGGCCTCGGCACCTTCGGCCCCGACATTGTGAAGTGGATCGCGGGGGACAAGGCGGGCGCGGCGGCGCAGATCGCCATGGACAAGGCCAAGGAAATCCTCGGCACCGACGACCCGGCGCAGCTTGAGGAGGCGATCAAGCGCGACCCGAACCTTGCCCTCCAGTACGCCATGGCCCTGCTGTCCGCGAAGACCGAGAGCGAGCGCGTCGCCGCTGAGCGCGAACGCGCGACGCAGCAGGCCGAGATGGAGCAGCTCAGGACCATGCTTGAAGACGTCCGGAGCGCCCGCAGCATGGGCGTCGCCTACGCGGGCACCAAGTCGATGCTGATGTGGGGTGCGCCGATCATCTCGGCGCTGTCCCTCGTGCTGGCCGGCGCGGTCGCCTACCTGATCATGTTCCCCAACGCTTCAGCGGCGAAGTGGACGGAGACGGTCGTGATGATGCTGGCCGGCGCCGCCATCGGCTGGGTCAATCAGGTGCTGAACTACTGGCTCGGCTCCTCCATGGGCAGCCAGCACAAGGATACCATGATGTCCGATCTAAAGGGCATGATGATCCGGGGGAGTAAACCGTGACGACTGGCCTGACCTACACGCAATACGTCACGGAGCTGGCCAACCTCGCGGTCGTGGACCCCTCGGACGTCAACTTCGTCGCCAACCTGCCGCAATGCATCACCTACGCCGAGAACCGCATTTACCGCGACCTCGACCTGCTGACGACTGTCACCGCCACTTCCGGGTTTTCCTGCGCGACGGGCAGCAGACAAGTCACATGGCCGATGGATCAATTCGTGACGGTGCAGGAGATCAACGTCATCACGCCTTCGGGCACCTCGAACCCGAACGCGGGGACGCGCGTCAACCTGCTGCCGACGACCAAAGTCTGGATGGATACGGTGTACGCCTCGCCTGCCACAACTGGCGTGCCGCGCTGGATGGCGATGTTGAACCAGAACACCGTGCTGGTCGCGCCGTGGCCAGACAACAACTACAGCGTCGAGATTGTAGGCACCGTTCGCCCGGATTCGCTGTCGGCGTCCAACACGACGACCTTCGTCAGCACGTACTTGCCTGACCTGTTCCTCATGGCCTCCATGGTCTTCATCAGCGGGTATCAGCGCGACTTTGCGCTGGGGGCCAGCCAGCCAAACGACGCCGGCATGCCCATCAACTACGAGACGCAGTACCAGACGCTGCTGAAGAGCGCGATGGTTGAGGAGGCCCGCAAGAAGTTTGAGGCAGGGGCGTGGTCTTCGATGTCGCCGGCCGTCGCCGCGACGCCGACGCGAGGATAGTCGATGCACGCCACTCTGAAGCTGATCCCGGCGGTCGACCTCAATCGGACGCCCGCGCTCAACGAGGCGGCGATCAGTTCCACGCAGCTTGTCCGCTTCATCAAGGACCGCGAGAACCTCGGGCTTGTCCAGAAGCTGGGCGGCTGGTCACGCTATTACCCGTCGGCGTTGACAGGCACGCCGCGCGCTTTGTGGGCGTGGCGTGACAACCTCACAAATGACTACCTTGCCCTCGGCAATTCAGGCACCTCGGAGGGGCGCCTGTATGTCATAAATGAAGGCGTCGCCAAGGATATAACGCCGCAAGTTTTCGACACCAACCCCGCCGTGGATTGCACGACGACCCTCGGCTCAAGCACCGTGACCATCGGCGACCCCGGCTTCAGCGCGGCCACGACCGGCGCATCCGGCGACGGCACGACGGCTACGATCACATACGCGGGGACGCATGTATTCCCCGTCGGGGGCACCGTTGTTGTCGCCGGCGTGACGCCTGCGGGCTTCAACGCGACCGCTACTGTGACAGCCTCGTCGGCAGGGTCTGTGTCGTACCTGAATGCCACGGCAGGACCCCAAACAGTCGCGGGAACGGTGGGGGCGGGTGGCAGCAACATCACCAGCTACGACGCGGTCTACATCCCCGCGCACATCAGCGTGGGCGGCCTGATCCTGTTCGGGGTGTACCCCTGCATCGCGGCGTCGTCCACGACGTATCAGATCGCGGCCCTCGACGCGCTGGGTGCCCCAGCACTGGCGACGTCTTCGGTGGCTAACGGCGGCGACGTGGCCGAATTTGATACGGTAAGTGGCGCGTCCATCGTCACGGTCACGCTAGCCAATCACGGTTTCTCTCCGGGCGACACTTACCCCGTTCTCATCGCGACGACCATCGGCGGCGTCACGTTGACGGGCAACTACACCGTGCAGACTGTCCCCACAGTGGACACTTTCACAATTCAGGCGGCGCAATCCGCCACCGCGACGACGTCAGGTTTCATCAACGGGGGCGACGCCCGCTACATCTATTACGTGACCTACGGGCCGCTGACTGAGGGCTCCGGTTACTCGACCGGAGGCTATTCAACCGGCGGCTACTCGACGGGTGCCGGTGCCGTTGCGGCGGCGGGGTTCCCTGTAGAGGCATCGGACTGGGCCCTCGACAATTGGGGCGAGATACTCATCACCAGCCCCGACACGTCGTCGCTGCTGACGTTCGACACGGAGCCCGGAGGGCCGATCTATCAGTGGTCCCCGACGACCAGCTTCCTGAACGCCCAGATCATTTCGCAGGCGCCGATCTCGAACCACAGCATGTTCCTCGCGATGCCGCAGCGGCAGATCGTGGCCCTCGGGTCCACGTTCACTGGCGTGCAGGATCACCTGTTGATCCGGTGGTGCGACCTGAACAATTTTAACTCGTGGATCGCGACGCCTGTAAATCAGGCGGGCTCGTACAGACTGACCAAGGGAAGCCGCATCGTCGGCGGCCTGCAGGGGCCGCAGCAGGGCCTGATCTGGACTGATCTCGCCCTCTGGTCGATGCAATACGTCAACCTGCCTGACGTCTACAATTTTAACGAGATCGCAGTAGGGTGCGGCCTGATTGGCAAGAAGGCGGTGGCCGTCTTGAACAACACTGTCTTCTGGATGAGCCAGTCGCAGTTTTTCGTTTTCGCTGGCGACGGCGTGAAGCCGCTGCCGTGTACGGTGTGGGACTTCATTTTTCAGGAACTGGACACAACGCAGGTTTCCAAAATCCGCGCGGCGGCCAACTCTCGCTTCAACGAAATCGCATGGTATTTTCCGACGCAGTCGGGTGGCGGCGAGGTGGACGCCTACGTCAAGTATTCCTTGTCAACTGGCGGCTGGGACTTCGGATATCTGTCGCGGACGGCGTGGATCGACCAGTCGGTCCTTGGGCCGCCGATTGGGGGCTCCTCAAGCGGCCTCATCTTCCAGCACGAAACGTCGCCGAATGCCGACGGCCAGCCGATGTCCTCAAGCTTTCAGACGGGGTACTTCACGCTGCAGGACGGCGACCTGCTCTCTTTCATTGATCAGGTCTGGCCGGACTTCAAGTGGGGCTATTACAACGGCGCCCAGAACGCGACGCTGTTGATGACGTTCTACGTCGCCGACTACCCCGGGCAGACGCCGCGTGTCCACGGCCCGTACTCGATGACGCAGGCGACACAGTACATCACGCCGCGCCTGCGCGGTCGCCTCGTGTCGATCAAGTTCGAGAGCAACGACATCGACACGTTCTGGCGCATCGGTGCCCCGCGTTACCGCGTCACTCCCGCCGGGAAATTCTGATGGCCTCATTAGACGACATTCTCACTACCCAGAAGAACGGTGTCGTTGCCATCAACGGCATCCAGCGCCTGATGGGCGACTTCCTGACGTTGATCCAGCCCGCGCTCGGCGCCGCCCTGAAGGTCAAATATACGCCGGTCAGCGGCACCTACACGGTCGCTGCGAACGACTGCGTCGTCGACTGCACGGCCAACACGTTCACCGTGACGCTGCCCACGGCCATAGGCCTTCAGGGTCAGATCTTCACCGTGAAGAACAGCGGCACCGGCGTCATCACCGTAGCAGCCGCCGGCGGCGAATTCATCGACGGCGCCGCGACGCAACTGCTGCCGGTCCGGTACCAGAGCATCACCATGGTATCAAACAACACCGGCTGGGGAGTGATCTGATGACGTACCGGATCGGCCCGACGCCGCATATCATGGTCTACGACACCACGACGCAGACCATTGCCGCGACCAACACGGCGCAAGTCATCACCTTCAACACGACCGGCGGCGCGGCTGGCATCAGCCTCGTGACCTCGGGCGGCAAAGCCTCGCGCATCACGCTGCCTGCTGTTGGCACTTACATTTTCGCGGTATCCGCCGTTGTGCAGGCCGTCGCCGCAAACAAGACTTGCGCACTCTGGTTCAGGAAAAACGGTTCAGACGTCACATACAGCAGCACCAAAGTCATCTGCCAGAACGGAGAACCTACGATCCTCGCCGTGAGCATCAATCTTGAATGCACGGCCGCGGGCGACTATTACGAGCTGTGGATGGCGGGCACTGACACCACGGTCGGCATCTATGCGGCGGCGGCGACCGCAGGCCCCCCGGCGGAACCCGGAGTGCCCTCAATCATCGTTTCCGTCACGCAGGTAGCCTGACATAGCGTCATCTTCAGAGGCGACGCCGCACGCGGTACTATACCCTGTTACCCGGAGTGTCTGAGTGCCATTGAAGCGCGGTTCCTCGCAGGCCACGATCAGCGCGAACATCCACGAGATGATTTCGGCGGGTCACCCACGCGAGCAGGCCATTGCCGCCGCCCTGAACACGGCGCGCAAGACGCGCGCCACCGGCGGCAAGGTTCACACCGGCGCGATTCACAGTGCCGTCGCCGGGCGCACTGACCACCTGCCCATGCACGTCCCCTCCGGGGCCTACGTGATCCCGGCCGACATCATCTCGGCCATGGGCGAGGGCAACACGACGGCGGGCTTCAAGGTTGCCAAGTCGATCTTCACCTCACCCTTCTACGACGCCTCGAAGGCGGGCGCTGGAGCGCCCTACGGCCAGTCTGGCGAGCCGTATGGGGCCGAGGGCGATCAGCCCTACACCGACGACGTGCTGCCCTACAACGCGCCGATGCCGGGCAAGGCGGAAGGCGGCAGCGCAACGGTCCCCATCGTCGCCGCCGGCGGCGAGTACGTAATCCACCCGGAGGACGTCGTGCGGCTCGGCAAGGGCTCGCTCGACGACGGGCACCGGATCCTTGACGAATTCGTAAAAAAGTTCCGGGCGAAGACGATCAAGACGCTCGAAAGCCTACCCGGGCCGAAGAAAGATTAATGAGTACCCCCTCAACCCCGTCAATGCTTGAGGAGAAGCAGATGACCGACATCAGAGTGCGCGTCGGCACACCCGAAGACGTTCACCAATTTATGGACCTCTGCCTGCAAGGCAGCGAGGAGAACGGCTTCGTGCAGCCTGACCCGCAGAAGCTCCTCGCCGAGGTATGGCCCGCGCTCAACCGCGACGGCGGCATCTGCGGCGTGATCGGGGCCCCCGGCGCCGACCACTTCGAGGGCGGCATCCTGCTGCGCACCTGCAAGCTCTGGTACAGCGACCAGCTTGTGCTGGAAGAGCGCGGCGTGTTCGTCCACCCGGAGTACCGCAGCGCCAAGGGCGGACGGGCCCGCAAGCTGTGCGAATTCGCCAAGGCGGCCGCGGCGAAGCTTGAGATGCCCTTGATGATTGGCATCTTGTCGAACAGCCGGACGGAAGGAAAGGTGCGCCTCTACGAGCGCATCTTCGGGAAACCCTCCGGCGCATATTGGCTGTGCGGCGCCGAAACTGGCGTAACCAACAAGGCTACTTGAACATGCGCTCTGCTTGCCCTTGGCCGTGGAAACTCCACAACTCTCCTCTCGCGCGCGGTGGCGCAGTCTTCGGCGGGGGCAAGGGCGGCTCGGGCGGCACGACGTACCAGACCCAGCAGACCACGATCCCGCCGGAAGTTCAGGCGCGCTACAACGCGGTCAACCAGCGCGCCGAGCAGGTCGCGCAGCAGCCGTTCCAGCCGTATCAGGGCCAGTTCGTTGCGCCGCTGACGGCCACTCAGCAGGCCGGCACCGCCCAGATCGCCAACGCGGGGCAGGGCTACCAGCCCTACCAGCAGGCGGCGACGACGGCCCTGACGGGCTCCGCCGAGGCGGCCCTCCCCTACTACGGGCAGGCGGGGCAGAACATCGGCGCGGCGCAAGCGGCGGGGGCGCCCTACACGGGCGCGGCCACGATGGCGGGGCTGGCCGGCGCGCAGTCGGTTAACCCGGGGCAGCTTGACATCGGGCGGTACATGGACCCCTACCTGCAGTCGGTAGTTGCACCGACGATGCAGGGTCTGTACCAGCAGCAGCAGCAGCAGCAGAGCCAGCTCATGGGCTCGCAGGCCATGCGCGGCGCCTTCGGGGGCGACAGGGGCTCGATTGCGGCCGCAAATCTGGCCCGCCAGCAGGGTCTGGCGGCGCAGCAGGCTCAGGGGGGCCTTCTCTCCCAAGGCTACGGGCAGGCCCTGCAGGCGGCCCAGCAGCAGCAGGGATTCGGCCTAGGGAAGGCCCAGGCTCAGCTAGGGGCTGGCGCTCTGGAGCAACAGACGGGGCAGGCTGGGCTTACGGCGGCCTATCAGCAGTACCTCCAGCAGCTAGCCTTCCCGTACCAGCAGACTCAGTTCCTGGCTGGTGTCGGCC
>ERZ650310.366-NODE-366-length-13560-cov-14.577416_pt1 | contig 13560 bp, 14 predicted proteins | sample MGYA00376246_ERZ650310 | MGnify/ENA primary metagenome ERZ650310 (study PRJEB26733, sample SAMN07839286) | wastewater metagenome | biome: small river; feature: stream; material: water | place: USA: North Carolina | collected 2016-03-01 ...
GATTTGGTTTAGGCTGCCCTTGATTTTTGGAAGGATCGTCTTTTTTATCCGATTTGTTTTTATCCTGATCTCCGTCCTTTTTATCTTTATTTTGATCGCCTTTATCTTTGTTTTTATCCTTATTTTTATCGTCTTTCTTGTCGTCCTTTTTATCCTTGTCTTTGTTCTTGTCCTTGTTTTTGTCTTTATTCTTATCGTCTTTTGGCGGGTTATCTTTTAGCATTTTTTTTGCCAAAGCATAATTGTATCGCGTTTCTTCATCTTCTGGATTGTTTCGAAGGGCATTTTTATACGCTTCCACCGCTTGCGAATAATCCTTTTCTTTCATGAACACATTTCCTAAATTGTGAAATGCCTTGTGTTTTTGAGGACGTGTTTTGATGTTTTTTAACGCATTGGCAAAAGCGATTTTGGATTCCGAAAATTGATTTTGACGGTAAATGGAATTTCCTAAATTATAAGAAGCTACCGTTCTTCTTGGGAATTTAGAGTGTGAAATTCTATAATTGGCCTCGGCATCTGCATATTTTTTGGCTGCAAATTCTTCATTCGCTTTGGGCAAAAGAGCATCTTTCTCTTGGGCAGTAATTGCCAAAGAAAACACAAGAAAAATAGATACAAATAGATTCCTCATCCTTGTTTTTTTATTCCTTTTCATTAAATAAATTGAGTTTATTCACCCATTTGGTTTTGCGTTCCAAAAGAAAAACATCTGCAAACAACAACACAAATGCAAATCCTAAAAACCATTGAAATTGCGACTGGAAATCGGCCATTTGAGTAGCTTCAAATTCGGTTTTTTCAATGTTATTCAACGCATTTTTTACATAATTAATTACCTCTTTGGTGTTGGCACCATTCACATAACCCCCTTTAGTCGCTTTAGCAATAGCGGTCAAACTTTCTGAGTTGAGTTTAGTAATAACCACTTCGTTATTGCTGTCTCTTTTCAAACCTTCTAAAACACCATTACGTCGTAACGGAATAGTTCCTCCATTTGGAGTTCCCACTCCTATCGTAATGATTTTAATTCCTAATTTATTGGCAGCTTCTGCAGCGGCTTCTGCCCCTTCTGAATGATCTTCACCATCTGAAACTAGAATCAACAACTTACTCGTTTTTTTATCATCAAAATAAGTGGCCGATAACTTGATAGCTTCATCCAAAGAAGTTCCCACAGACGATACCATCTCCGTATTCATACTTTGCAGAAACATTTTGGCTACGCTATAATCGGTAGTTATAGGTAAAACAGGAAACGAACTACCCGCATAAGCTACAATCCCAATTCTATCGTTCCCCAATTGATTGATAATTTGGGAAACCAATTGCTTGCTTTTTTCCAAACGACTTGGCGCTACATCTTCGCAAAGCATACTTTTAGAAACATCCATCGCAAAAACGATGTCAATCCCTTCTCGTTTTACGGTTTCCATTTTAGTCCCAATTTTTGGATTAACCAAGCCTAAAATCAAACCTATCAATGCCAAAAGGAGTACCACTAATTTCAAAACAGGTTTAAAGACTGAACTTTCAGGGCTCAATCGTTGCACCAATTCTAAGTCGCCAAATTCACGTTGTTTTTTTCTCTTCCAATATAAATTGAATAGAAAAACCAACACCAAAAGTGGCAGTAGCAATAGTAAGTACAAATATATTTTTTCGTCTAATTCCATTTTAAATAAATGATCGGTACACCGTGTTTCGCAATCCAATTTCTAGCAACAAAAAGAAACCTGCCAATAAGACAAACGGGCGAAATTTCTCATCATAATCATAGAATTTTAATTCCTGTATTTCGGTTGTTTCTAATTTATTAATTGCCTCATAAATAGCTTCTAGTTTACTATTACTTGTGGCTCTAAAATATTTTCCATCCGTTTTTCGAGCGATATTTTTCATCAACTGCTCGTCAATTTCTACCTGCATCATTCGGAATAAAAATTGTCCGTTGGGAGCAATTGCATACGGAAATTCAGCCATTCCATTAGTTCCAATACCTACCGTATAGACTTTAATTCCGTATTGTTTTGCAATGTCCGAAGCCGTTTCAGGCTCAATAAACCCTGCATTATTTACTCCATCAGTCAACAGAATAATCACTTTACTTTTAGCTTTGCTGTCTTTTAAACGATTAACAGCCGTTGCTAATCCCATTCCAATTCCAGTACCATCTTGCAAGACATTATCGTATTTAATGCTTTCAATCGCTTGTTGAATAATCGCTTTATCACTTGTAACTGGAGTTTTGGTATAGGCTTCAGAGGCATACACCACTAATCCAATTCTATCATTCGGTCTTTCATCAACAAAACTGGAAGCTACTTTTTTCAAAGCTTCCATTCGATTAGGTTTCAAATCTTTAGCCAACATACTTCCCGAAACGTCAATCGCCATCACAATATCAATTCCTTTTGTAGTCTTAGTTTTATTACTAACATCAACGGTTCTAGGTCGTGCCATCGCAACAATTAAAGTTGTTAAAGCCAATAAACGAAGTGCCCCTAAAAACGGATATACTTTCACAAAAAAGGATTTAGAACCTGTAAAACCTGCTGTCGAACTTATTTTTAAAGTAGCTGTTTGCTGGTTTCTTTTCAAATACAACCAAGCGCCTGCCGCTGGAATTAAAAGCAACAACCAAAAAAATTCTGGATTTAAAAATGTTATTTTTTCCATTATTTACCCGCTTGTCTTAGTTCAACTGAATGTAACATTCGGTCTGCAATTGCACTTCCGTATTGGTCTCCTTCAGGATATACAATCATAATTTGTTGTAATCCTTGATTTTGTTTGAAATATAAAATTTCATAATATACTTTTTCGCTCGACTTGGTCAACGGATTTAACATGGTCATTGTTCCGTAACCTTTTAAGCCTTTCACGCCACTTTCAGTTTCAAAATCTTCTTGTTTTACAATGATATTTTGACCGCCTTGAGCCTCGATTATTTTTAGATTGCCCTCCATGGCTTTTGCCAAATCAATATCAGTTGGTTGTTTGAATTGACTTGTAGACACCATAATGTAAAAGCTATTCATCATGTCGCCATACTGGAATAATTGCATTTCTTTAATCAATGCCATCGTGTTTTTCGGCAAGACTTTTTCGGCATCAACTCTTTTTAAAACTTGAGGGGTTTCAATTAAAATGCCTGGATTTCCGTATTCGCTTTTTACCCATTCTCCTTCTAATAATTCTTTAGTTTCACGACCAAAAACCGTATCAATCACAAAACTAAAACCACGAGTTACCACAAAAAAACCTGTAATTACAACCACTAATAACACTACTGAAAGTATCGCAGTACGAATACGTTTGGCTTTCTTTTTCTTTAACTGCAATTGAATCTGATGTTGTCTTTGTGCTTCATTGAGCAACAAATCTTCTTCTTCCGGCACTTCAACAGGAATCGCTTTATCCAAAGTTAAAATCGCTTTTTGAATCTTATTTCTATCCTCTGTAATTTCGAAATCCATTGGTTTAGACTTCGCAAACTTCACCAAGTCGGCTTGTTTTAAAACGCGTTCTAAATTTTCTATTGTTTCTTGCGAAAGCGTCATTTTCTTTTTTACAGAGGCTGCTCTCAAAGCCGTAATCAATTCAGAAGTAGTACTTTCCATCGCTGGAATTTCGATAGCTTCTTCGATATAATTTCTAGCGATGTCGGTCAATTCACTATAATATTCCTTGATTTCTCCGTTTTGCCACAATTCTTTTTTCTCCAAAATAGTTAGTAACGAAGTGGCTTTTTCAATAGGCGTTTTATAAACTTCTTCTTCGATGACTTTTTGCTGTTTTTTCTTGATGTACCAATACACCAAAGCACCTATTCCTGACAATAAAACAATCGCCAACAAGAACTTCCACCAATTCCCCCAATGACTTTCAGCAGCCACAATATCCTTGATGTCGTACATTTTTTGTTGCAACGTATCCACTTTCACATTGGCCACCTCAACTAAAAGAGAATCGGATAAGAACGGTTTTTTGTTAATCAAAATAGACACTCTTGGAATAGTATATTTCCCAGAATCAAATTGTGTTAACCCGTATTTTTTAATTAATTCATAGCGGTCGTTATTTCGAATCGTATCAATTGGATACGAACGAATCACTTCTAAGGCTCCTATATTTTTCAAATTAGGAAAAACCACTCTTGCCGAAGTGTCCACTGATGCTTTCAAGGTCAATTTAAACTCGGCCCCAATTTTGTTGTGAGTCGTATCTAAAGCCGTCGTTACTTTTTGTGCAAAAAGCGTGGTTGAGATTAGAAACAATACTATGTATGCTATTTTTTTCATTTATACTATTCAGAAATTTTGATTTCTGATTGTTGATTAACGATTAGTGATTTTTGATTTTCCGTTTACTATTTCAAATTGTTCTTCGCCGTTTTAATACTCGAAACAAAAATGGAAATTAGTTCATTCACTTCTGTTTTTTCAGAAACCAATAAAGCTTCTTCTTTCATTAAACTTGCTTTTTCAATAATTTTCAAACAAACAAAACTTTCTCTCAATTCTTTTAAACAAATTCCCATTTTATGGATAAAGTCTTTACTACTTTCAGCACTTTGTGCTTCTCCATAATTTAATGCGGGAGATGTCCCTGATCTAATTATTTGACTCGCTAAATGATTTCCTGCATAATTTTTTTCAAATTTACTTGCTACAATTATTATTGTTGCCGCAAAATCAATCAATCTATTTTCGAGTTCTTGTTTATTCACTTTTTAAAAATCTAAATTCTGCAATCGTTACTCTTCAATCTAAAATCTTTATCTCGATTTAAAATACCCTAATAGTTTGGTTACATAACTTTCATCAACTCGGGTATTCACTACTCCAGAACCTGATTTACTGAAGGTTTCTTTAAAATAATTTACTCGATCGTGATAGTGTTTTTCATAGTTCAAACGAACTGATTTAGAACCTGTATCTACTAATTGTATCGCTCCTGTTTCGGCATCCAACATAGGAACCATTCCTAAATTGGGCATTTTTTCTTCGCGAATGTCGTACACTCGAATTCCAGTTATATCGTGTTTTTTAGAAGCGATTTTTAACGTTTGCTCGTATTCCTGCGTCATGAAATCAGAAATAACAAAAACGATGGCTTTCTTTTTTTGGGTTCCCGACAAAAATTTCAAGGCTTGTGCCAAATCCGTTTTGTTACTTTTAGGTTCAAACTCGATGAGTTCGCGAATGATTCGCAACACATGAGATCGGCCTTTTTTGGGTGGAATATACAATTCGATTTCATCTGAAAACAGAATTAATCCAATCTTATCATTATTTTGGGTCGCCGAAAAAGCCATCGTAGCAGCGATTTCAGTTACAATGTCTTTTTTAAACTGATTTTTGGAACCGAAGCTCTCCGAACCCGAAATATCAACCATCAGCATCATTGTTAATTCGCGTTCTTCTTCAAAAACCTTAACATGTGCTTCGTTGTATCGCGCAGTTACATTCCAGTCAATGGCACGAATATCGTCTCCATATTGGTATTGACGTACTTCGCTAAAAGTCATCCCACGTCCTTTAAAAGATGTGTGGTATTCTCCCGAAAAGATATGATCACTCAATCTTCGGGTTTTGATTTCTATTTTTCGGACTTTTTTAAGTAGGTCTTTTGTATCCATTTTTGTTACTGCCACAAAGGCGCAAAGTCACAAAGTTTATCTTTCAAGAAATTAAGGAACCTCAACTTCGTTTACGATTTTGTTGATGATGTCCACAGATGTGATGTTTTCTGCTTCTGCTTCGTAGGTAACTCCAATTCTGTGACGCAACACATCATGAACTACGGCACGAACGTCTTCTGGAATCACATAACCACGACGTTTAATGAAGGCATAACATTTAGCTGCATTAGCCAAATTAATACTTCCACGTGGCGATGAACCAAAACTAATCAATGGTTTTAAGTCGGCTAATTTGTATTTTTCTGGGTAACGTGTAGCGAAAATAATATCTAAAATGTATTTCTCGATTTTCTCGTCCATATACACTTCACGAACTGCTTCTTGAGCGCGTAGAATTTGCTCGATAGAAACCACTTGGTTTACTTTTTCATAGCTTCCGCTCAAATTCTGACGAATAACCAATCGCTCTTCGTCCATTTTTGGATAGTCAATTACCGTTTTCAACATAAAACGATCGACTTGTGCTTCTGGCAACTGATACGTTCCTTCTTGCTCAATTGGGTTTTGTGTAGCTAAAACTAAAAATGGCTTATCTAATTTAAAAGTCGTGTCGCCAATAGTCACTTGCTTTTCTTGCATTGCCTCTAACAAGGCTGATTGCACTTTGGCTGGCGCACGGTTAATTTCATCGGCTAAAACGAAATTGGCAAAAATGGGTCCCTTTTTAATTGAAAATTCATTTTGCTTGATGTTATAAATCATCGTTCCCACCACATCGGCAGGTAATAAATCAGGTGTAAATTGGATTCGGCTAAACGAACCTGCAACAGCTTGAGAAAGCGTATTAATAGCTAAGGTTTTAGCCAATCCTGGAACTCCTTCTAACAAAATATGGCCTTGACCAAGTAGTCCAATTAACAATCGTTCTACCATGTGCTTTTGACCCACAATTACCTTGTTCATTTCCATAGTAAGGAGATCGATAAAAGCACTTTCTCTTTCTATTTTCTCATTAATTGCTCTAATGTCTAAAGTCGATGTATTCTCTTCCATTGTGATATTTTTTAAACCTTTGTTTATAGGGTTTGCTTTTGCGAGTGCAAATTGAATTTTTTTTTAGAAGTAAGATGTTAAAGAATGGTTAAAACTTCGGCAAAAAGCCTAATTTTAAGGACGAATTGTGATAGAATTTACCTATTTTTAAGAACTCTATTCAATTTGAAAGAAAATACTAGATTTACCAATTAGAAATACTTTATATCACAATGAGTAAAACAACACTATCTCCCATAATTGCTGGGGCAATGAATTGGGGAATTTGGGATAAAAATCTCAACACAAAAGAGATGGAGAATATGATCCATTTGTGTTTAGAAAATAAAATTACCACCTTTGATCACGCTGATATTTATGGCGATTATACCACCGAAGCTGAATTTGGAAAAGCCTTAAGTTCAAGTAAAATTGATCGTCAAAAAATCCAGTTGATTTCGAAATGTGGTATTCAAATGGTGACCAAAAACAGAAACAATACCATCAAGCATTATGAATATTCTAAAGACTATATCATTTGGTCTGTAGAAAATTCTTTAAAAAATTTAGCTACAGATTATTTAGATATTCTATTATTACATCGCCCTAGTCCGTTAATGCAAGCGGATGAAATTGCAGAGGCAGTGGAGAAATTAAAAGCCGAGGGGAAAATTGTTGATTTTGGTTTATCCAACTTTACTGCTTCGCAAACCGAATTAATTCGTCAGAAAACAGCAGTAAGCTATAACCAAATTCAGTTTTCAGCTTCGCATCACGAAGCCATGTTGGACGGAAGTTTGGATTATATGCAAGTAAACGGTATTCGTCCTATGTCTTGGAATCCTTTAGGAAGTGTGTTTAGAGAAGATAATGAGCAAACCCGACGTATGAAAAAATTGTTAGCGCAATTAGTTTCTAAATACGGAGTGGGTTCAGACACTATTTTATTGTCTTGGATTTTACAACATCCTGCTCAAGTAATTCCAATTGCAGGAACAGTAAACGTTGCTCGAATTCAAGCCTTGATGAAAGCGACTGAATTGCCTTTAGAAAAAGAAGATTGGTTTGCTATTTGGAGCGAAAGTATGGGTAAAAATGTGCCTTAATAACAAAATTAAAAAATGAGTAAAACAGCCTTAATAACAGGAGCTACTAGTGGAATTGGAAAAGCAACTGCGATAATTCTAGCGAAAAACAACTACAAATTAGTGATTTGTGGGCGCCGCGAAGATCGTTTGAACGAACTTAAAACAGCCCTTTCGGAGTTTACGGAAGTACACTCTTTATTGTTTGACGTGCGAGATAAAGATGCTGTATTCGAACAAATTAATTCTTTGCCAGAAGCCTTTTCGCAAATTGATATTTTAATCAATAATGCAGGAAATGCACACGGTTTAGACCCTATTCAAACAGGAAGTATCGACGATTGGGATGCTATGATAGATGGTAATATCAAAGGGCTCCTGTATGTTTCAAAAGCGATTATTCCGCAAATGATAACACGTAAATCAGGACATATCATTAACATTGGATCGACCGCAGCCAAAGAAGTGTACCCAAATGGCAACGTATATTGCGCAACAAAACACGCTGTCGATGCCTTGAACCAAGGAATGCGAATAGATTTGAATACTTTTGGAATTAAAGTTGGCGCGATTCACCCAGGACTAGTCGATACAGAGTTTAGTACTATCCGTTTTAAAGGCGATACTGAAAAAGCGCAAAATGTCTATAAAGGTTTTTCTCCTTTACAAGCTGAAGATATTGCAGATATTATCCATTTTGTAGTATCAAGACCGTATCATGTGAATATTGCTGATTTGGTAGTGATGCCGACTGCCCAAGCTTCGTCTGGAATTGTCAATCGTTCTTTATAAAAAGAAACACGTATGAGAACATTGGTTATTGGAGACATTCATGGCGGGTTGCGCGCACTACATCAAATTTTAGAAAGAGCCAAGGTTAGCCCAAACGACAAACTCATCTTTTTAGGGGATTATGTCGATGGCTGGAGCCAATCTCCTGAAGTGATTGACCTACTTATTACGATGAAAGAAACGCATAACATTGTTTGTATTCGTGGTAATCATGATGATTTATTACTCAACTGGCTCAAACATGGAACTGACAATCCACAATGGTTTGAACACGGTGGAGAAGCTACTGTTACCGCCTATGAAAATTGTAATGCCAAAACCCTAGAAACTCATATTACTTTCTTAGAGTCTTTAGAAGACTACCATCTTGATGATCAAAACAGATTATTTATTCATGCTGGATTTACTAATATGAACGGTATTGATTTTGAATATTTTACTAAACTTTTTTATTGGGACAGAACCCTTTGGGAAACTGCATTAGCCCTAGATAAAAATATGGAAAAATCCGATTTAGCGTATCCAAAACGTTTTACTTTATACAACGAAATCTTTATTGGTCACACTCCTGTTTCCCGCATTGGTAGAACAACTCCAGTTCAAATGGCTAATGTTTGGAATGTAGATACCGGAGCGGCTTTTAGAGGGCCTCTTACCGTGATGGACGTGGATTCTAAAGCGTATTGGCAAAGCGAAAATTTAGATATTTTGTATCCTAACGAAAAAGGGAGAAACTAAAACTATTTCTTAGCTATAAATCTCGGGTCGGTTTCCATAACTGTTCCACAGTTGGTGCAAGTTCGTAAGGTTTCTGAATTATAAAAATGTTCAAAGTGGGATAAAAAGTCTTTTTCGATATTATGCAATTCAAAATAAACTTCATGCAATTTATGATTACAAGCATCACAATGCCAAAGCAACCCATCTGTAAAACCTAAACCCGCTCTTTTGCGCTCGATAACTAAACCGATTGACCCTTCTGAACGAACCGGTGAATGCGGAATTTTAGCCGGATTCAGGTACATATCTCCCGGATGCAATTCCATCTCTTTGCGCTCACCATCTTCCTGAATAACCACTTTTATACTTCCTTCTAATTGATAAAACAATTCTTCGGTTTCGTTATAATGGTAGTCTTTTCTTGCGTTAGGCCCCGCCACAATCATAACTATATAATCTCCTGACTCGGTATATAGATTTTTATTGCCAACTGGTGGTTTTAATAAATGACGGTTTTCATCAATCCATTTGTTGAGATTAAACGGTTTTGCAATAGCCATATTTCTAAATTTTAAAAGGGTAAAGTTACCAAATTAAACTTGCTATTTTTTCTCTTTTATCAAATAAATATACACTGGAAAATGATCGCTGAAGCCAATTTCTGTTGCCGAATGCCTTAGCGGATACCCCTTGAATTGACCGCTGGTTTGAACTAAAAATGGTTTGTTGTAAACTCCCGCTTTCCAATATTGCCAAGAAGAATAATCTGTTTTTAATAAAGTTTCCGATACCATGATTTGGTCAAAAATATCCCACGCGTCTCTGTGAGCAATTGTTCCCATACCCTTCTTTGCCATTTCTTCAAAAGGGTTGTAAATCCCAAATTGCGGCACTTCAGCTTTTTTCGCCTTGGCACCCAAAGCAATTTTCACACTCGTATTGTATGGGCCATCATTTAAATCGCCCATCGTAATAATCTTGGCATTAGGATTAATTTGCTGTAGCGAATCCATAATTTTTCTATTCAATTTACCCGCTGCTTCTCGAAACGGACTCGAGCGTTGTTCTCCTCCAGAACGCGAAGGCCAGTGGTTGATAATCAAGTGAATTTCTTCACCTTCTAAAAAACCTGTAACTAGAAGTTGGTCACGCGTATACACTCGTTTATTTTTTGAACTTACCTCCAAGACATCGTCTGTTTTTTCATCAGAATCGATTTTAGCTTTGACTCCTTTTTGGTACACATATAAAGGGATATTGGTGTACGTTGTGGGTTGGAAATACCTTTTTCTATACAATAAAGCAACGTCAATTCCTCTTTTGTCCGGAGAGTCAAAATGGATAATTCCGTATTCCTTATCAACCAATTTAGGTTGTTGGATTACATCTTCTAGCACACCTCTGTTCTCAATTTCACAACCACCGATGAAAGTGGGTGAATCTGGATTCTCTGAACTACCTATTTCAGACAAAACACGAGATAAGTTGTCTAATTTTTTTAAGTATTTGTCAAAAGTCCAATGCTGAGATCCTGCGGGAGTCCAATCTTCATCAAAAGTATTGGGATCATTTATTGTATCAAAGCAATTCTCAAAGTTGTAAAAGGCAACCGTATGAATACGGTATTTTTTGGCCTGCCCAAATATGTTAATGGATAAAATAAAAAATGCAAGACAAAAAAGAACGGGGCCAATTCTCATAAAGACAGGATTTAGGATACTAGTTTTCAGGTAAAGTAAAACTAAGAAATTAGAACTGAAATTAAAAATGATTTCGGATTTGTCTATATTTGTTTAAAAATAAATACTGTTGCATAACAGATTTCATTCATGAGAAAAGCTTTCTTCTTATTCATTTTAAGTTTACTTTCTATCACTATGCAAGCCCAAACGACTATGATAACACCACCTTATTTACAAAAAGGAGACACTGTTGCAATATTAGCAACTGCTCGAAAACATATTGTAAAAAGTATGCAACCTACTATTGACTTATTAGAAAGTTGGGGGCTACATGTAGTTATTGGAAAGAGTATTGGTTTAGAAGAAAATCAATTAGCAGGAACTGATGCACAACGCGCTGCCGATTTGCAGGAGCAATTGGACAATCCCAACATAAAAGCAATATGGTGCGCAAGAGGTGGTTATGGCACCGTACGAGTGGTTGATTTAATTGATTTTACACAATTCAAAAAACATCCAAAATGGTTAGTGGGTTTTAGCGATGTAACCGTTTTGCACAATCATTTGAACACCATGGGATACAAATCCATTCATGGTATTATGCCTATTAGTCTTGCAAAAGCAACTCCTGAAGCTATTGAAAGTTTGCGTTTATCCTTATTTGGACAACCTTTACAATACGCTATTGATTCGCACCCAATGAATCGTTTAGGAAAAGCTTCTGGCGAATTAGTTGGCGGTAATTTATCTATTTTATACAGTTTGTTAGGTTCCCCATCTGCAATAGATTGTAAAGACAAGATTTTATACATCGAAGATTTGGACGAATACCTCTACCATATTGATCGTATGATGATGAATTTAAAACGCAACGGCTGTTTGGAAAGCTTAAAAGGAATTATTGTAGGTTCAATGACCGATATGAAAGACAATGATATTCCTTGGGGGAAAAATGCACTTGAAATTGTTCAAGATGTGACGAAAAAATATGACATCCCAATGATTTTTAATTTCCCTGCTGGTCATATCCATGATAATAGAGCGTTAATTTTAGGAAGCAACGTAACCCTTGAAGTAACCGAAAATTGCAGTACCGTGGTTTTTGAATAGCCAACACGTAACCCTTTCACAATGGCTGAACACAACGAATTAGGAAAACTCGGAGAAGCATTAGCTGTCGAATACCTCCAAAAAAACGGCTATGCAATTTTGGAAACCAATTGGATTTTTCAAAAAGCAGAAATTGATATTTTAGCTCAAAAAGACAACATCCTAGCTGTTGTTGAAGTAAAAACCCGTTCCTCAATTGATTTTGGCCTTCCTCAAGATTTTGTAAAACCCAAAAAAATCCAATTATTGGTCAAAGCAGTTAATGGGTACGTAACCGAAAACGACTTGGATTTTGAAGTGCGTTTTGACATCATTGCAATCAATAAAAAAGGGCAAGAATTTGTAATTGAACACCTTACAGACGCTTTTTTTCATTTTTAAGCATATTTTTTGATGTTATATTTGTAACAAATTGTTTTTTTATTTATATTTGCAGCAGTTTTTAACACAACTACTACACCCTAACTACTATTTTTAAAACAACAACTTAACACAACTACTATGAAAACCGTTTCGTCCATCGTAGAAAATTACATTAAAACAAAACCTTTTTTACTGAACGCTTTATCGTTAGGCATCATTAATTTGACCTCTCTTTCACGCAATATTATGAGTGAATTAGAAAGCGAATTTGGTAAAGAAGTAAAACAAGGGGCCGTTGTCATGGCGCTTAAACGACTAACTGAAGAGTTAGACTTTAAACTGAATCACAAAATCAACAAAGTCATTAAAAACATCGGAGAAATCACTGTTCGTTCCGAGTTGACTGATTATACTTTTGCTGCTTCAGAAACAGTTTTGAATAAACAAGCTGATTTAATTACTGATATCAATAGCCATTCTGATATTTTTTACACTTCGTCAAGAGGGGTAAATGAAACTAATATCGTGGTGAGTAGCAGCGTGAATCATTTGGTTGACAAACATTTTGCTAACGAAAAATTGATTCAAAAATTAGAAAATTTAGCTTCAATCACCGTGAAGTTACCAAAAGAAAACATCGTGGTTCCTGGGATTTACTATTTCATTTTTCAACGTTTGGCTTGGGAAGGAATCATTATCAATGAGGTAATTTCTACTTCGAATGAGTTCACTATTTTAGTAAGTGAAAACGAAGTGGATGTGGCCTTCAAGGTGATTAAAGATTTGAAGAATTAAAATATATTTTAAATAAAAAAAGCCTCCAATAATTTGGAGGCTTTTTTTATTTATTGTTTTCCCATCAACTCCATCAACTCCAAAGCTCTGCGAATTGATTTCACATTGTCAAACGTCAACAATAATCGTAATCCATTAGGCGTTTGTTTTTCTTTCATTTTACACAAAGCACTTTGTTTTTGAACAAACTGCAACACCTGATGAAAACGTCCTGATTGGTAATAATCCGATTGTTGGTCGGAAACAAAATAGCCAATCATTTTTCCTTGTTTCATCACCAGTTTTTCAATTCCTAAACGAGTGGCAATCCATTTGATTTTCATGCTACTCAACA
>ERZ650310.367-NODE-367-length-13553-cov-4.742925_pt1 | contig 13553 bp, 23 predicted proteins | sample MGYA00376246_ERZ650310 | MGnify/ENA primary metagenome ERZ650310 (study PRJEB26733, sample SAMN07839286) | wastewater metagenome | biome: small river; feature: stream; material: water | place: USA: North Carolina | collected 2016-03-01 ...
GTCGATCATCCTCGCCCAAGCGCCCGGCCAGACGGTGGCGGCGGCGGGTGGTGGCGGATCGTTCGATGGCGTGCTGCTCGACGCGGCTGGCGGCGATCCGCTGACGGATACGGTCAACAACGCGCTGAAGGTCAACGTGGTGGCCGGCGGGGGCAGCGGCGGCACGGCGATGGTGGACGATGCCGCCTTCACGCCCGCCACTACGTCGATCACGCCCGCCGGGGCGATGTTCGACGATGTGGCGCCGGACTCGGTGAACGAAGGCGACGGCGGCGTGGTCCGCATGTCGGCGAACCGAAACCTCTACAGCACGATCCGTGATGCGGCCGGCAACGAACGCGGCGCCAACGTGACAGCCGGAGGGGCGCTGCTGGTCGACGCCTCCGCGACGACACAGCCGGTGAGCGGCACGGTCACGGCGAATGCCGGAACCAACCTGAACACGTCGGCGCTGCTCACCACGACGGCCCACGATGCCGCGTTCGGCACAGCCGGCACGGCGGATACCCAAGTTCGCACGATCCAGGGTATCGCCTCGATGACGCCGGTGCAGGTGTCGCAGGCGACGGCGGCGAACCTGAATGCCACGATGGTGGGCACGCTGGCGGCCAACGGCGCCGCGGCGGCCACGAACCGGATCGGCACGCTGCCGGCGGTGGTGCAGAATTCGGCGCCGTCCCTGACAGACGGCCGCGATGCCGGGCTGAGCCTGACCACGGGCGGCGCGATCCGCGCCATGATCACGAACGCGGCCGGCGCGGCGTCCACGCTGGCGTCGGATGGCACCTTCGGCTCCACGCTGCCGTCCACCGGCCCGGCGGTGGGGCTGCGCGCCGAAACGACCACGCCGAGTGCGGTCACGGACGGCCAGCAGGTGGCCCCGTTTGCCGACACGCTGGGGCGGTTGCAGGTGCTGCCGGGCGCGAGCGATCTGCCGGCGGGCGCGGCTTCCGGCTGTGCGCTGGTCAGTGCGGCGTCGACCAACGCCACCAACTGCAAGAACGCGCCGGGCAACTTCTACGGCTTCCGCATCGTCAACACGACGGCCACGCTCTACTACCTGCGGATGTATAACCTGGCCGCGTCTCCGACGTGCAGCTCGGCCACGGGGTTCGTGGAAAGCATCCCGATTCCGGCCAGCACGACCGGCGCGGGCATCGTGGCGGTGTCGCTCCTGCCGGAAGCCTACACCACGGGGATCAGCTACTGCTTTACCGGCGGCTCGAGTTCCACGGACAACACGAACGCGGCCACGGGCGTTTTCGGTCGGCTGTTCTACAAGTAAGGCCATGCTGCGCCGTCTCGCGGTCCTCGCGCTGGTTGCGTGCGCGCTCGCTTCGATCCCGCCGTGGACGGCGATCGTGGGCGCGGCGGCGGCGCTGCGCGTGCAGAACACGGGCACCGGCACGACCACGCTCAGCACGACACTGACGGGCGTGGTGGCCGGAGACATGCTCAGCGCGTGCGTCTACGAGCGCGACGGCAATACGATTTCCGGTGTGTCCGACGACGTGAATGGGGCCTGGACGCAGGTGTTCAACCGGGCGGCGGCCGTGGCCCGGATCGCGCTGTTCTACAAGGCGAATTCCGGCGCCGGAAACCCCGTGGTCACGGCGACGATCGGCGGCACGGCGCCGCGGGACATCAACGCGGCGGCGTGGTCGGGCCTGCCTACCAGCGTCACGGCGGACACGTCCAACAGCACGAGCAACGCCAGCGGCACGAGCCATCCGCACGGGAGCGTGACGCCTTCGGCATCGGCGCTGATCATCACCTGCCTGGGTGTGGGCTCCGACCACGGCGGGAGCCCGACCTACAACGCGGGCTTTACCGGCCTGAACGTCGATGCCGGCGTGGGCCAGCCGAATCGCCAGCTCTACGCCTACAAGGCCAGCCACACGGGCACGATCAACCCGACCCACACCACGGTCAACAGCGTGACCTCAGAAGGCGGCGTGGGCGTGTTTGTGGAATCCGGCGGCGGGGGCGGCGGAACGTGCACGGGTGGGCTGATGCTGCTCGGAGCGGGCAAGTGCTGAGGATTGCGGCGCTCGCGCTGGCCGTCCTGCTCTCGGCGGCGACTCTCGAAGCCAAAAACCTCTACGTCAACAACACGGGGTCTCCGGCCTGCTCGGACGCCACGACCTACGCCAACAACACGGCGCTGTTGCCCTGGTGCACCATCGGCCGGGCGGTCTGGGGCAACGCCTCGCGCAGTTCTCCTAGCAGCGCGCAAGCGGCAGCGGCCGGCGACGTGGTGCTGGTCACGGGCTCGACCTACGACGCCTCGGATCACATCGTCAACCGGCTCGATCCGCTCTACAACACGACGAACAGCGGCACGCTCGGCAACTACATCGAAATTCGATGCATCGGCGATTGCACGCTGACCGGGGCCGAAGTGGACGCGCCAGCGGTGGGCGTGACCGGCAAGAATTACGTCAAGTGGTTCGCCGACATCTCGTTGGGCTACTCGTGGATCATCAACGCGTGCGGTGAAGATCCGGACGAGCCCGCGGACACCTGCGGGGCGGGCACGTTCTCGACCACGCCTGATACCGGTCCTGGCCTGTGCCACGTCTCGACCGGCTGTTGGCTGGAAGGGTTCGTGATCTCGGGCGGCGCGCAGCTCACCTACAACGACAATTACAACGCGGTCCGGTTCGAGAACAGCACGGGCGCGACGGTCCGGAATAGCGTGTTCTCGGACTTCCGGAACGCCACCGACAATCACAACGCCTCGGGCGTGACGCTCTACGGCTGCAATGCGTGCCTCGTGGAGCATCTCGACATCGACAACGTGGGCGCCGGGGTCTACTTCAAAGACGCGCCGGGCGGTGATGCTCAGACGGCCAACGTGGTCCGGTTCATCAAGGCCGTGAACGTCGGGGAATGCTTCGCCGAGTCGATGACCGGCCAGACGAACGCCGGCCGTGTGGTCCAGAACACCTGCAACGGCTTCGGCTTCGCCCTGGAAGTGACCGGCGGCGGCGGCAACCAGATCGACTGGATCAACAACAGCTTCTACAACGGCACGAGCGGCGGCGTCTTCCTGAACAGCCCCACGGGGACCGGGGATCGCTTCTTCAACAACATCATCCACACGGTGCCGACCGGGCTCGTGGCGGATGGCACCTGGCCGGCGGCCACGGCGTTCAACCATCAACACGGCGTCGTCTACACGTTTACGAACTTCTACAACGGGACAGACGGCAATCGGACCCTGGCCAGCTTCAACGCCACGTATACCGATCAGAATCAGACCACGCCGGTCACCATCACAACCGATCCGCTGTTCGTGAACACGGCGACGGGAGATTTTCACCTGCAGGGCGGCAGCCCGGCGCTGGCGCTCGGCGTCGATGTCCTCGATCTGGACGGGGACGCCTCCACCTCGGACAATATCCCGGCCGGCGCCTACGTGACCGGCTCGGAGGTCATCGGGATCGATGTCGGCGGGGCGACGGCGCCGGACCCTCCGACCATCGGCACGGCCACGGCCGGCAACGGGCAATGCGTGGTGACGTTCACGCCTCCGGCGGATGATGGCGGCTCGACGATCACCGGCTACACGGCCACAAGCTCGCCCAGCAGCATCACGGGCACCGGCTCGAGCAGCCCGATCACCGTCACGGGCCTGTCGAATGGCACCGGCTACACCTTCACGGTGACGGCGACGAACGCGCAAGGCACCAGTAGCCCGAGCAGCGCCAGCAACAGCTGCACGCCCACGGCCAGCACGGCGCCGATCCGGGTCCGGCTGACGGGCTGATTTTGGGAGACTTCCTGAAAGCGCGCTGATTCTGGCCTGATTCGTCGTCCTGCCGCCGCCTACGAACCAGAAGGTCGCATGTTCGAATCATGCAGGGCGCACCAGATTCCACCCCGCCAACATTGACGTTTTTGCTCAGCGCTTGGCGCGGCGTGTGCGCGGAGCCGGGCCGCTCGCCTGGGACATTGGCGGGCGTTTTGGGACATTTGGACCGGCCTGTTTGGGAGCGGTTTTTGGGAGGCCCGCGAAGGCGGCATCCAGCTTCCCGATCGCCGCGTCCACCTGTCGGCTGACGCCAGCGCGGGTATACCGCTCCGTCGTGGAGCCCTGGCGGTGCCTCAGGATGGCTTGGGCGGCGCGAATGTCGCCCGTGGCCATGTAGACGGCCGTGCCCATGCTGTGCCGGAGGTCGTAGGGCCGGGCGCCTTCGTGCACGGGCCAGGGGGCGTCGGTCTCGGCCTCCCACGCCGTCTTGGCCTTGCCGAGCGCGATATTCCACGTTCGCGCCATGCTCCGCGTGTCGAAGGGGCCGAACGCCTGGGCGGCGACGAAGGCGGCCAGGGCGGTCACGCCGCGGTCGGTGAGCCGATGCCACGCCCCGTGCGAGCCGGCGCCCTTGATCCGCGGCCCAATCCACACCCGGCGGCCTTTCAGGTCGACATCGCGGGCGACGAGCCGGCCGACTTCGATCTGGTGCATCCCGGTATACGCCATGACGGCCAGGCGGATCTTGGTGAGGCTCAGCGTTGGGCGGGTCTCGCCCTTCACCGGCCGGCCGCGGTCGGGCACTTCGGCGAAGATGCGTTCGATCACGTCGTAATCGATGCCCCTGGGGTCGTCGTAGCGCACCCTGGGGGCTTTGACGGCGCGCACGGGGTTCCGGGCGTCCGGCCCGTCGATCGTCGTGTAGACCCAGCCCAGAAGGCGCAGCAGCTCTTTCACCGTCTTGGGTGAGAAGCGCGGGCGGCCGTTCGGGCGCCGGGCGGCCCGGAAGACGGCCAGTTGCGTCTTGATCGCCATCGCCGTGAGGGTGGCGCGGGGCTGGGCGCCGAACGTGGACGCCTCGCCGTCGCTGTCCACGGGTGCGTCCAGCCAGTGGCCTAACAGGTTCTCTACGTCACGGCGGTTGGCGCTGCCGGCGGGCAGGGTAGCCAAGCAGCGGGCGACATCGGCGGCCAGCGTGCCGGCGGGGCTCGTCTTGGCGCGGCCGGTGCGGAGCGTGTCGATCATCACGTCGCGGGTGTCCGCGAGTTCGTGAAGCGGCGTGCCGAGTGGGAAGCGGGCGCGGGCGGGCACGCCCTTGCGCTGCACGAGGATTTCTATCCCGTGCGCGTCCTGGTAGATGTTCCTGGCCAGAGTGAGACGTTCGCCCATCAGCCTTCGATCACCAGCGTATTCAGGAATCGCAGGGCGCGGCTCTTCTGCGCGTCGTCCAAGAGCAGCCAGACGCGATCCAGCTGCTTGCGGAGCGGGTCGGCATCATCAGCCCTGAACAGCTCGAGCGCGCCGCGGTAGCCGAGCGCCTTCGCAATCGCCCCATACTGCCGCGACTCGACGTTGTGCCCGGTTTCGAGCAGGCTGATCTGCGGAGCGCGCATCTTGGCTTTCTTGGCCAGGGCTTCGTGGGTGACGCCTTGGGCGCGGCGCATGGTGCGCACCTGAAAGCCGAGATCGGCGGTCGGACGGGCGGTGGTGGGGCGCTTGGCCATTCGTTAGGTCGTAGATTCTTCGGTTAGTGCGCCTGGTTCACGGCCGCTTGCGATGCGGCATGCTCTCCGGAGCGCGTCAGCGTGTGCCCGCGTGTCTTTGTGAACGCCTGGAATGCGCCTGCCCACGGCCGCCTCTGCGTCGGCCGCCTGGCTTAGGTCGTCTGCTTCGCTTTCGAGATCGGCGATGATGCGATTGCGCGCCAGCTTCCCGCCTGATTCATGGGCGCGTGCCCACGTCGTGTAATAGGTCAAGGCTAGGGCTGGATACACCATCAGTGGCGCGCCACGGTCATACAGGACGGACACCAGCCACCAGACGGCGATCAGGCTAAGCAGGCTTCCGAGCATGTTCGTCGAGTTCTAACTACTGACGCGGCTTTCGCACGCCACGAAGAAACATGAACAGCCCCAGGACGCCAACGAGCAGCAACCCAGACGCGGCGCCGAGGCGCCCTGCCTCGTCGCTCGGGTCTATGGCGCGCAGCCGTGCGCTGTTGCCGGCGACGCTCAACATCAGCAGCAGCCCGCCGACGATTAGGACGATGCGTTTCACTGGTGCCTCTCTTTGAGGGGGCAAATTAGACGGAACGCGTTGGCCGTTTTATCTCAGCCGTAAGCTATATTTTTCGAGGGTGGCACATCTTGCGATTTGTCTAGTTCAGGGCAGAATTTGCCTATCTTCGTGCTCGCTTCGCTGAGGTTGGTCGGGCATTCTCGGCGCGTCGCCATGTTGGAGGCTCCCCCGATGTCCCCTACCGTCCTCGCTCGCTTCGTTCGGCTGTTCGCTTGTGTCCCACCTTCCCGTCGCCGGGCTGTCTGGCTGGTGCTGGCTCTAGCTGCAACACCGCCCGCATTGCCGCCTTCAGGCCCGGTGAGCCGTTCTGGAAAGCCATCCCCACGCGCGCAGCTTCGGCCGTCATCGTCGAAGTGGGCAACGCGGCTGCGATAACTTCGCTGATCTTCACGCCGAGCGCATCGCAGTAGTCGGCCAAGGCGGTAAGGCTCTTGGGCCGGCCGGCCTCGATGCCCTTGATCGTGTTTACGGTTGGGGCGCGGGGATGTTTTTTCTCAACGTCCGCCGGGAATTTCATGCCGGCCGCGATCCGGACGCGTTCCAGCTCTGCCCCGACCGCGGCCCATAGCTCGGCGTCAGTCATGGGGGAAGGGTATTCCGTCGTAGGGCCAAAAGCCAAGAAGCCTTTTCGTTTCATAGAGTTACCAACTTTCACGCCGTAACGGCGTAAATATTCTCACGTTGCGTCAGAAAATGCTTGACGACAACGCATGAATTTATTTAAGCTGCGCGGCATGGTGCTCAAACACATCGCTCAGCCAAACCGGCTCAAGGTGCTGAGAGCCGAACGCGGCGCGACACAGTTGACCGTGGCTCGCGCGCTCGGCATCGGCCAGTCGACCTACTTCTGCATCGAAAAGGGCTACGTCGAGGCCACGCCCGAACAGCGCCAGAAGATCGCGCGTGTGTTCGGCGTCGCCGAATCCGACATCTGGCAGACGCAGGCGGGAGCCTAGAGATGGTCGTCGCTCAACGCCTTGAGCGCCTCGATGGCGGCGGCGTGCTGCTCGGCAGCGATCGCGGCTTGCCGCTTGGTGGCGGCTTCCCAACGGATAGCCAGACGCAGCAGGCGGATCCGTGCCGCATCGAAACTCTCCGGACCGGCGGCGGGGTCTGGTGCTGGTGCGTCGTGCATGACTGGCAGCGTCGGCTGTCGGTGGGTGCGGCTCCGGTGGCCTGCCCGTTCGGCGAAGGGAAGTGGTGAGCTCATGGCGCCCATGGTGAGCGGCGCGGTCATCGACGGTCATCCGGAAAGACTTCGGATGCCCGCGAAACTGGCGAAACTGGGCTTCGATTCCCCGAAGAATCTTCGGAAGCTCGAAGAGTGGCGCCGGGATGCGGAGGATTGCCGGTTGGCAATTCGGCTGGCCCGGATGGACGACAAAGAGGCCGCGGCGGATCTGGAACTGCCGCCGTCGCAACTGTCCGACATGCTGGCCGCCCGTGAACGGCCGCAGACCGAACGGTGGCGCTCGAGCGACCGGCTCCGCGGGCCTTACCTCGTGGCGCAGGCCATGCGGCATCCGGAGCTGTTCGACGTGGTGACGACGATTTCCGTGAGGTCGAAGTGAAGGGCGACAGCCTGATCGGCGCGTCGAAGGTGGCCCTTCGCTACGGCGTGACGCCTCGGCATCTCTCGCGGCTGGTGAAGAAGCGTGACGGCTCGGTGGCGGCGCCGTGCCGGGAGCATCCCTACCGCTGGCGCGTGTCCGATGTCGACGCGCACATTGCGGGCCTCAGCGTGGTGGAGCAGCGGCAGCAACGCGCCAAGCAGGCGCAGAACGGGGCGACGTTGTGACGAACGGACCGGACGGCTTGGAGTTCGCCTTCAAGGTGCTTTCGCTGGTTGGTGCGCTGCTGCTGCTGGTGTTCGTGCTGGCGCTGGCGATGCACTGGTGGCTGGTGGCCGAGATGATCGGCGGCCTGTTCGTGGCGATGGTGCTGGCGCGGCTGCTGTGGGTGTTCGTGCTGTTGCCGCTGGCGCGGCTGGGGGGCGACTAGTGGCCCGGCGCTCGCGTGACCGTGGCCCGGCGGCCCTGGCCGTGTTTGTCTCGGCGCTCTGGCTGGCCGTGGCCATCCTCGCGGTTATGGCCTGGGACAAGGAAGACGCGAATCACCCGGTGCATCCGGGGCAGATCCTCTGGAGACCGTAAGAGAGACAAACGAAAGGCCCCGCTGGCGGGCGGGGCCTCAGATCGGGCCGCAAGGGGGCGGCCGACCAATGGCTAGCAGCATACACGACATCGAAACGCGGAAGGGTTCGGCCTGGCTCAAACGGGCGATGGAACACCTGGGCCGCTCCATGAACGACGAGAACAGCCGGGACACCCAGCACGCGATCTCGATCCTGATCTCGGCCCGTGAGGACTGCCACCAATGAGCGCCAACGTGATTCCGATGCCGACACCACGCCCGCCGCTGTTTGCGCATCCGGCCGGCGTGGATCTGGTGCCCGATCCGGAACTGGTCGGCGCTGCCGCCTACGCGCTGGCGAGTCTCGCGGGTGAGGACTGGAACCGCATGACGCCCACGCGGTTGCAGGAATACCGGGAGTGGGCCACGTTCGCGGCGACGTGCGCGCAGCCGGAAGGGCTCAGGCTCGCGGCCTACAGCATGGGCCGTATGACGGAATTTCAGTTCATCGACGCGCCGACCATCCTCCGGAAAAGCATGGTCGACCGGCTGATGGGCGCGATTCGGGGCGCGTGCCTGCGCGTGTCCGGCGTCTGCAACCGGGACGCGCACGCCAAGCTGCTCGACCTGATCGAGCAGGACTGCGCGCAGGGGCGGTGGTAGATGCTGGCCGACCGCTACGGCAGCGACTACGACTATGCGGAAGCGCACGGCAATGGTCGGCGCGACCGGTCGCCGGGGCCGGCTGGCCCATCTCTCACACCGGCCGAAATGGCGGCCGAAGTGCGGCGCATCTGCGGCCCGGCCCTGGATCGCCTGCGGGGCGTGACGCAAAGCGCGCATCGCTGCCGGCACGGCGTGGACTTGGAGCGCGCCGGCTGTGGCCGGTGCTTGTCGGATTCGGACATCTGCCGCAGTGCGGCACAGGAGTAGACCGTTATGGCGATCACCATCATCAAGGGCACTGAACCGATCACGGTGGAACATCCGATCTTCGCGCTGTTCGGCCGGCCGGGCATCTGCAAGACATCGCTGGCCTACAGCGCGCCCAAGCCGCTGCTGCTCGACTTCGATGGCGGCGCGCACCGGGCGGTCAACCGGCGCGACACGCTCCGGATCACGTCCTGGGCGGACGTGGCCGAACTGATGGCCGACGCGCACGCGATCGAGCCCTACGACACGTTCGTGGTCGACACGGTGGGCCGGGCGCTGGATGTCATCACGGCCGACATTGCCGCTACCGAGCCCAAGAAGGCGCCAGGCGGCGTGCTCAGCCTGCAGGGCTATGGCACGCTCAAGACGCGGTTTCGGCAGTGGATGGCCACGCTGCGGTCACACGGCAAGGATGTCGTGCTGCTGGCGCATGACCGCGAAGAGAAGGACGGAGACGCCACGATCGTTCGGCCCGACATCATCGGCGCGTCACTCGGTGAAGTCATGCGGGTGGCCGATTTCGTCGGCTATCTCTACATGAGCGGCAAGGATCGCGTGCTCGACTTCAACCCGACCGACCGGTGGGTGGGCAAAAATCCCGGCGCCTGGGCGCCGTTCAAGGTGCCGGCGGCGGCCAACGCCCAGACGTTCATGGCCGATCTGATGGTCAAGGGCCGCGAGGCGCTCGGCCAGGTGAGCGCCGAATCGGCCAAGGTGCTCGAGCAGGTGGAAGGGTGGCGCGATGGGATCGCGGCCTACTCGACGCCGGAGGAATTCACGCGTGCGATTCCGGAGATCAACACGCTCGCGCCGATGGCGCAGGCCCAGATCAAGCGTCTGCTGATGGATCGGGCTACGGCGCTTGGCTTCACGTTCAACACGAAGGCCAAGGCGTTCACGGCGCCGGAGCCGGTCGGAGCCGAGGCGTGATCCCGATTCGCGCCAGCGCCACGGCTGTCGAGGCGTTCCGGCTGTTCATGCAGCCGGACAACGACTGGATGAGCCTCGAAGCGCTCGAAGCCCAGATCCTGGGCCGCTCTCCGGAGTCGCCAGCCATGCGCGTGGGCACGTCGTTTGGTGGGCTGATTGAACACGGCGGCGCAGAACTGGTCGACGCTCGCGGGGATTACCGGTTCAACGGCATCACCTTCGAGGGGGCCTCCATGCGCGAGGCGCTCAACCGCTACGACCGGCGTGGCCTCTTCGAGGTCAAGGGCACGAAGCTCTATGGCGACGTGTTGGTGGTGGCCAAGGCCGATCAGATGCTTGGCGCCCAGCTTGTCGAGACGAAGACGACCACGAGCGGTTTCGACTTCGAGAAGTATGCCGCCAGCGCACAGTGGCGGCTGATGGCCGACATGTTCCGGCCGTTGCTCATTACCTATCGGGTGGCGGTGCTGGGGGAGCTGGCGCCGGAGTCCTACACGGTGCGGGAGTTCGTCGAGTTCAACGTCTTTCCGTATCCGGCGCTGCACGCCGATTGCGTGGCGCTGGTGGAGCAGTTCCGGGCCTTCGTGGTGTCTCGTGGGCTGGATCAGCCGCTGCGCGAGCGGCAAGCGCGAGCGGAGGCCGCATGAAGCCGCAACCCTGCTTTCTGTGCGCGGGTGCCCGTGTGGCCGTGCTGGTGCATGACGGCTGGCCGCTGTGCCAACGGTGTGCCGACCAAGCGGACGAATCCGCGGCCGAACGGCTCTACGGCTCGCATGCCTCGCGCACGGTGGCCGAGCCGCCACGGGAACGCGCATGAAACCAGACGTGCCGACCTTTGAGATCGAAGTGGACGCGGCTGGCCGGCCACGGTTCGCGCATCCGCGGCAGGGTTACGCCTGGCTCAAGCAATACGCAGGGCAGCTCATCGCGGGCCAGTTCTATCCGTTTGGCGAACACCGGAGCGATCGGCAGAACCGCGCCGGCCATGTGCTGCTGACCATCTGGGCCAAAGAGCGCGGGTGGGCGGTGGACACGCTCAAGCAATTCGTGCTCGGCCGGGCGTTCGGCTGGCTCGAGTTCGCGGACATCCAGACGGGCGAAGTGATCAAGGTGCTCGCCGAGCCGCACACGTCGAAATTGTCGATGGCGAAGTTCTGCACGTTCATCGAGTCGATTTTGGATCTGGCGGCAGAAGACGGCGTGTTCCTGCAGGCGCCGGACGAATACCGGCGGGCGAAAGAGAAGGCGGCGAAGCAGATGGCCCGCGAGGCGCGGAAGGCGGCGAAGGCAGCATGAGCGAGACCCTACATAGCAGCCAGATTGGACGGTTCCAGCCGCTGCCCAAGACGGTCCTGGGACGCACTAGGGCTGACGAGAAGACCACGAAGGACAACGCCGAGAAGGCCGCGGAAGCGAAGTGCTATCGCCTCGTGGACAAGCGGGACGGCCTGCGCTGCCGTGTCACCGGCCAGCTTCTGAGCCTGCGCGGTGGGCTGACCACGAAGGTCTACCGTCATCACCTCATCGAGCGCAGCCAGGGCGGGCCACACGAGACGTGGAACGTGCTGACCGTGAGCAAGGCCACGCACGACGAGATCCACGTCAAGGGCACCTTGCGGCTGTTCGGGAATGCCGATCTGACCGACGAGCGCGGGAAGCGCTGCGGCGTCAAGGTGGAGCGCCAGACCGAAGCCGGTTGGGTTGCCGTGGGGATGGTCTAGACCGATGGCGAAGCCCCCAGCGTTTCAGTTCTACGTGTCCGACTACGTGATGGGCACCATGTTGCTCGAGCCCGAGGAACGCGGCGCCTACGTGGACTGCCTGTGTCACCAGTGGCTGACCGGCGGCGTGCCGGCCGATGACACCCGGGCCCTCGCCAAGGTCATGCGCGTGTCCGAGCGCGACGCCCGCCGCATCTGGGCCCGGATCGCCGACAAGTTCACCCGCTGCGAGGACGGGCTGTGGTGGAACGAACGCATGGAGATCGAGCGCCATAAGCAGCGCAGCTATAAGGGCGACAAGGCGGCGGCCGGGCGTCTTGGAGGGCTAGCAAGAGCCAAGCAGAAGGCTAGCAAACCACCTAGCGAACCCCTAGCAAACGGGTGGCCTTCGTCTTCGTCTTCGTCTTCATCTTCATCTTCTATAGAACAAGAACCCCCCATACCCCCCTCTGGCGAGGGGGGCCTCAAGTTCACGCGTGACGAGCTGAAGGACGCCAAGGGCGACCTCGACGCGTATCGGGCCAGCCAGCCGCGCTACGTGGCGCCGTCGCAGCGTGAGCCGGGTCGGGAGTATCCCGAGCCGCGGCTGTGCCCGCACGAGCCCCAGTGCGACGAGCAGGCCGTCTGCCTCGCGTTGTTCGCCAAGGCGCGGCGTGAGCGCGTGGCGCTTCGCCTCGTGGGTGCGGCGTCATGACGTGGCGTCAGTCCACTGGTAAGGACGTGTGTTTGTCCTGCCGGGCGACGGTGGATCTCGGCGCGCCGCTCTACGTGGGTGAGCTCACGCCCGGGCTGTGGTGCCTCCCGTGCGCGCAGAGCGACTTGAGGCGCACGCCTGACGGCCCGGTGCCGGTGAAGCAACCCACGGGGAACTTCGCGGGCTTCGACATCAAGGCTATGGGGGCCAAGTTGCGAGCGGCCATCCTCGAGAAGCGCGGGCGGGAACGTGACGGCCGGCAAGCGGCGACGGGAGAACGCGAGTGATCGCCAAGAAGTATCAGCTCGTGCGCATCAAGTGCGCCCACTGCGGCGGGATGTTCCAAGCCTACCGGCGCAAGCAGAAGTTCTGCTCCACGTCCTGCGGGATCAAGTCTCGCGGGCCGGAGTGGTGGGCGGCGCATCAGGCCAAGCTCGTGGCCATCCGGCAGGCGAACGGCTACTCGCGGTTCGTGAAGCGCATGCGGGCCGTGGGCCTTACGGACGTGCAGATTGAAGCGGTGCGCAAGGAGATCAACACGGCTAGGGCGAACGGCCACACGGCCGGCAAGCGTCTGGGCTGGGCTGAAGCGTTGGGCGAGCGGGATACCACGCGGAGGATCGCATGACGTGCGTCACCTGCCAGCGTCGTCCGGTGCCCGTGAGCGGCCAGACGGATCAGTGTGCGATCTGCCGAGAGGTGGAACGCGAGACACGGCGCGCCCTACGGGATCGCCCCACAAAGTTGTCGCATCGGTGGATGCAGGATCGGAGAGTCGCATGAAGGGCGGACGGAACGGCACTGGAGACGCCAAGCGGCGCGTGCGGAAGGAGCAGGCGGCATGAATTCGTGGACGGTGACGCAGGGCGACGTGCGCGAGACGCTGGCGACGTTGCCGGATGCGTCGGTCCAGTGCTGCGTAACGAGCCCGCCGTATTGGGGGTTGCGCGACTACGGCCACGAGGGGCAGCTTGGGCTGGAGACGACGCCAGACGCCTACGTGGCGAATATGGTCGCGGTGTTCCGCGAGGTGCGGCGAGTGCTCAAGGACGACGGCACGCTGTGGCTGAACTTGGGCGACTCCTAC
>ERZ650310.368-NODE-368-length-13446-cov-5.336644_pt1 | contig 13446 bp, 13 predicted proteins | sample MGYA00376246_ERZ650310 | MGnify/ENA primary metagenome ERZ650310 (study PRJEB26733, sample SAMN07839286) | wastewater metagenome | biome: small river; feature: stream; material: water | place: USA: North Carolina | collected 2016-03-01 ...
CCAACTACTATTTGATAGTTTATTTATCCTATCTTCATCAGTTTCTATGTAAGATATATCTACAATTGTCTTTAGATACTTAGCAATGCTTTTGTTGTCCCACCCCCTCTCCATCATTAAACGTCTTGCGTGAGCCTCAACGACATTTCTAGGACGCACAACGCGGGTTGCACGTAACTGCAAGACAATAGGTCTACAACCGTGATGTTTATTGGCTCTATGCTTATAATATGTTTCATTATCACCATTTTGAACCATTGACAATGCCACTTCACGTATTCTTTCATCATTGTCATTGAGAAACGTATGAGCCTTGTATCCGTATTTGCCTTTCACAAGAAAGACATCATCCTTATCATCTTCTTCATCACAATAAGCGTAACTGCTGGCATTCTCTTTCATTATACGTTTCACAGTAGATGGAAAAACACATTTGCACAATTTTTGTATTAGGTTACCCATTTTATTTCATCAACTTCTGAGCGATACACTTATGTAATTTGTTAAATATATAAATTATGTAAAATTTGAAGTTCTATCTTGTATAGTTGAACTGTGTAAAGTACTGTTCAATGGAGCACCAACATGTTCATGAGGTATACGAGAAGATTGCTTCAAAGTTTGATCATACTCGTTTCAGTTACTGGAAAGCAGTGAAACAATTTCTTGGTAATCTTCCTAAGCACTCCATTGTTGCAGATATTGGAACAGGAAATGGAAAATACATATTTTATCGTAAAGATATCACTGTCATTGGAAATGATGTTTGTGATAACTTGTTGAACATCATATCACGTAAGAATGAAAGGGTCAATATTTGTCGAGCAAATGCTCTTCATCTCCCTTATAGAAGTTCTATGTTCGATGCATCTATAAGTATTGCTGTGCTTCATCACATATCAACCAACAAGGACCGTCATAGATTTGTAGATAATATTATCACAGTACTGAAACCTAAGGGTCAATGCCTTATCACAGTTTGGGCAAGAGAACAACAGATTAAATCTTCATGGAAAGACATAGGGAATAACGATTTCTATGTTCCATGGGTTGACAGTGATGAAATTCATAGCAGATATTATCACTTATTTACACATGATGAAATCAAGACTTTGTTTGCACAATTCGAAGATTATATAAATATCACATCTATTGAGTTTGAAATGAACAATTGGTGTATTACATTTGAGAAAAAGTAATCATCGTCTTATTTTTATTCGATAACATGTAACACATATAAGTATTAAACTTCAACAACATTAAATAATGGGAGGTTTTAGACTACAAGGACCAAATTATAAAATAATCAGTCTTCCGTCCACAGATGGGACTAGGTGTAAATGTATAGGATATAGTGGAACGATTGATGAAGATGTGGAAACAATGCTGGTTGAAAAAGAAGACAAAACGCTAATCCTTTATGAACTTCCACTTGAAGTCCAATCATCACTGAGAAGATATCACCTTGGAGAAAATATGATGTATAAAGTTGAACAAAGTAGTGAAGCTGAACGCAATGAATTTCTTAGAACTCTCAAGAAAAAGAAACAAAATGATTTATTATCTAATGTATATCCATACTCGCTAGAAGAAGGTTTCTAATAATATAAATAAAAATTTGAATTTAAAGTATCATTACTGTAAATTGTTATATTGTTTTATTTTGACTTATATCCACAATGGGTTGTATTGATAATACAAACGAACGTGTTGTTGATATTGAAGAGCTCGATAGAAAGTATGATATCCTTATTAAAAGGACGTTTGAGTATCCTACTCAAGACCTACTTGATAAAGAATCAAAATATATCAATGTTGTTGAGGCTATCCTTTCAAGAGACAATGATTATACTGAACACAAGACTCTAAAGCAACTACTAAGAAAACATTCAATAAATGTTAAGAATTCATTCATTTTTCAAGTGTTCTTGTTGTTGAAAGAAAGACAAGATTATTCAATTGAAGATGAAGCATATTTACGAAGTGTATTACAGATAAAAAATGTAAAAAGCCATTCAGGTATCATATCTGTGACTGTATTTACAAGTGGACACCCTGAGTATATAGACCCAAAAACCGGAGAAGCAAGAACACAACAATTTTCATGTCAATGGAATTGTTCGTATTGCCCAAACGAACCAGGACAGCCAAGGTCATACTTGAAGGGAGAACCAGGAGTTATGAGAGCAAACCGATCAAACTTTGATTGTTTAACACAAATGTTTGAGCGCATGAAAGCATTATATCTATGTGGACATGAATGTGATAAACTAGAAGTTCTTGTTCTTGGTGGAACTTGGACATCTTATCCAATTCCTTATAGAGAACAATTCGTGAGGGATATATATTATTCAGCAAATACATTCTTTGATATGTTTGCTAATAAACCAAATGTTCGTGAGAAACTTTCATTAACGGAAGAGAAAGCTATTAATAAAACTACTCGAAGTAAAGTCATTGGTTTAACCCTTGAAACTCGTCCTGATACAATTACAGCAAAGGAATTAAAATTGCTACGATACTATGGATGTACAAGAGTTCAATTAGGTATTCAACATCTTGATAATGATGTATTAACTAAAATAAATCGTAAGTGTAAAACTGAAACAACAATCAAAGGTATCAAGTTACTAAAGGATGCTGGATATAAGATTGATGGACACTTTATGCCAAATCTACCTGGTTCTACAGCAGATAAAGACAAAAATATGTTGATAAATGAACTATTAGGAGTTCAAGAATATTCAAGAACGGAAGATATTGATAACAATATAATCACTGAAATATATAAACTGAATAATGAAAATGTTCAAGTTGATCAATGGAAAGTTTATCCAACAACTATTGTTCCTTGGACGGAAATCGAGAAATGGTATAAATCTGGTGAATATATTCCATACGATATGGATGAAATGAAAGACATATTGTTAGAAATGAAAACGAAAGTGTTTCCTTGGATTCGTCTCAACAGGATTATCAGAGATATTCCTGATGACTATTCTATCTTAACATGCTATAAAAGCAATCTTCGCCAGGATTTAGCTACTGAGTTGAAGAAACAAGGGAAGTTTTGCAGATGTTGTCGATGTCGGGAGATAAAAACAAAAACCTTCAATCAAGATGACATGTTTATGGTTATTCGTGAGTACAATGCCAGTGATGGGCAGGAATTCTTCATAAGTTATGAGAGTCGAGACAATAAACTTCTGTATGGTTTCATTCGTTTACGGTTGACAACAAACCAACCAATTCATATCTTTCCAGAGCTTGAAGGTTGTGCATTAATTCGTGAATTACATGTTTATGGTAAGCTACAGCCAGTCGGCACAACAGGTAATCATGTGCAACATATTGGTCTTGGAAGGCGTCTATTGCAAAAAGCAGAAGACATTGCTAAAAAAAATAATTATAGTAAAATATCAGTTATTGCAGGTGAAGGAACAAGGGGATATTATCAAAAGTTTGATTATATTGAAGCTACTGGCGAAGGACATTTTATGATCAAGGATTTGTGTTAAGAGTTTACTAATTTTTTATTCTATTATATTAAGTATTTCTATACTACAATAAAATGGATCTTACACCACTATACAAACAGTTAAGAGAAGAGCTTGTTGAGGTTATACAAACAAAAAAATTTGAGGTTGATGATGCAATGACATTAGTTGTTCTTGGTATTCAAATCTTGAACAAATCTAAGAACCTCACTGGTAAGCAGAAACAAGAGGTTCTAATGGCAGTGCTTGAAGATATTGCAAAGGGCAATGATGGTCAATTTGGAACTGCCGATGATGTTATTCCCGAGAAAGTATGGGAACAAGTGAAAGTACTCATGTCTTCTAACTTATTACATTCAGTGATTAATGTTTGCCACTCTCTGCTTACTGGCAAGTTCCCTAATGTGTTTGATGTTGGCTTCCAAGTGTTCAACTGTTGCAACAACATCTTTGGCAAAAAATAAAGATAACTCGAACAACAATCATTTAACTTTTATGGGTGACATTCAGTGAACACATATGAACTTCACCAAAGTCTTCAGCATGAACACCTGAGACTGTTAGATTGGCTTGAGTATAGCATCCTGCTTTGAAGAAGCAAGTACTAACTTTAGCAGGAATTTTTATTTTTGGTTTTGTCATATCATTGTAATATACATTGATTATGCCATCTGATGCAGATATTTTATAAGTATACTCAGTTCCAAGTATATAATTGCTTTCAAGCACTCCATAATTCTTGCTATCATGGAAAACATCAAGGACTGTTGTTTTGCTTTTAGGTGGTGTCCAACAACGAACTTCAATCAAATCATCAGTTCCCCTATGAATTTGTCCAATCACAACACTTGGTCTTCCTTTTGGTAATGCTATAACTTTTTCAGTAACAACCATTTCATGATGACCAACTGTAGTACTCCATTTAGCTTTATCTTTGCCATTCATTTCCCTCAACTCACTACGGGGATTTTTCGTACCACTAGTTGTTACCCCACCAGCATGAGCGCTGAACACTACATGATTATCTTTTACTGTAAAATGTACAGGATGTTCATATGTGTCTAACTGAGGTTGATAGATTAAGTCAGGATCACCTGCTTTCCCAATGGGAAGGGTCAGGTACCAGTTCTTCAAATTCAATATCTTACTTGGTGTTGTCATACTTATTATATAGTTACATTTGATATCAAAAATAGAAATAAGAAAATTAAACAAAACATACACTACTTAGTATCTTCCTGTTTGGTCTTTGAAAGAGACACTACTTCAAGTTGTTGAACTGGTGCAATATCTCTCGAGGTCATGATAGCTTCATTCTTCTTAATATTTGCATTCTTTTTCATTAAATGCTTGTAGGCAACTTTACTGGCAACAACTCCACCAAGTGATGTTGAAATCACAGGCAAGTTTGCGACTACTGCTGTAGTAATGCAAATTGGACACACCATTGTGAATTGACTATATAATAGTTATATTGCATAAACATAACATTCAATTTTTTCAGGATTAATCATATCAAAAAAATAACGAAATCTTTTTAACTTTCTAGATTTCTACCATCCTTAACATGTAGTGCTTTGCCTTTTCTTACTACATACACTACTGGCTCTTCACAAATGTTTATTGCCATAGGATATATATACCATAAATCATCAAGTTCTCGTGGTATATCATATGTTTCCATCAAGTATATATTATCATCATTTTCGATATGTTCGATAATGTACAGCTGATGTGTACGTATAATTTCATCTTCATCTACTAATGAAGATCTCAAAATTTTATAGGTATTGTCTATTATATCTCCAAACTGTCGCATTTCTCCAAGACGTACCATAGAATACTTTTTACATATGAACAGTTTTGTGAAAGTATCACTTATCAAGTCATGAAGCGTTTGGGGAATAATAAGTCTTGAATACAAACCCATTGCCCTTCGTGTATCAATATCCATTTATGTCTACACGATTTGAAACAAATGTAAACTTTCAATTTTATTTAGAGGTTATAACTATGTATATTCATTGTGATATTGTATATGTATTTATATAGTGTTGATATACCAAAACAAAAAAAGTTTCTATGATGCATATTCAATGTAATAAGGGCTGTATCGATATGAACCTACATTAACACCAATTGGACCTAGTTTTACTGGCATTGGTTTATTATCTTCTTCATAGAACTCAAGTTCTCTCGCAGAAGGGTCTTTGACATCACCACACCATTTAGGAAGCCACATATATGGTATCACATGTTCAGTGTGTGGATAGTGCTTTTCAAATAGTGTTCTGTAGTAATAAGCTTCTTTTGTTTCAGGTTTATTGAAAGTATATTTTTCTTTTTCTCTCATGAACTCTACATCAGTTATCCGCATATCAATGTAATCTCTAATTACTTCATGCCAAGACCTATATGTGCTACTTACTCCATCTGAGAACGCTACTTTGCTTCTAAACAACACTTCATGAGGAAGCAAGTCAATACCATCAAATGCCTTCCTTAACATGTATTTTTCAATCTTATCATTACTCATTCTTAGTTTTGGGTCAATACCCATATAGTGTGTTACAAAAGCTTTATCAGAGAACGGAACCCTTGCCTCAAGACCTTGACTTGAAATGGTTCTATCACTACGCAAACTGTCGAAAAAACAAATGTCTTTTACAAGACGACAACATTCTTTGTGAAACTCATCTCCATCAGGAGCCTTCTTGAAGTACATATACCCACCACAGACTTCGTCGCTATAGTCTCCATTGTATACTACTTTAAAATCTGTTTTCTCAGAAATGTACTTTGAGATAAGATAGTTTCCTACACTTGCTCTTACTGTAGTGATATCGTAACTTTCAATAATTCTAATAGTCTCTTCAATTGCTTCACAGAAATCTTCTTCTGTTAATTCTACACTATGATGAACACTACCAATGTAATCAGCAACTTTCTTAGCATAGATTAAGTCAGTAGAACCTTGAATACCTATACTAAATGTTGTGAGTTTTTTTGGTGCTATTTCACGAGCCAAAATTGCAGAGACAAGGCTACTATCCAAACCACCACTTAATAATGAGCAAATAGGTCTATCAGACATAAGTCTTTTCTTCACTGCATTGACAAAATTCTGTCTAATTGTGGACAATGCAACATTTTCAATAGTACCAGAGTCATAGGTAATTTCGTGTTTGTGGTATTGTTGCATTATTATCTGATCTTTATTATTTATACTACATATATGACCCGATGGGAATTGTTTCACCAATTGAGCATTCAATGTATGGATGCCTTTTAACTCGGAACATACACCAAGTTCTTCATCAGAATGATACCAGAATAATGGTCTGACACCATATGGGTCTCTACAGATATGAACCCATCCTTCTTTCTTATCATATATAACAAATGCAAATTCACCATCCAATAATTGTGGTAGCATCATTATAGCTTCTTTCATATTGTACCACTCTTTCAGTTTCAGATAAAGCATCAACACTACTTCACAATCTGAATGTGATTTACACTCAAATGAGTTGTAGTTATCATTTTTCAATTTCTCACTATTGTAAATCTCACCATTGCACAATAAAAAAACCTCATCGTGAAACATTGGTTGATTACCAGCATCGGTTAAATCATTTACCTTTAGACGTTGAAAACACATAAAGCTTTTATCATCATATGAAATAGTTGTATTATCTGGTCCTCTATCAATGATTTTATTAGATGCTTCAATGAACTCAGCAGTCCTTTGAGAACTAAACTTATTACGACCTAAGATAAAAAATATACCACACATTTTATGTTTACAGGGCTCTCAGCAACAAATTCTTAAGTAGTGTATGTTGTGAGAAATTATATATATTTACTTTGGTTTTTTAAGGGAAAGATATTATGCAAAAAATGTTTTTGTCCTACCTCTGAGTAACACATCTCCAAACACCCTTGTCATCAAAATAATGGGAGTGAGGACATCCCGCAAGAGTATGCGAATGACATCTACCTGAGGGTACACATTCACACTTCCCAGAGTGGTTTTCGCTGTTCGCCTGTGAATTGGATGTTGATGTTGGCATATTTACTATACACTACGAAAATTCGCCTATTTATTTTTACGCATCATAAAAAAATTTAGGGAAAGATGTCATGCAAAGGTTATTTCAACCGTACGTTTGCCAATGATGCTGTATGATTCTTTTCCATTATTTTTATAATAGAACTGCATAGGCATCTGAAGAAGACATACCTTTTGCTTAGACATCTGTAGTAACTTAATTTTGTATGGAATGTTATCAACCCATATAATTGGAGACATTTCCCATTTTTCTTGTTCGCTCATAATGGCATCAAGGATCCTATTGCGACATACTGAAACGGGTTTCAAGTTGTTAAGAATGATATCCGTTTTCTTTTTATTTTGCTTTTCTTCACCAACAGTAACGAGCAAAGATATCTTGCAAGAGTATACTGACATCCAAGTTAAATTGATTTCACTGGATATGGTTAGACTTGAATTTGGTTGTTAAGTTGGTTTTATTCAGTTTTTCATTGAAAATGACAATTTTGTCAGTGATATTACGAAGTGCAATACTTTTTGAAAATTGCTTTTATCATATCATCACCCTTTGCGTCTACATAATTCCTATACAAGTTTCGCAACTCTTCGTGTGTAAAGTCAATCATAGATACAACTCTTTCGAAAGCTTCATAATCTTTGTTAAGGACATATGGTTTAATTAAGTCACCGCTCCTGTTGAACCTTTTGTTCATTACAAAGACATCAAAAGTATCAGACATTAGGAATTTTCTATACTTGCAGAAGGCTCCGAAGTTTCCATCCGCCATCTTCACACTTATATCAAGACCCATCCTATGAAATGTTTCAAATACATCTTCGCATAGGTAATTGTCATTATCAGGATACAAATCAACATTACGTATCCTTTCAAGATTGCATAAGACCAAATCATCAAGAAGTTTATCTGTTAAGAGAAGACCAAATAAACGACTAGTTCTACAAATTACAAGCTTGAAGTCAATTGCAGTCCAATTTACTTTGTAACAAAAATGGACAAACATTCGTATCCATATATCATAGAATTTCTGTATCCGTAAAGAGAGATATACTCTTTCATTCCACCAAGCGTAGTAACGGACTATATAGATGCCCTTCTCATCGTATCTATCTTCTTCTCCCATAAAATGTGGGTAAACACGTAGTTCAGGTAGCATATGTGGATAACTTTTGTCTATCAATTGATTGATGTAGGTCAAAATTCTGTCTTGCAATTTTAATGCGTAACTATGAAAAAAATGTAAGTATACTTTCAAACAATTCATATTGTCCTTCATCACCATCATTATAACTTGTTTGACAAACTTATCATCTCCAGGATAACATAATGACACCTTGCTTTTACTTAGAATATACACTAGTGACAATAACGTATTATTAGCAATACAGCTATCTACCAATAACCGCAAATGTACAATGTTCTTCTCAACTACATACCTCACCAAAGACATGTCATTTACAAGGATGTTCAAACCAACATCTTGAAGGATCTTCGACTGCACGAGTAGTGGTAGTTGATCAAGATGTAAGATTTCCATTACTACCTAGTTTTGTACAAGCCCTTATGTGAAGTTCTTATATTTTTTAATTAAAAAAAGTTTTTGAATTTACAGAGGAATCTGAATCTTATTGCTCCAAACAGCTCTTAGACTGATCATTTTCTTGTATGCTTCTGCGTAAATGCTGTTCCATAATACTGAGTTAGTTGCAAATGTTTTCATATGTGAAGCTATGGCCAAATCAGTCTCTTGTGGTAACAATGTTTTGTTTTGACAAGCATTACCTAGGTAAGCATCGTTTATTGTATAAGGCCATACCGGATGTTCCTTAGTTTCAACAATAACATTCTGATAACCAGTCCTAATGGTATCAACTGGACCTAAGTCCGCTAATACTTCTGTCACTTGTTCACCCTTTAGTTTTTGACTTGTGTATCTACACATTGCATTTTTCTTTTGCTGTGCCTTTGTGATGTTCTCAACAGTCTCAATAGCATGCATATATATTTGTGTTGGCATCGTGCAAACATCTTTGTAATATAAATTACTCCATGAGAACATTTTGATCCTGTCACACCTTTCAGTTGTAGGATCACACTCTGTGTCATCATTATTTTTGCAATTCTGATCGTCAATGAGCACATGAGATCCCATCAAAGCAGTCATCTCTTGCAATGTTAATCCTTTATCTTGTGCAAAACTTGCAAATTGTGTTGTATTAAGACTTGCCTTGGCAAGTTGCTTGTGGGGATTTGGTACATTTGTGTCAGTTCTTCCAACATAGAAAGGTGTAGGTGTATTTATCTTGAAGATATTGGGACCTCCTAAGTATTCAACAGCAACAGCACCACAAACTGCAATAACATCGGCAACTGATGCACGAGTCCTATCTGCAATTTTCTTTGCTATGGGTGATAACTTGTATGTGAACTGATCATAAGTGTTTTCAGGCCGTGATAGCTCATCCTCTGTCAAAAGAACTGAACCATCTGCACCACCACTTTTGCTGTCAAAAGCCAAAGAGTCATGTGCACTTGTTCTTATAAAGAAGTTAGCATAACGTTTTTCAAATGCAAAAGCCTCATTACATGATTGCACAACTATGGACCATTTAACCTTTGTAGGGTCATAATTATCTATCAGCAGTTTGCGTGACAAAGCCACGTTTGCCACATACAAAAACAACAATGCCCATGTAATGATGATAACAGCGTATTTGCTGCACATTCTTGTATGGCTTGTATGTATAAGTACTTTTTCAACTATTAATATAGCCATCAAATTTTTAACTAAAAAATTGACAATTCACTGTAATTATGTAAGACATTTAATGATAAAGTGCACACAATGAGACTCTTGTTACAGGTTACAGTTCTTTGTTTGGTGGTGTGTGCCGTGGCACAACTTCCAACGGCACCTGACAATATAATATGTATGCCCGACACTGATGGGTGTACAATACAGGCATTTATCAATTATGTTGGTAAGCCACTTACTGTTGAAGTAGTACGAGATAGTCAGATAGTGGGTTCAACAGTTGGCATTGTATCGGGTGGTATAATTGCATTTCAAATCAATCATCCAAATGGTATATGTTGGGGAGATGGTACTAAACTGATGGTCACACCCAATATACAAAAGGGAGATATTGTGATTGTTAAAGATGGTACACAAGCTTTGGCACAGACACAAGTTCTTGATGGATACATCATCGATAGTAAAATTGTAAACAATGATGTTATTGTTTCTGGATACATTGGTTCATCAGTTCCACCAAATAATATTGAAGTGCGGATTGTAAGTCCACTGCTTGTTAACACGGCTGTTAGAAGACGTGATGTACGAGCCCTTGTTGGCCCTTTTGTGAATGCTGTAGGTTATACATCTATTGTTGTTGTGTCAGGTACAACTTTTACTGCAACATTTACATTTAGTGATGTAGCAACTGCAATCATTGCCGGAAGTTCAACTTTACAAAGTGTGTCATTTTGGCAGTTTACAGATGTTGCTGGAAACCAACAAGGAATAACCACTTCTGAAAGGGGTGTACTTGGCGGACCCTTTTCCCCATCTTGTCCCCCTGCTGCAGAATTTGCAAACAATGTGGCACCCCTTGCGATTGCCGTGTCTGGCTCAACTGTTAAATGGGCTCCTATTTCCCCCGTACTAGGTGCACCCCTTGTGACGGCATACACCGTTGATGTCATCAAACCTTCAATATTGACACAGGTATATGGGTACATTGCACCCATCACACAAAACAGCGTTGAGTTTACGTCTGTACAAATACAGATAGGTGATATAATAGAAGTAAGGACTAAGCAAGATTCTAGACTTTCTGACCCTCTCCAAATAACATATATTGGAAATCCAGTAACACCTGTTATTTCGAGCATACCGTCAATTGATTCATTGAATGATGTTGTAACATCCCAAATTGTTTTAGCATCAAATACCAACCAGATTGCTTATACATTGGATGGTACGGAAGTACTTGCTAATGGAAAAATAACAAATACATCTTTGCTGTATAGTGGAAAGATTACCATAACAAAAAGGACGACATTAAGTGCAGTATCATTTGATCAAACTGGCTTAGTTAGCAAGGTGGTTTATGGTGTGTTCTTACCACCACCTCAACCTGTGAAGCCTCTGACTGTCCAAACAGTTCAGGTCATTGTTGAAAACGGTTTAGTGAGAGTTGCATGGGTTGCACCAATTGATAAAACAATTATTGGTTACAAAGTTCGAATCTACGAAGGACCCACCTTGTTTACTTTTGGTAGTAATTTGTTGAGTGAGCGCCAAACTTCGTCAACATTTATGTTAATCAAAGATTTGATACCAGGACAGTTTTACAAGTTTTCTGTATTGTCTTTTAACGCTGAAGGTATTTTAAGTGATGAAAGTACATTATCATTATCTACCATGTATCCAAACCCTGTTGATATTATTACCATAACAGGAGCAACTTGGAAACTGACAGAGTTTCGTGTGAAAGGAACGGGTAATAACCCAAATGCACTTATAACAGTTCACTACTCCAATACAGATAACACAATTGGTACACCTATATATATGAGTGGCACAACGATACCTATTACAGGTGTTATGATAGGTTGTTGTAGCTATGATATCATAATAAAACAAAATATTCCTACTACAAAACCAGTCAAAATATTTGTAAAATCATCATATGAAGGTACTTACGGTCCATTTCGTGTTCAATGAACATCATGGTCATTTTTTGTACTCTTTACATTTACAAAAAGTTGTTAGAACAACTAGTTAAGACAACAATCTATCTAGTAGATAGACTACTGATAAACATATCATCAAAAAGGAGACATAAAGTCATTATAATTGGCGAAGTATGTTTCTACAAACTCATCAACAGTACGGTCATTAGGAAGATTTACTTGAAATGAATCGTGACGTCTAAACACATGAATTGTTCTAAAACTTGGAGAAGTATCTCTAATCAAAAGACATTTTTACCATGGGTCATTTTTTCTATTGTAGATGCATCCATTTGTGTAAACCCTAACAATGTGTTGTGAATTCTTGTGATAGTAGTTTCCCTACACGAAGAAACGTCTATCATCACATATGTATTTTTACACATGTCAACGATTTTAAATATATGTTTTGTGGTCAACATCTTTCTCTTATCTTTCTGTGTAATATGTTTTGAATCTTAAACTACATCTGTTTGTGCGTATATTTATCAAAATGTATACAATTTATGATACAATATTTAAGATGGAAACTTACAATTGTAAACATACCTTCCAATATGTTTGCAAGACGGGTTGTCAAAGACATTGAGCTACTAAGGAAAAATGAGACGTACCTAAAAGAAAAAGGTATTTACTTTCATGTATTTGATAATGATCTTAGTAAGATGTTGTTTCTCATTTCACCCCGTCATAAAGAAGAAACCTCATCTAACTTGGTCTCCCCATATACTGGTGGGTTTTTCTTGTTTGAAATGACATTTCCCAACGAGTATCCAATGAGTCCACCAAAAATAGTATTTAATCCAAAAACAACTTCTTGTCGTTTTCATCCTAACTATTACACATCAGGTAAGGTATGTTTGTCTGTCGTAAATACTTGGGGAAACAACGATTGGTCTCCTGCAATGTCATTAATGGCACTTATTGTGACAATAGAAGAACGATTCTTTGAAAGAGCTTTAGGTTGTGAACCTGGACTTGAAAACACAACAATAACTAAGTTCAAACAATACAATGATTTTGTTGAATATTACAAATATAAGACTGCTATTATAGATGTTATTGATAAAAAATACAGTATTTATGAACCATTTTACGAAACTATTGCTGAACAGTTTCAACAAGATAAGGAGTTGCAC
>ERZ650310.369-NODE-369-length-13443-cov-10.745593_pt1 | contig 13443 bp, 26 predicted proteins | sample MGYA00376246_ERZ650310 | MGnify/ENA primary metagenome ERZ650310 (study PRJEB26733, sample SAMN07839286) | wastewater metagenome | biome: small river; feature: stream; material: water | place: USA: North Carolina | collected 2016-03-01 ...
CTCTTCCGATCTGTCTATATCCCAAAGCCCCTAGACTTTCGATACCCCCCTACCCCCTTGATTTGTTTTGTCCGATTGGCCATCCGTCTGTGCCGATGGTTTGCTTTGCTTTGCCGCGCTCTATCAGAGCTTTATCGCTATCGTGATGCGGCCTACATAGTGACTGCCAGTTGTCCCTATCCCAGAATAGCGTTTGATCGCCCTCATGCTGGATGATGTGATCTACTACTGTAGCCAGCACCGTCAGGCCTTGAGCCTCACACATGCAGCACAGTGGCTTTGCTTGCAGGTGGTGCAGCCGCGCCACTTGCCACCTGTAGTTGTATCCTCGCTCATTCGCGGTGCGCTTGTCACCACGCCATGATGCTCTAGTGCCCATCGTCTTTGCCCCTAGGAGTATGAGCCGACTCGTTACCATGTCACTAGATGCCGGTGTTCCTAGCCACTGTGACCGGCTTTGGCTTGGCTCTATGTGCGGTGTGTTGCCGTAGGCTGGTGATGCACACTGTGAGCGCGAATAAAAAAAGCCAGCCGACCGGGAACCCCCAATCCTAAGCTGGCTAACTGCCGTGGCAGTGGAGCGTAAACAGAAAAGCCCCGAAGGTTTCCCGTCGAGGCTTTGAAAATTTAGGGCGAGTTCTACCGCTAAGGTCTGCCGATAAACACTGGTGTCTACCGGGCGTTTAGCATGTAGTCGTGCGCAGGGATTACAGCTAATCCCGCATTCACAGTTGTGATGTTAGCACACGATTGAATGCTATGCAATAGCTATACTGGCAACGCGTCCGGCCCACGGTTGTTTGATAGACGCGCCGCTAGCGTTGCAGTCAATACGCTAAGTGCTGCGGCTATGTCCTGGGTGCTTATGGCTGGCCCTGACTGAGCCATGATGCGCGGTATGTCTGAGACTGGCGCGACTATTGCATCATTCGGGACTTGATGCACGGTCAATCCACCCTTGTCGTCGAAGTGTAGCCACATCCGCTTATCAGTCATGTACTTGGCGAATAGGTTTGTCAGTGATTCGCTATCCATCTTACCGGCCAAGTAGTCCATTGCTGCGGTGTACTGTGAGGCTGGAAGGGTTAGGTAACTGTTCACCTTAAACTTACGGTGAAGTCGTGCCCATGTCTCGCCGTAGCCCTGCCTTCCACTGTCTGCCACCAGTTGCACACGCTCTTTCAGGGCTTGTGCCTGTGCATGGCTGATTGTCATGGTGTAGGTGCCTGTCTTGCGGATAGCTGGCAGGACTTCGCTTGTCACCCACTTGGCAAATGCGCGGGCCTCTGGCTTGCGAGAACGAAGGACAAGGGCGTAAAGGCCAGATTCATTGATGATGGTGAGCGCCTGGTCACCACCGGGGGTACGCACAATCTGCGTACCCTTTTCATCTTCATCTAGATTACGGGCAGCGTCTGACGCATTGCGATAGCCAAGCGCCATTGCCACATCATGAGCGACAAACCAAGGCGCGTCATCTTGCACAATGGTGCGAACAGTGGCCGAGTGGAAATTAAAGGGAACGATTGCGTTCATTTGGATACTCCTTGTTGAGGTTTTTCCGCTTGTTAAGACGGGTGGATGGGGTGTTAACAACATAGAACAAGCTATGCGCCCATGCGTTACCACATGGGCCACCCCACCCGAAAACCTAAGATTCAGAGCATCCAATGGATTCACGGCTACCAACCAGAGAATCATGGGCGCAAAAAAGCCGCTTGCTATCGGGCGCGGTTTTACCGCTTGTTCTTGGTGTTGTTAAGCACCACCTCTTTCGAGGCATGGTCAGTATAGCACTTTCACGCAAAACGCAAAAGGCCCTGCTACCCAGTTACGGTCAGCAGGGCCTTGCTTAACGCACAGAATTACCGGCAGACGCGCATTGTGCTTTGGTCAACGTCAGTGCTGCCGAGCTTGGAAAAAGCGAAAGCGACAACATACGGGGGTGCTGACGGCTCAAGAATAACGGCCAATAAGCGACCAGACGGCACCATGGAGGCGTATTTGTACCCGCCCTTGTCGGTTTTCCCAGCTGCGGCGGCCGACACTTGAACACCGCCCGTAGTAAGAGTTGCACTGGACGCGCTGAAAGCAACGCCATATTGCCCGGCAAACGTGCCATAAGCTGTGTAACAGTCATAAGTACGCGAATAATCTGAAAACACGTCAGACGAATCGCCACCGCCACCGCCACAGGCGACAAGACCCGCCGACACAAACAGGGATAAAAGGATTTTCTTCATAAACGCTCCATAGTTGACATTAAAGCCCCATTCTAAGCAATTTAACGCATATTTGAAAGCCTAGAGCGCAACGAATCAGCCGCCCGGCTGGTGCAATCGTCCATGTAGTTTAGGAGCTTGCGGCCTTCCTGCCCATGCGGCGCCTTGGCCTTGCCAGACCCGTGACACGCGGGGCAATCGCGCTCACTGAGTGCTGGCGTGCCTGGGATTAGCTGCTTGCCGCGCCCTTGGCAAGACTTGCATGTCTGATTAAGCCAGTGCCAGATCATGACCTTTGCAACGTGGTTCGCCTCTGCAATCTGCCACTTTGCTGCCTGGACCGTTAGCTGCTCCACGGCTTGATTCAGGCTTTTTAGCCCACCAACCAGCAAAAGCGCATCAGTTGCGCCCATGCCGTGCCGCTTGGCCTTGCCGTCATATTCTGAGTGCAGGCGCATCAGGAGCATGCCAAAACGCACTGGCGACCACCCAGCCGCAATCAGCACGTCAGCCGCGCCATTGTTCTCGGCCTCTACCTTGAGATTTTTTGCATTGTTTGCAGTCTCGTAGCGCTCAGTTATTTGCATTGGTTTCCTTTGATTTTTGCCAGCAGCAGCCGTTACACGCTGCGGTTTGCTCTTGCCGACAGTCGCGGCTCATGTTGTTTTTCATGAACACGCGCTTAGGTTGAATTACTTGGCTTGCTTCGGTCTGCGGCCAGTAGCCGTCCTGGATGAAGTGGCCGTCTGAGTATGGTTTTCGGTTGTAGCAGCGGGGCTGGGTCATTTGTTCCTCATGAGTTCGTTCCAGACGAAATTGCACGTTTTCATGTAGTCCCTGGCTGATATTGATCGAGCCACGTCCTCAAACGCCGTAACGAGGTCACGCATCGCTTGCAGGCCTGCGCCAGACAGCCGGAAGGGCTTACCATCGTCTGTGCGCCTAAACGCCTTGCCAAGCTCTTGCAGGGCCCCGTGTAGCAGCCCATCGTCCTCGATCACTTTGCGCTCCTTAGCGGCGAACATGAAATTGAACAGCGTTGCCAGGTCCATGCGCGAGCTTTCATCACTGCGGCCACTTACCACGTCTTCAAGCGCTACGTGGTACTGAATTGGCAGGTGGGCAATGTGGCTCCATTCAATAGGCTTTTTTGGACTAGCACCATTTACCAATGCCTTGGCGAAGGGTGGGCGGTTAAACGTCATTTGCACTCTATTTCTCCTGGGCAATTTTGGCGCGAACAGAATCCAGGAACGCCATGCCGTCGCTTGTTATTGAGTACAGATAGCCGCTTGGCTTCTTCGTGCGCTCAATGAGACCCGACATCCGCAAATTGCTGGTTGTAGTCCCAACTGTTGACCCGGCCATGTCTAGCCCGTGCATGATTCGATAGCGAAATGACGCCCCGTGTCGGTCTAAATGCCCGAGCACAAGCAGGCCGCGCACGGTGATTTGTTGGGCTTTACGCATGGCTCACTCCAGCGGTAAATTCAACTAGCTCCTGCATGTGATGCGCGGCCTTAGCTAAATCCGTGTCACCGCCCTTTTGGCGCTCGCGGGCTAGATACGCTAATACCGTGCCCTTGTGATAGCCTCTGTATTCCTCGGGTGTGAGCCATGCCTTCATGGCCTCCCACGGCTGGATTGGCATGTCCTTGTAGTGAGTGCCGCCGACTTGCGTATCCGCTGGGCTCATGTCGGCATTCCTAGGCTTTGGATTGATTTGTACGCCAAAGAACCAGCACGCGGGGCGGTCATGCTAATACCCGAGTACGCAGGTGCTTGCATCACATTGATCTTGTCCACGTACTGCGGTGTTGTTGTTGGCACATACCAGACCATTCGCCCTTTTTGTGCCGCGATGTACGACTTCACGCAGTGCAGGGCCAGCGCTTTCTGTGCGGCTTGAAATTCTGGAATGCCCGCTCCAGTAGCCAGCATGATTGACTGACGCGTTTGACCAGGCTTTCGCAGTAATTCAGCGCGGATTTTGTCGATGGCTTCTTGTGTGTGGTTGCGGCCCAGCTTCATTTGATGCCCTTCACGTATTGACGGCCCAGGGCAACAGCATCGCCACGATTGGCAAACGACAGGCCCAAGCGCTTTGTGAATTGCCCGTTAACGTACTGCCGCACACGCAACAACCAAGGGCGATTGGGCCGATCTGTGCGGTTTTCAATGTGTCCGGTGTAGTGGATTGTTTTCATGCGGTCGCTCCTTCTTCAATAGTTGCTGTCAATCGAATCTTCACCATGCCGCCTATTTCTGACATGATGCGCGGGTGAATTTGGAATCGTTTGTCGTCAATGCCAAGCGCGTCTGCAAGCCCATCACGACCAGGCTTGAACGCGGCAATCAAGTTGTCATCGTCGCGGCTTCGGCGGTTTGGTGGGTAGAAGTCCATCCAAAGATGTATGGGGCCGGTTTCGCTCGGGGCGGTTATCTTGGCCTCTATGGAAATAATCTTGCAGGCAAAGCGATAGTTTTGGGCGATCCCATTCTTTTTGGCCCAATGGATACGCGCATTTGGGTTTAACTCTTTTGGAGGCCATCCAAGCGTTACGGTGTTGCTCATGCTGTAGCTCCGATCATTTCCAGCGACTGCGTTAATAGCTCTTGCTGAGTTACGCCGTAGTGCCGCTCAAATGCTTTTGTGCCCATGCCATGAATGCCGGTGATGCCTCGGTGATGGTGGTAGCACAGTGGCATTAGCGTCTTGTAGTCGCCCTTACCCCATCCACCCGTGCGCAGGTGGTGCAGTTCTGGCGGTGTGGCGCCAAGCCCTAGGCGACGGCACAGAATGCAACCAAGATCGACCAAGGCGGCTTTGTGGTCCTGCTCTGCCTTACTCATTCACTGCATCCTGTCCACGTAGAAGCTCAACAGCCGTGACGACATGTTCAAACTCGTCAAAATCAAGTTTGATTTGCTGGCCGTCTTGATCGTTTATTTCGAGAAATGGCCCGCCTCCCTCGTCAGCCAGCCGCACAGAAACACCGCAAAAAACAGGGGAGGAATCCTCCCTGTGTACCGAAACTTGTGTGGTGGTGATGACTAATTTTGTTTGTGTTTCTTCGCTCATGCTGCGGACCTCATTCCTTGGTTAACATTCACGCCACGGTCTACAGCCGTGGCGTTTACGAACTCTAAAAACTCGCTAAATTCCTTTTTGCCCATCTTGGATGTGCGAGCGCCAAGCATGACCATGCCGCCGTTTAACCCCATTGCGACCCGCGCCGTTTCTTGCCGGAATGCCGCCGTGAGTAGGTCTTTCCATTCCTCTGGTTCCAGCTTCACCATTTGCCCATTCACCGGCCACGACAATTGACGGCTGAACTCGGACAAAAGCGCCCACAGCGCCGCGTTTTGTTCTAGGTTGCGGCTTGGCTCCTGCACTGTCACAGAGAAGCCGGCCGGCGCCAATTTAATGGCCTCAATAGCACGCTGACGAGCAATGTCGTGGGCCAGAATGAACTTTTGTTTGCTCACTTAGTTTTCTCCAAAGGTTGCACGAATTGCCGCTTCGTGGCGGCGGTCTTGATCTGTTCCGAAGTCCATCCAAACATCGTCCAATCCTGCATAGTGCTGGCCGATACACGACCGTCCCGCGCTTTCGCAAAAGCAAACAGCGCCGCGCCGCAGTAGAGGCAGTTGGGGGCGTACATCGTGTAATGCTGGTTCTCTCGCCGTATCTCGCAGTGAGGGCACATCCAGCCAGGCTCTCCGAATCGTGGTGGTGGCTTGCATTTCATAACCCCGGCTTGGAATTGTTTGATGCACGCTTGATCTCCGGCACCTGCCCATACCAAGCCCTGAATTTCGTTTGTTCACCCAGGTAATTCAAGTGGACAAAGCCGCACTCACCATTGCGGTTTTTGGAGACATTCAAACGGGCGTAGTGTGTGAACTCAGGCCCAAGATCGGGGTTCATTTGAATAGGGCGACGAATGAACATGCACACGTCGCTGTCCTGCTCCACCCCCCCGCTATCCCTAAAGTCGCTCAGCTTCTCTACCTGCATCGGGCTTTCTTCGGCGCCACGATTCAACTGAGCAAGCAGGACAACAGCAATATCCAACTCCTTCGCCAGCGACTTCAATCCACGGGTCACTTCTTCGAGCTGATAGGTGCGCATCATCTTGGGGTCTAGCCCCGTCATCAGTCCTAGGTAGTCAACAAAAAGCGCGTTCAAACCGTAGCGGCGTTTCAAGTTGCGCGCCTTAATGCGCACCTGGTTAATGTTTAGCCCCGACTGGTCGCTAACGTACAAGCTCAGCTTTCGCGCCTTTTCACACCCATCAAGAACGCTTGTCCAGTTCAGACCTTCGCCACGGGCTGGGCGCTTTACGGCTTTTAGACTGACTTCACCAAGCATGGCGACAAGGCGGTCGTTTAATTCAGACTTTGGCATTTCCATGCTGAAAAATCCAACCGAGTAATCAGCCGCCATATTCACAGCAACGGTCATTGCAAGCGCGGTTTTACCCATGCTTGGCCGTGCGCCAACCGTGACCAACATGCCAGGGCGCAGCCCGCCGTCCAGCTTGTCGTCCAGATCGGCAAGGCCTGTTGGCATGGCCTTTTCTCCACCATCGGCGCGGCGCTCGATGATGGCCGTATGAGCGGCCAATCCTTCTGCCGCGCTTACCCAATCGTCCTTTGGGCTGTCGTCGTTTGTCAGCGTGCTAAGCATGGCCTGTACCGCCTCTACACGCTCAGCGATTGGCGTTCCGTGTGCCTTTGCCTGCTCCACAACTTCGGCGCTGATTTTCAGCAACTGGCGGCTTTTGGCCCGCTCGACAATCAAGCCTGCGTAACGCTGCGCAGCGGCGCCACTACTCACCAGCGAAGCAAGGCCATTCAGGTACGGCAAGCCGATCAATGGCGAAGCCTCAAACACTGTCACCACATCGCATGACTTTCCGGCGTTCAACTGACGCGATATTTCAACGAAAACAGCCCGGTGGTCATCGTGGAAGAAATGATCTGCACGCAGCACTTCGCTCACACGATCAAAAGCGCCGTTATCGACCAGCAAGCACCCCAACAGGCTTTGCTCAGCCTCTACGCTCGATAAATCTTCGGCTGTAGGCATGGATTCAAATTGTTCGTTTTTCATGCCTCGGTCCTCTCGATTACGTGCTTCATGCCCTTTGCTGTCATCAGAAAATCGAGGTCTGCCTTCCAGTTCCGGTGCTTCCCGTCTTGACCAGATCGGCCCATCAGAAAGTCGTTTTCACTCGCCCGCTCAAAGTAGGCTTTGGTCCAAGCCAAGGCGGCGTCGGCATCTATTGCCCTGCGTTCGCCATCGGGTTTTTTGCTTGTCAGGACAAACTTCCAAAAGTTTGAGATTGCTTTCCCACGGGTTTTGTCGTCAACAATCCTTACTGCTGGCAACTCTGGCAATGCTTGGTGGTAAAGGTCAACAATGGTTTGGCGAGGGCATGGTGGCAGCTTGTCTGCCGACAAAGAAACTTTAGTTTCTTCTTCTATTCCCTTCCTTTCCATTCCATTCCCTTCCATCACTGATGGCTCATTGAGTGCTCCGTGAGGAATCACTGAATCAACATCAGGAATGTTTGAAGGTGTTGGCCGATTGATAACCTGATGCTTCAAAAAGCCTTTGATATTCAAGTACTTATCCCCGCTCACTGAGTACTCACTGAGTACTCCCTGAGTAATCAACTCTTGAATTAGAGGTTCGCAGTCAATAGAATCTGCTGGAAATACCTGCATCTTGATTTTTTTTGCAGATCGAGCAAGGTTCCCCCTGTCGTCTGCAAAGTTAAGCAAGCCAATGAACAGTAAACGAGCACTCATGGAGCACTCCGTGAGCTTTTCGTCTGTCCAAAAATCTGGCTTGATCGTGCGAATACGGGCCATTACACAAGCCCCCTAGAGATTTCCAAGCTGTGGACATACTCAGCGCTGCGGCCACGGATTAAAGCGCTCATACGTTTGTTTTCAGCGATTGCTTTGTCCATGTGAGCGCGGTAGTTCATTGGGTCAACTTCGGCCAACCCAACGTACAGCGACATGACTGCACCAGCCGTGCGAATATCGGCTTCGCGTTGTTCGTTGTTCATGCGGCCCTCAGTTGTTGAAGTTGAGCCTCCAGGGCTTTGATCTGTTCGTCCTTGGTTTTGTCGATCAAGTCGCAGTTCAAGCGCATGGCCTCGTACTGGACGGGGGCGCGGTTGCCGCAAAGGCCCATAAGGTCTAGGCGCTTTTGTGAAGGGAAGTTACCCCTGCCCTTGCGCAGCCGTGAAAAGTGGCCCTTGTCGATGTTTAGGGCTGTGTAGATGGCTTCGTCACTCAGGCCTGAGAGATTGATGCACAGATTGATGGCTTCAATTTCGTTCTTGCAGCGGCCAACAAACTCGGCAGGAGCATCGGACACATTGCGAACGACTGCCAGCATCGGCATTTCACGTTGGATTGCGAATGGTTGCGAATGGTTGACCACGGTTGACTTTCGTTTTATTGAAAAAAAAGTGATGATTCGGGCATGAACTCAAACAAACTTGAAATACTCACCCGCAGAAATGAAGGCGCATATAAGCGCCAGCAGAGCGGCCAATCGCAACAGTGCGGATATGAAGTAGTCGCGCATTTATTCGGCCCTCACGTAGATCAAGGTTTCTCTGTCAGAGCAATTCTTACCAAGCTCTTTGCGTGCTTTGTTGTTGACTCCTGTAGGCTTTTCGCACCTGCCGTGTACGTCGAAAACGCACCCACGGCAGGTGTTTTCAACAAGCATCAGCTTCACGCCGTCCACAGTGATAGTTTTTTGTTCGGTGGTCATTTACTTGTCCTTGAAGTCTTTGATGGCGACCCTCAAAATTACACAGGCAATAGCAACATCACTGGCCCGTTTCGCGGCCTCAAAAAGGCCCGTCAGCAGGCAGGCGACCGAGACAACACAAGAAACGAGCGCCAACTTGTCGAGCCTGCTCATTCACGCCACCTCTGCGGTTTTCTTGGTGGCTTTGAGTTCAGGCCAAAAGCGTTTGAAATCGTTAGGGCGCAGGTCTTGGCGTTTAACCAGTCCTTTGGTGATGCGCTCAATGTCGGCGCAGTGAGCGACAGGAACATCACCGCGTGTAATCCACATGCCAATTTGCGAAGAATTGAAGCCGCCAGCGATCAGCATTGGCCGAATTCCTGGAGCGCTTAATGGGTGTTGTGCTTTCATATGGCTATATGCTACACGCTTTGTGTAGTGAAGTCAACAAATAGTTTAACCAATGGCGCAAAATTTATCCATGACCGAATGGCAGCGCATAAACGACGAACTAGACCGGAAAAGAAAGAATTGGCAATGGCTTGCTGATGAGCTTGGCGTGTCTATTCAGCTTGTCCACAACTGGAAGATTCGCAGGGTGCCTCCTAAGTATTTCCGGGCCATTGCAACAGCCATTGGGAAAACTGTGGATTGGATAGAAGGGCTAGAAGGCCATGCCGTGCGCGAGCCAGCGGCTACCTATCAAATTCGAGAGCCTGGCAAACCCTACCCAAAACCAGAGCTTTCAGACAATATACTGATACCTCAATACGACACGGGCGGGGCAATGGGCCACGGCTTGGTGTTACAAGGTTTTGCCGGGGTTATTCACAGCATGCAGGTTTCAAGGGAGTGGGTGCGGCTCAATTTGCGGCAAGCGACAAAGCCGGAAAACCTGTGCATCGTTACCGGGTTTGGCGATTCGATGCGCGGCATATACAACCCCGGCGACCCGCTGATTGTGGACACTGGCGTCAAAGCCGTTGAATTTGATGCGGTCTATTTTTTCAGAGTGGCAAACGAAGGATTTATAAAGCGGTTGCAGCGCGTACCAGGCGAAGGCCTGATTGCCATCAGTGAAAACAAATCGTACCGTGACTGGTCGATCAAGCCAGACATGGATTTTGAAGTTTTTGGGAGGGTCTTAAAAGCATGGAAAAGCGAAGATTTTTAATTATGGCGGTGGCGCTGGCACTTTCGGCCTGTGGTGGAGGTAGCGGGGATTCGGTCGATGTGTCCGGAATTTGGCATGGAGGCGGAACTGGACAAGTTGACGGGAAACCAGTCACTATTACAGCGACCGTGACGCTTGCGCAAAGCGGCTCTAACGTGTCTGGCACGTTTACTAGCTCAAGCGGCAACACTGGAGCAATAGTTGCCACGTTCGATGGCTCTAAACTTGTTGGCGACATGATTCCTTCAAACCCAGGCAATTGCCCCGCGCACCTAATTTGGTTCTATTCAGCAAACAAGCTGGAGGGATCGGTTACATCGTACAACTGCAGCGCATCGACGGGCGGGACGTTCACCCTGACGCGATGATGACGTGTACAACATGAGCGTAAAGCGCAAAATATCAGCCGCCATCCTGTTTGCGGCGTCACTGCCAGCCCTGTCGCAGTGGATTTACACGGAACGAAGCGACCCGATTAAGGGGCGGGTAAAAACCTATTCTGTGATGAGCGAGCCGGTCGAGATCAACGGGAAAATTCAACGCGCTGAACTTCGGTTTTCGGCATTGAAAAAAGTAGCTCGCGAAGGGTGGGTAATCATCGAAAACGGCGAGTTTGCGTGTTGGAACAATTCGTGCAAATTAACTGCCAAATTTGGCAATTCGTACACATCAAAGCTGGCCTTTGAGCCGCCACCGGACATGTCGCCAAACAAACTATACGCTGTTCACCCAGACCATTTCATCGAGTATTTGGATGGTATTGATATGTTTTGGATCGCTACACAAATCAAGGGCGCTGGCGAGGTAACCTTGGAGTTCAAAGTGTCAGGGCTGGTGTACCCATAATATCCGGCCTACCCCACCCACCAGCGGTCTACCCCCACCTAACCCGCCCTGAGCGGGTTTTTTTACGCCTGAAATCTAAGCTGTAGAGGCTATACGGGCTTATACCCGCATAGACCACCACCAGAACCCGCCGCACCACGCGGCTTTTTTTACGCCCACACCACGACCTAGGGTTTGTCCTAGGCTTTTTTTTGCCATTCTATAAACTTTTTGTTGACTTGACTACACAAATAGTTTACATTAACTCATCGCAGCAAACAAAGCGAAACAGACCGGCAGGGAGACGAGATACACGGGAACTGCCACAAAGCCCTAGGTCACGGGCGGTTTGAGGAAACGTTTTATTGGACGGGTCCGGTTCTGAGTAGCGATAGCAGTGTGATTTAGAGGTGGTGCATAGACGGGAGATTTGACGCTCTCTGAATGCCGACAGCAAGCGTAGCGACTTGCATGCGCCACCCCTAAATCGCATTGCGATAGAGATTTGAAGGTTTCTCGAAGTATCACGGGCCAGAAATGGCTTGGAAGATGTGCCAAGCCTGATACGGGCAAAGCACCCTATTGCGGACAGGGTAAAGCGGGCTGTGGAAAGCCCGAGCAACGCACTAGAAATCGCCCGAGTGGTTGCCGCAAGCAACCAACTTTCAGGGTGATCGCACCCGCCGAAGTGATCTTTAACAGTGTTATGCAAATGGATGCGGCGTTGACGGCGAAACGCCATGCACAAAAGAGCTTGAGGATCATGTCCTAGCTGGTTCGATTCCAGCCATCCATTCGCATAGCACTTGTTTTGCTCTTTAACAACTGAGTGTTATTTGTGGTGGTGATGACCGTGGTGCTGACACGGGATGAGTACGGGAAAACTGCCCTAGCAGTATCTAGGGTTCGTAGCGAAAGCTAATGATCATCTGATCAACGGACAGACCCGCTGAAAGCTGACGAATTGACGCCCTTAGGCAAGCAATTGCCAAGTCGTAAAACTCTATCTGACCGAATCCAGGCAAGCCGGAAATTACAGCACCGGCCACCACCACAAATAGCACTCACACACAGGATAAACAGATTGATTGCTTCGGGGTGGTGAAGGAAGCCAAGCCCGGTGAAACCACGGCTAGGTGGGCGGCAGGTACCCGGCCAACAAAAAGCACTTAGCGCCTGCAATTGCGAGCAGGCACCACCCCCAAGCAATCAATCCACCCCCTGGCCCCGATGGGTGAAGCAAATATCGGAGGAATGAGGCAGCGCGGCCAAGAGCAGAAACGCGCAACAGCGTAAGCCCGATTAGTCGGGGTGATGTACGCAACCATCGGGGTCGAGGGCATATCAAAGCATTCGCGGTGAGTGCTTTGCTATGGAGAACATCAAATGAAAAAAATGGTTTTAGCGGTAGCTGCACTGGCGATTCTTGCAGGGTGCAGCAGTGATGCAGATGTTGCGTCGCGCAATTTATCAAAAGCAGCTGACCAGTTTGAAATTACGCGTCGCATTGTCTTCTACAACGGGATAACAAACGACTACATCCTGACGATTGAAGGGCTTTGCTCGCTTGGCAATTACGACACCGCAAGGACGGCAAGCATCACATGCAAAACCGGCCCTTCAAGTTACAAAAAGCACTTTCTCGGGCTATCCGACAACGTGACATTTTTTGTAGAACAGCTTGAACCAGCCAGGGCTAGCGCATATCACTATCGCGTCATTTTCAAGCCGCAGTCAATTATGCCTGACGTGGATTTGAAGGTAAGCAACTAAGGCCGCCAGCCCCGCTAGTCGGGGCAAATAAGAGGACGTTTAACAAAGCGTCCTGCTATTTGAAACCAACAAAGAAAGGAGGCGTGATGTTCGGATTTTTTGAGTGGGATTTTTTGGCGTTTAACTGGTCGCCTCCTGCACTGATTGATTCAACATTCCCGGCGACCACCCACCGCGAGAGTGTGGGTATAGATGGACAGAAACCCGAACAAAAGCCCAGCGGTTACGGCTAGTTGAGCTTCCGGGCACAAAAAACAGACTTAAAGATTTAACGACTTGCCCTAAGCGGTGTCCGGGCAATTGATACCGTTAATTGATGAACGGAGGGCGATATGAAGCAGTCTAAATAACACATCACCGTGGGCAAAGGCCCTGCCCTTATTTGTTGGCAGGGCCACAAATCAAAGCGCGTTCACTGAGTGCTTTTTGATTTGATGGCTACCACCGGAGAAATACATGAAATTTGAAATTAAACACCGCGTAACAAGCGCCGTGATTTTTAGCTGTGAAGCGAACAACATAAAAGAGGCCGTCGAACAGGCGGTAACAGGCAGGGCCGACCTGAGCAGGGCCGACCTGAGCGGGGCCTACCTGAGCAGGGCCGACCTGAGCAGGGCCGACCTGAGCAGGGCCGACCTGAGCGGGGCCTACCTGAGCAGGGCCGA
>ERZ650310.370-NODE-370-length-13442-cov-5.879211_pt1 | contig 13442 bp, 19 predicted proteins | sample MGYA00376246_ERZ650310 | MGnify/ENA primary metagenome ERZ650310 (study PRJEB26733, sample SAMN07839286) | wastewater metagenome | biome: small river; feature: stream; material: water | place: USA: North Carolina | collected 2016-03-01 ...
AGTCGGGCCGGAAGCGGTGCAAAATTCGCAGCTCGTTTCGGGCGCGCGTTCACGGGATCAGGCGGCGCTGGTTTTCAACCTTGCGGCCAAGATGGTGCAGCTTTCGCCGGAACTGTCAAAGCTGGTTCGGATCGTGCCTTCGGGTAAGCGGCTGATCGGCCTTGCGATGAATACGGAATACAAGGCGCTGGCGGCGGAAGGGACCACGGCGCACGGGCTTTCCCCGGTGCTGGCGATCCTGGATGAAGTCGGGCAGGTGAAGGGGCCGCAAGATGACTTCATCGATGCCATTACGACTGCACAAGGCGCGCACGATAACCCACTCCTCATTGCAATCAGCACTCAGGCCCCCACCGACGCTGATCTTTTTTCTGTCTGGCTCGACGATGCCGAGCGAAGTGCGGACCCGGCTATTGTCAGCCATGTCTACACCGCCGCCGAAGATTGTGAGCTAGACGACGAAACTGCATGGCGCGCGGCTAACCCGGCGCTGGATTTGTTCCGGTCGCGCCGGGACGTAGAGGAACAGGCGGCACAAGCCAAGCGGATGCCCGCAAGCGAAAACACCTTCCGGGTGCTGACGTTAAACCAGCGGGTCAACATGGTTTCGGCCTTTGTGTCGCCGGGAGTCTGGAAACAAGGGAACGAAAAGCCCGGCGAACTGGACGGGGTTGTTTATGGCGGGCTGGACCTCTCGGCGACCACCGACTTGACCGCGCTAGTGCTGACCTGCCGCAAGGATGGGCTGGTTTATGTCTGGTCATACTTCTGGATGCCGCAAGACAGTGTGCAGGAAGCGGCAAGGCGGGACCGTGCCCCCTATGACGTTTGGGTCAAACAGGGGTTGCTACGGACCACGCCGGGCAAGGTTATCGATTACGATTTCGTCGCGCGGGATATCGGGGAACTGACCGCTGGTTTGAATATCGCGCTGATCGGCTTTGACCGCTGGCGAATGGACCGCATGAAGGCTTCGCTTGAGCGGCAGGGCGTTGAATTGCCGCTCAAGGAACACGGGCAGGGGTTCAAGGACATGTCCCCGGCGCTTGATGCGCTGGAGGCGGATTTGCTGAAGGGCATTGTTCGCCACGGCGGGCACCCTGTTTTGACAATGTGCGCGGCCAATGCGGTCGCGGTTCCCGACCCGGCGGGCAACCGGAAACTGGATAAATCTAAAGCAACGGGCCGGATCGACGGCATGGTGGCTTTGACAATGGCGGAAGGGGTGGAAGCGATGGCGCAAGAACTGACCCCCGTTTCGCCCTGGGATGATCCCAGCTTCAGTCTGGCCGCTGCATGAGCAAGTTCCTGGACTTCATCGGATGGCCGTCCGAAAAACGCATGATTACGGAAATTCCGGGGATAGACCGGCCTGACTTCAACTGGACGGCGGTTATGGGTGTTGGCGGGTCTGAATTGCCCACGGTCAATGTCGATACGGCGCTGACCGTCCCGGCGGTTCTCGCGGCGGTTTCGTTCCTTTCGCGTTCACTTGCTGCCTTGCCGCTTCATGCGCACAAGAACAGCGACAGCGGGCCGGAAAAGATCAAGGGCGGGATTCAAACCCTGATCCACGAAGCGCCGAACGCGGAATGGACCAGTTTCAAGCTTCGCCAATATTTCTGGCAACAGGTGTTTACCGGCGGACGCGGCCTGCTGTGGATTGAGCGCTCTGGTTCGAACATCACCGGGCTTTATCCGATGAACCCGCTCAAGACGCGGATCAAACGCGATGCCTTGGGCCGGACGGTTTACGAGCTGGACGGCAAGATTTACCCGGCGGGCGACGTGATTGACGTTCCCTTCATGCTGAAGGCGGACGGGGTTTGCCATTACAGCCCGATAGTGATGGGCGCGAAGGCAATCCAACTGGCCTTGGCCATGACCAACTACGGAAGCAATTTCTTTGCAGGCGGCGGTGTTCCCCCGCTGGCACTTGAAGGCCCATTGCCGACCGGCCCGGACGGTATGAAGCGGGCGATGGAGCAAATTCACCGCGCTATCGAATCCGCACAATCGACCAGCAAGCCTATTTTTCCCATGCCGCCGGGGCACACGCTGAAGCAAGTCGGATTTGATCCTGACAAGGGGCAAATGACCGATGCGCGGCGGTTTTCGGTTGAAGAAATCGCACGTATCTTTGGTCTGCCCCCGGTGTTCTTGCAGGATTTGACGCACGGCACATTCAGCAACAGCGAGCAGCAGGATTTGCACCTGGTCAAGCACCTTTTGAGCCAATGGGCGCAGGCGCTTGAAGAAGAAATGAACCTGAAGCTGTTCGGGCAGCGCAACGGCGGGCGGTATGTCGAGCACAATATGGACGGCTTGCTGCGCGGCGACTTCAAGGCCCGCATGGAAGGTTTGGCCAGCGCGATCCAGACTGCGATCCTGACGCCCAACGAGGCGCGCGGGCTTGAAAACCGGCAGTCGCTACCGAATGGCGACGAATTGCTGATCCAAGGGGCGACAATCCCGCTCGGCAGCACACCAGCGGAGCCAGTTGCTCCGGCGGGAGACATTACGCAATGAACCACGAAACGCGCTCGCTGCGGGAAGCCCCCGCACTGGCCGAAAGCCGCACTTTGACCGGCTATGCGGCGGTATTCAATTCCGAGGCCGACATTGGCGGCTATTTCCGCGAAGTGATCGCGCCGGGGGCCTTTGCCGATACCTTGAAGGATTCGGACGTTCGGGCCTTGGTTGACCATGACAGCGGGCGGCTGATCGGGCGCAAGTCGAACGGCACACTTCGCCTGTCTGAGGATAAGCGCGGGCTGAAGGTTGAAATTGACCTGCCTGATACCAGCGATGGCCGCGATGTCGCCGCGCTGGTCGAGCGCGGGGACATGGATGGCATGTCGTTTGGGTTCATGGTGACGCATGACGAATGGGACGAAACCAGTGACCCGCCGACCCGCACGATCCACGCGGTCAATCTGCGCGAAGTCTCGGCTGTGACGTTCCCGGCCTATGATGACACATCGCTGGCCCTGCGCACCCTTGAAGGGGCGAAGGAAGAGGCCCGCAAGCTGCGCGACGAAGCCGAAAAGAAGGCTGACAACTATTTCAAACGGAAAGCGGAAACCGAACAAAAGTTCCGCCGCCTGTAGAGTTTCCCGGCGACCACCGGAGGCCCGCAAGAGCTGATTCTTGCCTGTAGACCCGCCAATTCCGGCGGGTTTTTCCATGAGGTAAACTACCATGTCTCTCACTGCCCTTCAGGAGCAGCGCGGTCGCCTTGTCACTCAGGCCCGCGAAGCCCTCGACGAAATCAAGACCAACACCGACGAAGCCCGCGCTTCGGAACTGGAGGCCCGTCATGACGCGATTATGGCCGACTTCGACAAGGTTGAAGCCAATATCGCCCGCGAAGAACGCGTTGCGGCGGCTGAAGCCCGCGCCGAAGAAGCCCGCGCTGCCCAGCGCCCGAATATGGAAGGCGAAGGTCGCGGCGCTGAAGAACTGGCCAAGCCGGAATACCGCGATGCATTCATTTCGCTCGCCCGCGCCGGGTTCGACCCGCAGGAACTGACCGCTGAAGAGCGCGCCGTCCTGAAGGCCGGTGTTGCCAAGTTCGAAGGCCGTGCGCAGTCAACGACTGCCGGTGCTGGCGGTTACACTGTCCCGACCGAACTTGCTGCCGTGGTTGACAAGACCATGAAGGCATGGGGGCCGATGTATGACGAAGCGATCTGCACCGTCCTGAATACCTCGGGCGGCAACCCGCTCGACTTCCCCAAGACCGACGACACCGCAACGGCGGCTGCTCAGCACAGTGAAGCTGCGGCAATGACCGATGACGGCGGGGTTGATGCGGTGTTCACCAAGCTCAGCCTTGGCGCATTCGCATACGATACCGAGTGGATTCAGCTTTCGATGGAGATCATGCAGGACAGCGCAATCAACATCGAACAGTTCATCGGCGAACTGCTTGGCGAACGCCTTGCCCGCCGCGTGAACAGCGAGCTGACCGTGGGCGATGGCACTGGCGACCCGCTCGGGATCGTTGCCGCTTCGTCGCTGGGCAAGACCGCCGCTGGTGTTGCCGCATTCACGGCGGACGAACTGATCGACCTGCTCCATTCGGTTGACCCGGCTTACCGGGCTTCGCCGAAGGCCCGCTGGCAGTTCAACGACACCACGCTTGCCGCGATCCGCAAGCTCAAGGACGGCAATGGTGCCTACATCTGGTCGATGGGCGATATCCAGAACGGCGAACCGGGCCGCTTGCTGGGTTACAACTACAGCGTCAACCAGGCGCTTGTGAACGCCGCGACCGGCACCAAGCCGATCATCTTCGGCGATCACAGCAAGTATCTGGTCCGCAAGGTCGGTTCGCCGGTCATCGGTGTGCGGCGCGAATACTACTGGCCGAACATCGGCATGGCGGGGATCATCCGCCTCGACGGTGATTTGCTCCAGACCGGCGCGGTCAAGCACCTGATCATGGCCTAATTCGGATGGGCGGGGTTTCGGCTCCGCCCTCCCTTTTCTGAAGGAGGCCCAACATGGCCGGTGGATACAATCAGGCGGGCTATCGCAATGCGGACGGGGTTATCGTCACGCAGGGCCAGACCGCCGTTACGCAGGGCACTTCGGTGACGACCGCCGTAACCTGCAACGCCCTTACGGGGGTCATCACGACCTTTGCACAGTCCGCTGCGGCGGGCGCGGAGGTTGAATTTACCGTCAACAATTCGGCGGTGGCGGCAACGGACGTTCCGGTTGTGGCGATCAAGACCCACACTTCGGCGGGTTCGTTTGTGGCGGCTGTTTCGGCGGTTGCGGCGGGATCGTTCAAGATCCAGCTTACCAACCTTCATGCGGCGACGGCGGGCAACGGCGTGTTGATCATCAACTTTGCCGTGATCAAGGCCGAGGCGTGAAAATCAAGATGCTGGTCGGGCTTTCGGGTCCGACCACCGCCCTCAGCCCCGGCGATGAAGCAGACTTTCCGCAGGCCGAGGCGATCCGATTTATCGAGGCCGGTTTTGCTGTGCCTGTTGCCGAGGTGGCAATCGAGCGGGCCGTCAAGGCCCCCGCTGAAAAGCGCGGCAAGAAGGGCTAGCCCATGTGGTATGCTGCTACAGTCACTTCCGGCCCATCGTCGGAGCCGATCACGCTTGCGACCTTGAAGGCGCATTTGCGGATCGACAGTGACGATGAAAACAGCTTGCTTAACACCTACATCACAGCGGCGCGCAGCTACATTGAAAGCTATTGCGGAACCCCGCTTGTTTCGCGCTCGGTAACGTTCAAGTGCGATTGCTTTGCAGATTTTTCCTACATTTCTGTTGTCCCACTGATCAGCATTTCGGGCGTGACCTATGTTGACGCTGCAGGGGACACACAGACGCTTTCAACATCGGTTTATGAAGTCCGCAGCGACGGCCTGACGGCCTCGATTGAACTGAAATACGGGCAATCCTGGCCTTCGATCCAGAGCGGTTCGCGGATCACTGTGGTGGGGTCGGTCGGTTATTCGACCGTTCCCGAGGCCATTACTGCCGCGCTGCTGCTGCTGATCGCGCATTGGTATGAAAACCGCGAAACGGCGGGGGCAACAATGGTTGAAGCCCCGCACAGCGTCACTTCACTTCTTGTCAATCACCGCAACCATTCAAGCTAAGGAAACATCATGGCTGACCTTTCCATCACCGCCGCCAATGTTGCAGCCGGTTCCGGCGCGAAAACCACCACCGGGACCGCCGGGGCAAGCGTCACCGCTGGCCAGGTTGTCTATCTCGACAGCTCAACCGGCACCTATAAACTGGCGGACACCGACAGCGCAACCGCTGCCGCGCGCTCGCCTGCCGGGATTGCGCTTCATGCCGCCGCTTCAGGCCAGCCTTTGACGATCCTGCAATCGGGGCCGATCACCATCGGTGCAACCGTTGCCGTGGGCATTTCGTATTGGCTTTCGGGCACCGCTGGCGGGATTTGCCCCGTGGCGGACGTTGCAGCGGGGGATTACCCCTGCATCATCGGCATTGGCACTTCGACCAGCGTGATCAAGGTCCAGTTCCTTGAAGCTGGCGCGGTCATGGTGTGATGAAAGCCGGGAAGCTGGATCGCCGCGTCACTATCTTGCGGCGCGGCGCACCCGTTGATGACGGTTACACCAGCAACCCGGAAACCGCCACGCTGGCAATCTATGCCGAGCGATGGGCGGGCTGGAAACCTGCAACCCGCGCCGAGCAATTCGAAAACGCGGGCAAGGAGGGCAAGATCGGCGGTGTTTTCCACCTTCGTTCCGACAGCCTAACCCGGCACATTACCGAGACGGACAAGGTGGCCCATGACGGGCTGATCTATGACGTTCTCGGAATCAGCGAGATCGACCGGCGCGTAGGCATTGAATTGCTGGTTGCCGGGGCGGATGGACAGACTGAGATTGACCTTAGCGGCCTTTCCCCGGTTCCCGATGCAGCGACGACCTACACGGGATGGGGCTATTACGTCCACACCGGGCCGACGCAAGACCTGGTTGCCGGGGTGGAAGAATCGCTGGTCAACAATGCCGGGACAATCGACGAAAGCCAAAAGCCTGCCGATGTCGCCACGTTCTACAACGGAACGACCGTCACCGGGCGGTTCGGCGACAGCATCATCCTTGGTGTTCAGTTGATCTTCACCCCGGCGGATGGGGCGGCTTCGACGCTGACCATTTCGGTCGATAACGGATCTGCACTGCGGCTCTACACCGAGGATTTTGCCCTAACCGGCGGGTCCGGTGTTGAACACAAAATCAGTTATCACCCGCCTTCGTTCATGGTGACGAATTTCACGGCCAACGGCGGCACGATTAAGGTGACGGCAGATGGCGACGGGGCAATTTCGACTGTTCGCTATTCGATCCACCGCTTGCACAAGGCCAGGTAAATGAGCGGCGAATGGGGCATGGCCGATATCAAGGCGCGGATTGCCCAGCTTGAGGCCGAGCGCGAAGCAACAGCAATTGCCGAAGGTGATGGCTTGACCATCGTGGGCGATGAAATCCGGTTGGATATTGCCAGCCTTCCGACTGCACCGGAGAACTAGAACATGGCCCTTCAAGGCTCAGACCAAATCCCTATTTCGCGTTCCGGGACGCTTTACAAAGTCACCGGCTCCGATGTGCTGGCCTATGTCCAGTCGAACGTGGGAACCGGGGAATACAAGGTCGCCAACATCACGGCCCGCAATGCGCTCAATTCGTCCATGTCGCTTGGCGACCGGGTGATTGTGGACGACGCGACCGGCGATGCAACGGTGGGTTCGGGCTGGGCGATTTACGTTTGGGTGGCAAGTAACACCTGGACGAAGGTTGCCGAGCAGGAAGGGCTTGACGTTTCGGTCGGTGGATCGAATCTGACCTATACTGCCGGGGCTTCAAATGGTGTTGTCGCCAGCGACAGCGGAACTGATGCGACCATTCCGGCGGCGGACGGAACGAACGCGGGACTGATGGTCCCGGCGCAGTTTACCAAACTTGGCTATTTGACCGTCACAGCTTCAACCGATCTGGACGCGATCCGCACGGCTTCCCATGCCGCCGTGACGACTGCGGGCAGCGCTTCGACCAACCCGATCACCGTATCGGGGCAGGTTCTCAGCTTCAACATCGCCAACCTGACCACGGCCCCGTAACATGGCAATCCTATCGACCGACAATCTGCTGATTGAGCGGTCAGGGACACACTACAAGGCCCCGGTTTCGGCCTTGCCAAGCGGTTCGGACCCTTGGACCTGGATCAAGCTTGCCAGCAACAGCACGGTATCAACAACTGCCTTTGCCAACGTATCGGGAATGAGCTTCACCGGCTCGGCTAACACAACCTACATCGTTGATGTTTTCGGAGCCTATCAGACCGCTGCGACCACCACGGGCATTGGCCTTGCTTTGGACGTAACGGCAACATCGACGGTGATCGGTATAAACCTGGTTGCTTTAAGCGCCACCACGCTTGGCGGAACGGAACAGGTCGCGGACGCCACCACCACGGGCGCAACTACGGGCGTTCGCGCGATCAATACGAACACCCCCATTCAGGCCCGCTGGATCGTCGCAATCGGCGGCACAGGCGGCACGGTCCAGTTGATGCAGCGCAGCGAGGTTGCGGCCAGCAATACGGTCCTTCAATCCGCAATCACTGCGCTTGGCTATCGCGCGATATGAAAGTTCACTTCAAGGGCGGCAAGCAACTGGAATCCGCGCTCAAGTCACTCGATACCACCACGGCCAAGAACCGGGGCGTTGCCCGCCGCGCCCTTCGCAATGCGGCGGAACCGATCAGGGACGAATGGCAGCGCGGGGTTGATTTCCGCAAGGGCGTGTTGCGCCGGTCAATCGATATCGGGGAACGTGCGCTAACCAAGGCGAACCGCAAGGCCCGGCGCGGGTCCAGCGTAATCGAGCAATATGTCGGGGTCGATCTGCGGGAAGACCCGGCGCGGCTGCAAATTTACGCGCCTATCGAAGAATTTGGCAACAAGGACCGGCCTGCAAATCCAGCGGGACGGAATGCCTTTGAAAGCAAAAAGCAGGCAGCGATGGACCTGATCGGGGACGCGCTCTGGACTGAAATCAAGAAGGCGGCGCGGAGAGCAAAGAAATGAGCTTTGAAACCGCGCTTCGTTCCCGTTTGAAAGATGATGCCGGGGTGGCTGCGATCACCTCGCAAGTCGATTGGACGGTTCGTCCGCAAGCATCCTCGTTCCCGGCTGTTGTCCTGACCAACATTGCGGACCAGCGCGACCAGCATTTTCAGGGCTTCGCCGGGTTCCGCCCGACGCGGGTTCAAATCGACTGCTACGCGGCAACCAAGGCTGTGGCGGTCAGTCTGCGCGAAGCGGTTCTGGCGGCGGTAGTTCCCGCCGCGACCAAGGGGGGCGTTACCTTCCTGCGATCATTTGTGAACACTGTTCTGGACCGAGGCGACCAGACGGAAACCGGGTTTATTCACCGGGAACTCATCGACCTCACAATCTGGCGCTCAGCCTAAATCTCAAAGGATTCCTGATATGACCGATGCCCGCATTGGCTGGGGTGTGGAAGTTTGGCTGGACAACGCCAGCAATTCCCTGACCCAGCTCGACGAATGCATTTCCATTGGCCTGCCCAATGCGCAGGTTGCGGACGTTGAAGCGACTCACATGCTTTCGGCCAATCGCCGCCGCGAATACATCGCCGGTCTGATTGAGGACGGCGAAGGTTCGTTCCAGTTCAACCTTGTCCCCGGCGATACGACCGACCTGTTGATTCAGGCGGCGGTCGATGACGGCGTGACCCGTAGTTACGAAGTCATCATTCCCGATGGTGCTTTCGGCCAGAAATTCGCGGGCAACCTGATCGTCAAGGGTTACGAACGCGATGTGCCGATCGATGACCGCATGACCGCGACCATGATGGTTCGCTACACCGGGGCTGTCACCATCACCACGCTGCTTTCGTAACATGGTGGCCCCGATTGACGCGAAGGCTTCGTTTGAAGTCGATGGCGAGCGGTTCACGCTTAGTCTGAATTTCCGCGCTTTGGCGCTGGCGAAGAAAGAAGGCGTGAACCTGCTCGCGGGCGAAGAAATGGACCCGATCAGTCTGGCCATTGCAATCCGATGCCTTGCCGCGCCCAGCCATCCCAAGATGACCGATGAAGAAGCCTTTGCCCTGGTTGTCCGGGCCGGGGACAAGGTTTCCGAAGCGCTGATCGAACTGTTTTCCTCATTCGGCGGTGAACCGAGTGCTGAGGGAAACGTAGCGAAAGCGTAGAGGTCGATTACCTCGCATGGCTGGCCATGTGGTGTCAGGCCGGGTTTCATCCCGACAGTTTTTGGGAACAAAGCCCTGCGACATTTCAGGCATGTATGAAGGGCGCGCGGGCAAGGCTTGAGGGCGAAGCCGAAGGGCAGATCAGCCTTGCTTGGCACACCGCCGCTTTCACCGGGGCCACACAGGCCAAGGGCGGACTCAAGCCGTTGCGGACTTACCTGAAAAAGCCGCCGCGCAAAATGGCCACCAGCGAAATGCTCGCGAACATGCGGATCATGGCGCAGCGGGTTAACCGCAAATTTGAGGGGGAAGCATAATGGCCGCAACTTTGCTCGGCTCCCTGCTGGTTTCCCTCGGGCTGGAAAGCGGTCAATTCAAGTCCGGCCTGACCGATGCGGAACGCCGCGCGGCGCGGGCTGGCGACAAGATGGAAAATCTTGGTCGCAGGGTAGGCACGGCGGCAAAAGCCATGGTCGGGCTGGGCGCTGCAATTGCCGGGTCGCAACTGGTCAGCCAGATCAAGGACATGGCGGTCGCCGGGCTGGAGCACGCTTCGTCGCTTGGCGAACAGGCACAGCAGCTTGGCGTAACGACCAGCGAATTGCAGCGTTATCGGTTCATCGCAACCCAGGTCGGCATTGACCAGGAAGTAATGGACAAGGGGCTGGCCAAGCTCTCCATTTCCATGGGCGATCTTGCCGCCGGGGCCAAGGCGCCGACCGCCGCGCTGGAGCGGCTTGGGTTCAAGCAGCAGGAAATTGCAGCGATCAGCAAAATGAGTGCGGGGGAGGCAATCCCCGTGCTGGCCGACGCTTTTGCTAAACTCAAAAGCCCAACCGAAGCGGCGGCGATTGCTGCTGATCTGTTCGGCGCAAAGATGGGCGGCAAGTTCCTGACCCTGCTGATGGGCGGTAAGCAGGGAATCGACCAGTTAACCGACTCTTACAAGAAGCTCGGGATTGAACTGAGCGAAGGCCAGATCGCCAAAGCCGATGAGGCAATGGACAAGCTGGCCGCGCTGCAAGAGGTGATGAAGGCCCGGCAGGCGCAAATCACCGCAGACAATGCGGACGGGATTCTGGCCGGGCTGAGCGCGTGGGAAGAGTTCAAGACCGAACTGATCGTTATCTTCGGCAAGATTTCGACCGCCACCGTTCAATTTGACGCCATACTAAAGCGTATTGCCGACAGTATTCCCGATCCATTCGAGACAGCGGGCAAGGCCATTGACTGGCTGGACGATACCTATTCCCGCGCCAAAGCCAGCGTTATCGCTTCGACCAAGGCGCTCTACCAAGGCATTAAAACGTGGCTGCAAGACAAGTTGCAGGCGGTTTGGGATTGGCTCGGCAAAAAGATCGAACTGGCGAAAAAGCAATTCTTCGACCTGTATGATGCGGTTGTCGGCCATTCGTACATTCCCGATATGGTCGATGAAATCGGGGTGCAGATGCGCCGCCTTGACGCTGAAATGGTCAAGCCGATTGAGAAGGCGGTAAAAAAGGGCACCGAAGCATTCCGGCAATTGCAGCAGGACGTTCGCGGGATCATGGACGAACTGTTCCCTGAACAGGCTGCGGCGAACCGCAGGGCGGGGATGTTTGCCAAGTTGGAGCAAGGCCGCAATTCCGGCCTGCTCAACCGCGACACCTTCAACGCCGCTGCGGATGCCTTGGCTAATCAGCCGGTTCGCGGAGACGTGCCGGACAGCGCCGCGCTTATTCCGGCAATCCCCCCCGAAGCCCTTCATTCGATTGAGGGGATCAACGAACAGCTTCAAATCCTGTCTGACAACCTGCCGCTGGTCAACACGAAATGGGACGCGCTGAGCGAAGCACTGCGCGACCGTGGGCGTGAGGCATTCGATAGCCTTGCCCATCATATCGAAGGGGTTTTGCTCGGTTTCGAAAGCCTTGGCGATGCCGTTCGGAACCTGATTTCCGAACTGGCGCAAATGGCAATCCAGCAATTCCTGATCAAGCCGCTGGGCGCTTCGCTCGGCGTTCCGGGGTTCGCCACGGGCACCAACTTTGCGCCGGGCGGGCTTGCCGTCGTGGGCGAGCGCGGGCCGGAACTGGTCAACCTGCCGCGCGGTTCGCAAGTCATTCCCAACCACCAGACTTCGCAGATGATGGGCGGGGTTACGCATAGCCCGAATTTCTACTTCCCCAGCATCACCGATGCACGGGGCGCGCGTGAGGCGGGGACACAGGCGGCACGGCGCTACCGGGCTGAAATCAACGGGCCGCTTCGCTAATGGCACACCTGACCCAAACACTCCCGCAAGAGATCGAGTTGGGCGCAATCCGCCGTGTCGAATGGGGGACCGATATCGTCACCACCGATGGCGGGTTCGAAGTGCGCAACAATCGCTGGGCCAGCCCCTTGCGGACCTATGAAGTCAGCTTTCCGACCTCACTCCGCGACGGAACGATTTATGAAGCGGTGGTTGCGCTTTACGAACTGGCCGAAGGCGGCTTGCACAGCTTCAACTTTATCGACTGGACCGACGAAACCGGTAGCACGATTGTTCCGGTGCGGTTCGATAGCCCGCTGGAAATCACCGGGGCGGCAACGCACCTGGACCATATCGAAACCCTGACCTTGCGCGAGGTCCGGCTGTGAGAACGCTAACCAATGGCCTTGCGGGACATATCGCGGGGACGGCGCACAAGCGGGCCGTGATGCTGCGGCTTGACCTTGTGGACGGTTCCACGCTGGCCGTTACCGATCACGACAATCCGATTGGTTTCGACCTTGGCGATGGCGAGGTGGAATACACCCCCCGCACGGGTATTCTGCCGAGCGACATTTCGCTTTCAACCGGGTTTGACCCCGACGATTTCGAAGTCACGGGGCCGATCACCGAAACGGGCCTGACCACGCGCACAGCAATCCTTGGCGGACGGTTCGACGGGGCTGTGGCGCGGTTGTTTCAGGTCAATCATTCCGCCCCCTCGCAAGGCGCGATCAAGTTGCTCAAGGGCGAAGTTGTCATGGCCGAGGCCGTTGACAGCACGTTCAAACTGACCGTCAATTCGCAGATTGCGCGGTTTGCCCAGCAGGTCGGGCGGATCATCACCGGCTATTGCGATGCAGACTTTGGCGATGCGCGCTGCGGTTATACTGTGGTCCCTTTGGCCGCGACTGTTACCGCTGTCACCGATGATCGCACGTTCACGGTCAGTTTCACCGGAACATATGCCGATAACTATTTCAACCGGGGCACCGTCACCTTTACCAGCGGTGACTTGAACGGATGCCGTCCGGTCGAAGTGTTCGACTGGTCCGCCGCCGGGGCTGTGGCGCTGTGGACTTCGCTTCCTGAATCGCCTTCGATTGGCGACACCCTGCAACTGCGGCAGGGCTGCGGCAAAACCCGCGCGGCCTGTCTTGTTTACGATAACGTGGTCAACTTTCGCGGCTTCCCGGACGTTCCGGGGACCGATCAGATCATGAAATTCCCGGACGGCACATGAACGCCGCCGCCGTTGCCGAAACATGGATTGACGTTCCTTTCGCATGGCAGGGCCGTGTTCGCGCGGGCTGTGATTGCAAGGGGCTGGTCGCGGGGATCGCCAAGGAAATGGGCAGGCCGGAAGCGGACAGCCTGGAAGCCTTGGCGGGGGACTATGGCGGCAAGGTTGACCCGGCGCGGCTGAGGGCGGGTCTGGCGCGGCTGTTCGACCGGGTG
>ERZ650310.371-NODE-371-length-13440-cov-5.780650_pt1 | contig 13440 bp, 17 predicted proteins | sample MGYA00376246_ERZ650310 | MGnify/ENA primary metagenome ERZ650310 (study PRJEB26733, sample SAMN07839286) | wastewater metagenome | biome: small river; feature: stream; material: water | place: USA: North Carolina | collected 2016-03-01 ...
CCGCCGCTGACCTGACCGGCATTCGCAACACGTCCGGGTTGCAGACGCAATCGTTCTCGACGGACAAGCCGATCACCATCGGGCTGGCCGTGTCGAAGATCGAGCTGGTGGACGGTGAAGCTGATGGGATCGTGATCAACCCCGCCGATTTCTGGGCGATGGTCACCACCCGGTCCGCGAACCAGTTCGACGCTCGCATGGAAACGACCACGGGGGCGCCGTTCGGCCCGCCGCAGATGACCGTGTGGGGTCTCCCCGCAGTACGGTCGCGGACCCAGCCGACCGGGTCGTGCACCGTCGGCGCGTTCCGCCTGGGCGCCCAGGTGTTCGACCGTGCCACGGTCGGCATCCGGTATAGCGATAACTACAGCGATTACTTCGTGAAGAACAAGGCGGTCATTCTCGCCGAGTCACGGCTTGCGTTCGCTGTCCACCGCCCCGACTTCTTCGTGTCGGCCGCGTTCAGCTAACCCCCTTCCCCCCACGGGGTACCCCGGCTGGTGCCGCGCATGGCCGCCAGCCGGGGACACCCTGAGGGGCCAGGAGCGGAGTTGAGCAACCAGGCCGCTCGCCGCCCTCATCCGGCGGACTCTCCGGGTTCGAGTCCCGGCTCCGCCACCACACACCAGCAACCGCAAGGAAAGGGGGCACGATGACCGTGTTATGCACCGTCCAGGACTACTGGACGATCACCGGCGACCTTTCGACCCTTGCCGCTGAAATCACCGCAGCTATCGAAGACGCCACCGACCTCGTCGAGGATGAACTCGGCCGAAGGCTCCGTTCGCAGACTGTCACGGAAACACTGGAACTTTGGCCGGACGCCCAGTTCACATTGGGCGCCTGCTACCCGACGGTCACCCCGGTCACCGCGGTCACCACCGGCGGGACGGTCCACCCGATGACCTCGTCCGCTATCAGGGTCACCGCGTTCCCTGACCTCGTCGCCGCAGACTGGCCGGCCACCACCCGGCTGCTTGAGGTCACGTACACGGGCGGATACACGTCGACGACATGCCCGGCCCGCATCAAACGGGCGGTCGCGAAGATCGCCGCGGCGATGGTCGCCTCCGGGGCTGGTGCCACCGGCGGGATCCCGTCCGCGGCGACCGCAGGGGCCGTGCGGGTGGGTGACGTGGCGTTCAACATCGCGGACCCTGGCGCCGGGTCCGGTGTGGGTGGGGTCGACTATCTCGTCCCAGGGATCGCCGCCACCCTGGCACCGTTCCGGAAACGGCTCGCCCGCACGCCGCGGGGGGTGCTCGCATGAGTCTCCCGTTCACGACGACCACGGTGACGGTCACCCGGCCCGATGATCTGACCGCCGACCCCGGCGACGGGATCACACTGACCACTGTTGCGTCGTCGGTTGGCGCGGTCCTGTCGTCCCCGTCCGGCCGTGAGCGGATCATTGCCGGGCAACAGCAGATCGTTGACAAGGTCCTGTACGTCGACCAGGGAACGGACCTCACGCACGCTGACACGGTAACTGACACGGCGACCGGTGTCGTGTACGAGGTGTCATGGGTCGATGAGCGCACCGAGCTCGGGCTCGGTCACCTGAAAGCCGGATTGAAAATCGTGACGGGGGCCGCGGAATGAGCGCCGGGTTTGTCGTGCACGCTGACGTCGTCGGGAAGTTCGCGACGGGCGACGATGTGCGCCGCACGATGCTGAAACTCGGGTCGGCGATCGAAACCGAAGCGAAGCATTTGTGCCCGGTGGACACGGGCCGTTTGCGGGCGTCGATCGTGACGACCGAGGTACCGGACCCGGACGGGGTGACCGTCACCGTCGGCACCGACGTGGAATACGCCCCGTACGTGGAGTTCGGGACTAGCCGTATGGCCGCGCAGCCGTTCCTCACCCCCGCCACGTACGCGGTCGTCAACAACCTGAAGAGCAGGGTCTGACGTGGCAGCCGAAGTCCTGCCCGACATGGAAGCAGCGATGCGCAGATATCTGCGCGCCGACACCGGCCTGGCTGCGCTGGTCGGCAACCGGGTGTTTTACGACATCCCGACCGATACGGCGTTCCCGCTCGTTGTCGTATCACGGGTGGGTGGCGGCGACGACAACGGGGAAGCCCCCGTGGACCTGGCCGTGATGCGGTTCGCGGTGTGGGGCAACTTGAACGCCCGCGCCGCAACGAACGCCACGGTCAACGCGCTCCGCTCCGCGCTCCGCTCCATCCGCGGGTCGACGCTCCTCGCCTCAGGGGTTCGAGCGTTCGGCGCGACCGTCGACACAGTGCTGTACCAGCCCGACCCGGAAACGGGCCGGCCACGTTTCATCGTCACCGCCCGGGTGACAGCAATCGCCGTCTAACACGGCAAGAAAGGAACACACATGGCTGCTGGAGGAACCTCCTCAAACATCGAGTTGGGCGCAGGGCGTATCTACTACGCGCCGCTGGGCACCACCGAACCGACGAATTGCTCGACGGCGATCCCGTCAGCGTGGCAGTCAGTCGGCTACACCGAAGCCGGAAGCACGATCACGTTCGCGTACACGACAGAGGACATCGAGGTCGCCGAGGAGTTGTACCCGGTGCTCACGTCGCAGACGAAGGCCGAAGGAACCCTGAAGTTTGAGATGGCCGAACCGACTCGGAAGCGTCTCGCGGTGGCGTTCGGTGCCGGCGCCGCGTACGTCGACAACGCTGCGTCATTCGAACCGCCCGCCCTGGGCACCCAGGTGTCCGTGATGATGGTATGGGACGCGATGGACACGCCTGATGCGACGAACGTCCGCTGGGTGTTCCGCAAGTGCTTCCCGTCCGGGAGCATCGAACTGAAGAACCAGAAGGCGCCGGCGAAGAAGCTGATCCCGGTGGAGATGAAGCTGCTGAAGCCTGACAGCGCTCAGCCGTTCATCGTGTTCCCGAACTCGTCCGGCCTGATCTAAGCGATGGCCGGAAAGCCGACCACACAGGACCCCGCCGATACCACCCCGTCGTTCAGTCTCGGCGGCAACGCGTTTCATGCCGCCGAGACATGCCCGATGGGCGCGCTTGTCGTCTACGTCCGCAAGATGAAAGCCGGCGACTTCGCCGAGCAGATCCTCGCTGCCGACGATCTCATCCGCACATGGCTGCTCGCGACGGACCTGGAGGCGTACGACGCCGCGTTGAACCGTTGCACGAACGTCAACGACGTGCTCACCGCCGCGACCGAACTCATCGAGGCGGTCACCAGCCGCCCTACCCCGGCGCCCACCTCCTAGCGCGCATCGCAGATGATGACCGGCACGCGATCGCAGGGCGGTTCGCCTGGTTGCACCCTGACCGGGCGTTCCTCAACGTGCAAGCCGGACGAGCGCTCGACATGGTCCACTGGCATTGGGTCGAACACATGGACCCGGCAGCCCGGGACGCGTTCGAAGAGGTGGTGCGCCGCACGTCAGCCGAATGGGCAGAAATTGAACGGCAAGACCAAGAGCTTGAGGTGGTACGCCGCCGCCAGCAGTTGGAGGAATTACGGATGATTGGGGATGTGATCGGATGAGCGAAGGGACAACGGTCGGCGAGCTGCTGGTCCGGTTGCGTGCCGACGGCGCCCAGCTCCTCGCGGATGTTGAGGCCGAATTCAAGAAAGCCGCGGGCGGGGTCGAACGGTCGTCGAAGGCGATCGAGAATGCTATTGAGGGTGGCGTCAAGCGTGGCGTCACGAAAGCAAAGTCGGCGCTCAACGGCCTCGACGACATCGGCAAGAGCCTGGACCGGGTAGGCCGCGACGCGACGCTGAAGGTCTCGTTGCCGATAGCGGCGGCGTTCGGGTTGGCGATCAAGTCGTCCGCGGACCTGGGCGAGTCGATCAACAAAGCCCAAACGATTTTCGGGGCCGGGTCGGCGCAGGTTCAACAGTTCGCAGACACTGCCACCCGCTCGCTGGGGCTATCAAAGCAGGCCGCCCTCGACTTCGCTGGCGGTTTCGGCGTGTTCACCCGCCAGTTCGGAGACGCGAACCAGTCGGCGGCAGCGTCGATCGAACTCGCGAAACGGGCAGCGGACATCTCGTCGCTGTTCAACGTGTCGCAGCAGCAGGCTGCCGACGCGCTCAAGTCCGGGTTGGCGGGTCAGTCCGAACCGCTCCGCCAGTTCGGCGTCCTACTGGACGAGGGCAAGATCAAGGCGGAGGCGTACGGGTCGGGGATCGCGAAGACGGGCGCTGATCTGACTAGCGCGCAGAAGGTCCAGGCCACGTACGCGATCATCATGCGCGAGTCTGCGGTGGCCGCGGGCGATTTCGCTAAGACGCAGGACAGCATCCCGAACCAATTGCGGGTCGTGTCGCAGGAAGCCAAGAACTTGGGCGCTGAGTTCGGGGAGACGCTCGCACCGGCTACAAAGATCGCGACCGGCGCGGCAATCAGCCTCTTACGGACGTTAGAGAACCTGCCTGCCGGAGCGCAGGGCGCCGTCGCTATTCTTGGGGGGATAACTGCTGCGGCGGGCCCTGTGCTTACTGCGGCAGGCAACGCAGCGCGAGGGATCTCAGCGATCGGAGACGCTACCGCAAAACTACGGAATGCCGACGGGAACCTGACCGGTGTAGGTAAGGCGATGGCGGGGCTTGGGATTGCCGGCACGGTGGCCGGTGGTGTGTTCATCCTGGCGTCGTCCATCAACGCGATCGAGGCCAAGAAAGCGTCAGCAGAACTGTTGGACTTGCAGGCCAAGATCGCAGGGCTGGGAAACCAGTCAGTTAAGACTGCCGCAGCGCAGATCGTTGCAGTAATCCAGGCCAGCAAGGGGATCTCAGATCTCACCAAACTGAACCCGTTCTCGGCAGCGGAGAACAAACTCCGCGACGCTGAACGCGCGTTTCAGAACGTGCGCGATCTCATCAAGGTTGACCCGGCCTCGGCGAACGTGATCATCAAAGCGTTGGAGGCTATCCCTGACCCCGGGAAGCGTGCAGCGGGGAACATCGCCGGACTCCGATCCGAGTTCGACAAGCTGGAAGCGATCAGCAAGAAGGGTGCTGCCGGGTTGAACGCTGCGGGTGCAGCCGCAGCGGGGGCGGCTACGGACTTTAAGGCACTGGCGGAGGAAACGGACAAGGCTGCCCGGGCGGCGTTTGATGCCCAGTTTGCGCCGATAGACGAGCTGCTGAACGCCCGGTCGGCCACTGATGCGCTGGCGGGCGCGATTGACAACATCAACGCGGCGACCGGTAGGGGCATCGCCGGGCAGATAAAGGACGCCGAATCGAAACTGTCGGCCGCTCGCGCGGCATCCGACCAGGCAGCCCGGGTGAAGGAGCTGGCGGACGCAAAGGCGAACGAGGCCAGGGTGGCGTCTGAGGCGGACCGGTCGATCGCCGACGCGCAGAAACGGGTCAACGGTGAACGGGCGAAGGCCCCCGGTTTGGCGCGGGCGTTGGAGTCCGCCGAGCGGGGCGTGGCGACCGCCGAAAAGGAGCTGGCACGGGCGACTGACGATGAGCGGAAGGCGCAGGAGGCGTACGACCGGGCGATCGGGAAACTTCCCCCGAAGATCCAGGATGTTACTGATGCGCTGAACAAGCAGTTGGAGGCCCGGAACGCGTTGGCGGACCTGTCGGATAACGAAGCCGAGTTGACGGACCAGTTGAGCAAGGCGCTGGAGGCGCAGTCGAACCTTCGCACGTCCGGGCAGGCTGCGGCGAACGACAAGGCCGAAGCGTTGCGGTTGGCGTCTGAGCGGGCGGCGAACGCGGCACGCGAAGCCCAAGCGGAGCTGGACGCCGCACGGTCGGACCCGAAGAAGGCCGGTGATGTGGGCCGGTTGGCGAACGCTGCCGCGCAGGCGCAGATCGACGCCCGCAACGCTGCACGCGAATACGCGCAGACCGTGTCGGACATTGTTGACATCACCGATGAGCAGGCTGCCGCTGACCGGCGTGTCGAGCAGGTCCGCCGGCGGATTCTCACGCTCCGCCAGGAGGAGAAGCCCGCCGCCGAGGCTGCGGCGAAGGCCGCGGAACGTGAAGCGGATCAGACGATTAACCCGCGGATCGGGACACGACCGGCGCCGACCGGGTTCGGTGAACTCCGCCCGGTTATTGCGCTCACCGAAGAACAAACCGCAGCGCAGGACAAACTGACGGATGCGAAGGACGCCACCGCGGCAGCGCAGCAGCGTGTCAATGACGCCAACCAGGGGGTGCAGGACGCTCGCGACGCGATCCGGCAGAACGTCCTCGACGAGCGTGCAGCTGCCGCTGATGTTGGCAAGGCGATCGGTGCCGCCAGGGAGGCTCGAGCAGCAGCTCACAACGACTACCTGAAGATCCTGGCCGCGCAGAAACTGGCACGCGACGCCGATTACCTGGACGGGCTGAAAACCCAGCAGGCGCAGGTCAACAACCTTGGCACCGTCCACTCGGCGTTCCTGACCGCTATTGGTGCCGCTGACACGCTCCTGAAGGCCGGCGGAAAAGAACCTGCGCTGGATGGGCTCAACAAGCTCAAGAGTGCGATCCACGGTCTGATCTCCCCGGAGGACCAGGCGCTCCTCAATCAGGTGCTGGGGATCGCGTCGGCGTCCTCACCGTTGCCACGCCCGACCGTTGTCCCGACGTCCACGGCAGGATTACCGCGCGCCCCCGCCGCGCAGCCGATCTCTGTCACGATCGGGTCGATTGATGCACGGTCCACCGGGCTGCTCGGCTCACTGCAGGGCGTCGCCCGGGCGATCGCCGCGCCGCTCATCGAAGCCGCAGACCGGACATCGCCCGGCGTGCTCGCCAGGAGGCCGTAATGCCAGTCACCACCACCGACGAAACATGGGCGGTCAACGGGACCATTCTCAACAAGTTGGCGTACAACTTTTCCGGGTTGGGCGGACGGTTGAACGGCCCCGATGTCCGCGGCGAGAACCTCCCCGTACCGCTCGGCGCGGATAGTTTCCGGGCGCATTGGTACGGGCCCCGCAAAGAATCATGGGAAATGTGGGTATCGGAACTCAACCCGGCCGACGATGTCCCCGGCGGGCGCGCCCAAGCGTCCAAGAACCTGGACACGATCAAAGCCCTGTTCCAAGGGAACCCTGGGGTGGCGTTGGCGGTCACCCGGATCGTCCGGTTGCCTACGGTCGGCCTCCAGACCCGCACGGCGTCCGCTGTGTGCAAAGGGATCACGGTCCGCCCGAACCTTGGCGCGGCGTTCCACCGGGTCACCGTTGACGTCGAAATCCCGTCGGGGGTGTGGCTGGGCGCCGCCGGGTCAGGGTCGACATCGGGGACCGTGACCGTCGGCGGTACCGCGATGATCGTCCCGACACTGATCACCCTGACGGGCGCGGCGACCACCGCGAACACGACCACCGGCACCGGGTTCACGTACACCGGCTCGTCGTGCACGATCACCCCGGCCACCTGGCAGTCGTCCCCGGCGGCCGCGATCGCCGGCCTGTACACGACCAACGGGCAGATCCTCACTCTCGCCCCCGGCCCGAATGTGTTCACCGGGACCAGTGTTGCGATCACGTGGACTGAGGCGTACCTGTGAGCCAGGGGATAGCCGCCCATGTGACGTTCCACAAGCACACCACCCTTGAGCCGTTCGGGTCCGCCGCGCCGATCTCATACGAGTTCGCTGACACGCTCAACGGTGTCGGGTCCGGGAGGGCGACGTTCAACACTGCAGACCTTCAGGAGGTGTTCTGGTCGCAGACCGTGTCCGGGTCCCCGGAACGGGCCATGGTCTGGAACCGGCACACGGTCGTCCAGGTTCGTGACGACACCGCGGCCCGGTTCGCGTTCGTGGTCGAAGGCGCCGAGTTTTCCCGGTCGGATGACATCTGGCAGGGGACCGTGACCGTATCCGGCCGGGGTATCGGGAGCGTGTTGGACACGGCGACCGTGTTCCAAGCCGAACCTGGCGCGTCGAAACTGTGGCTCGCGACCGCCCGGGCGAAAATCATACGCGCGCTGATCGCTGACGCCCAGGCCCGTGGCGGGCTCCCGTATCTCACGACAACGTTCACTGATACCGTCGACAGTTCCGCCTCGGCGTGGACCGACGGGGACGATGTCAGGGTACGTAACGGCGGGTCGATCCTCCAACTGAACGAGTTGTACGCGGATTCAACCTGGGATTGGCATGTGAACGCGGCCGGGCAGTTTGAGGCGTGGATTCGTAAGGGCACGGACCTGTCCGCGACAATCGAAATCAACCCGCTGGTCCACGGGGCGTCCCCGGAACCCGGGAACGAAACCCTGGACCTCCGGTCGTTGTCTACGGTGGCGTTCGGTGAAACAACCCCGCCGGCCGGGTCCGGCGCGTTGTTCCTCGGCGGGTACGGGACTAACGCCTTGTCGGTGGCCCGGTGGGGGTGGCGGGAGTCGTACCAGCTCATCTCGCAGGTGTCGGGGCTCGGGTACCTGCCGATCATCGCGAACGAAAGCGGACGCATCATCACCTCGCGCACGTTCCGGATCGACCCGACGAAAACCGGGGCACGCCCGTACATCGATTTCCAGTTGGGCGACACCGTCACGTTGGTCGCTGCGTCATCGAAGGATTTCACGGGGACGGTCACACACAAGTCGCAGGCCCGGGTGATGGGATGGGGGTGGCGGCGCGACAACCGCACCGGCGAACAATCCTGCGACCTCGTCCTCGACGACATTCTCCAGCATCGGCGCCGCCAGTTTGAACGTGAGCAGGAACTGTCGCAAGGATCGGACATCCCAACGACCCGGATCGAGGGGGCCGAGTTTTCGGACCGGTCCGGCGACCCGGACGACCCGTGGACGGTCGTCTCCCCGGCGCACCCGGCAAACATCAAGCTCCTGGACCCGGGGTCCGCCGATTCTGTGTCCGCCGCGTACCTCGCGCACATTCCCCCGGTCCCGGCGTCCGGTGTCGGCGCGACGAAGTATGTCACGAAGCTGTCCGGGTCGAGCTTGGGCCCGTCCGGGACCCCGTGGATCGAACTGGACCCGAACACGTTCGAGATCCGGTTCAACCCGCCGCTCACCGGCGGGGGATGGTTCCCCGGGTGGGAACTCGCAACGGACGCATGGCTGGGCGAATCGCCGAAACTCAACGCGTACAACAGCCCGCTGACCACCGGGTCGACGGACGGGACACGGTTCACGCTCACCGACTTCGACGATCCGTTCATCATCGATCAGACACTGTCAGTCGTCGACGGGTACATCCGGTCACATATTGACTCGACGGCGTACATCACGTCCGGTGTGTCAGCGTGGGCGAGCCACGCGTTGCTGTGCCGGGATTCCAGTGTGTCCGGGACCGGCGACGCGAGCTGGTGCGAAATGAACACACAACTGAACTCCACGTACAACATGGGGTTCCTGAACATCGGTGCCGAACAGAAGTCGGGCACGCCGACGTTCGGTGGGTACGTACAGGCGTGGGGTAAGGCGGACACGTCAATCGGCGAAGGGTTCCTATCCGTGAAAGCGGACAACGCGTCCGGGTCCGACGTTGCCCATTTCTTCGCGCAGGTCAACCATGACGCCACGACATCGTACGGGAACCTCACGTTGACGTTCGGCGCCTACAAAATGTTCACCGTCGGGTATGACGGAGGCGCTAACTATTGGTTCGGGACGTTCGGCGCCCAAGCCGCCCAGCAAGCCTCTGGCGGGACCCTGGCCGGGGTCATCGCTGCCCTTGTCGCCTACGGGCTCCTCAGCTCCTAAAGGAACGCCATGAACCCCGCCCCAACCCAACCGCAAACGCAATCGCAGTCGCAGTCACCGGTTGATGTGATCGTGAACCGGCTCGGCGTGGAGGTCGCCAACCACGCTGTCACCCAGGCCCGACTGGCGGAAGCGTTGGCGAAACTCGCGGCCATGGAAGCTTCGGCTGCACCGGTGGCGCCGGTACCGGCCGGTGCTCCTCCTGACGTGGAGGTCCGATGAATGACGAGACTGGAGAGTTCCCGGTTCTGCCCGCTCTCCCAGGGATGCGCGGGCTGCTCGCCGCGAGTGTGGTCCTCTTCCTGTCGGCGGTGGTCCTGTTAGCGGTCACTCTCGCCAACCAGCCCGCCGCGGCGTGGGCGCCGCTCACCCCGTATGCTGATCAGAAAGTTCTGTCACAGGTCGCTGGTGTAAAGGGCCCGGCCGTGAAGCTGGTCAAGAACGGGGTCACGTTGGTCGAAGTATCTGCTGTGAAATGCTCAAGAGAGAACATCCGGGTTCGCGGGTCGTCGGCGTGGCAGTCGATCGAACCGGCCGGCGCCATCCTCAACGTCACGTCGGGTGTCGCGTACCGGCCGAAAGGCTGCGAGTCGCGGACCTACCAAAACCCGGTCCCCCCGGACGTCGCCGCCCTCGTCAGGGCGGGCGGCCCGCAACTGTGGGTGATCGCCGGGACCGAAACCCCGATCCGGGCGGACGGCACCGGCGAGGGTGTCCCAGCGGCGTGGCGGACCGAGGAGTTCAGGGTCATCCCATGATTCTCGCTGCTGCAGCGGCCAGCTCCGGGACCGTGTCGATACCCCTCTCCGCGCTCATCACAATATTGTCCTTCGGGTTGGCGGCGGCAACGTCGTTCGCGGTGTGGCTCGTCAAACAAATCAGCACATTGTCGAAGTTCCAGGCCGAAACGTTGGTCGTATTGCAGAACATGGCCGACCGGTCTAAGGAGGACCGGGTTCGGATCGAAGCGCTTGAGCGGCACCAGTTCTCGGCACCCCCGCCGAGACGCACACACACAGGAGACAACCCATGATCAGTATCTCTACGAACGTCGTCGCATTGATCTGCACTCTGCTTATCCCGGTCGCGGTTGCGCTCATCACGAAGAACGTCACGAACGACAAGATCAAAGCCGTTGCCACGATGGTCCTCGCCGGGGTCGTGGTCCTCATCCAACGCAACCGTGCCGACAACGGCACCGCGGTCATCAGCGCGCAGGCCGCGTTTGATTGGACGATCACCACCGCGGTCGCTATCGCGTCGTACGTCGGCCTGTGGAAGCCGATCACGAACGTGAACGACCGGCTCCTGCCACACAAGGGGCTCTGATGTCGACGTCCTCAGCGTCCGCCCGGGGCTGGGGGCGTGTCGGGGCCCCAGGGTCCGCTACCGGGCGGACCTACCACGCGAGGAACATCGTCAATATCCACACGTCTGGTATCACGGTCGCCTGCCACCGGCTCATTGCCCCGCTCCTCAAAGCGGCCGTGGATGAATGCACCGCGAAGGGGTACCGGTTCGACAAAGTCAAGGACGACTGGGGATGGTCGCACCGGTGGATCCGGGGACGGCCCGGGGTCCTATCGAACCACTCGTGGGGGCTTGCCGTTGACCTGAACGCGACGAAAAACCCGATGACGACCGACGGAAAAAACCATACGGACATGCCGGCATGGGTGGTCGCCACGATGCAAAAATACGGGTTCTCGTGGGGCGGGAACTACCGGGCTAAGCGCCGCGACCCGATGCACTACGAAATGCTCGGCACGCCCGCCTCGGTTAAGGCGCTCGTCGGTGCGCTCGGGTTGCACCCGTGGCCATGATCAGAGAGGACGGTGAGTAATGACACGCCGGTACGGGTTGGACGGGGCCGTCGAGTTCGTCAACGCTGCCGGGCAGGTGTCCGGCCGGTGGGCCGGGCAACGCCTCCCCGACGAGGACATTTACCGGCTCGCGTTGCGGATGTGGGGGCCGGGGTGGCGTCCGGTGATCATGACCGCTATCGCGCTCGCCGAGTCGGGCGGGTGGACGAAAGCCGAAGGCGATCTCCTCCTCCAAGACTCACGGTGGGGTCCGTCCGAAGGACTGTGGCAGATCCGGGTTCCGGCCGGCGCACGAGGGTCAATGTTCGACGTGGACAAGAACGTCCGGGCGGCGCATGTCCTGTGGGAACGGCGCGGGTTCCGCCCGTGGGGGGCGTTCACGAACGGCGCCTATCTCCGGTATCTGCCACGGGCACGGTCGGCTGCTACGGCGGTCAGGGTAGCGCGAGGCTGACCTCATGGCCTGGCTCAGCCCGGCTAGCGAACCCTGCACTCTCACGGAGTGGGTTGCTTACCGGGCCGAACTACCGGCCGCTCACAGGGAAATCCCCGACCTGTTCCACCTACGGGCCGTGTACGTCGGACTGTGGATCCCTGACGGGACGATGCCCCTCGCGTGGAACGTTGAGCATAAGGTTTACGGTGACGGGTGGGTGTGCGTGGACCAGTACCCGGACGGCAGGTCGGCGTGCGCCGCGCTGGACCGGATCGCCGCCAGGCTGTTCCGGTTGCGTCGCGGTGCCCGTTACGACCCCGAGTGGTAGCAGCTCGAGCGGCCAGGCGTACACTGGATGGGCATGAACCGTCGTCGTGCAGGTGCCGCCGCCCTTATCTCTGCTGCGGTTGCGCTGGTCGCCGCAGCGACGCTCACCCAAGGCCAAACCGTCCCGGCCGTGCGCCCGTTCGCCCCAACGTCCCCGTGGAACACCCCGGTCCCCCCAGGCGCCACGTACAGCACCCCCGGCACGGACAGCAACGGCAACGGGGCGGTCGACGTGCTCGAGGCCGTGTACCAGCCGATGCCCGGGTTGCCGTTCGTTTGGCCGCCGTTCGGTGGGATCAACTACGAACGGGAAGGTGTCCCGGTGGTCCGCACCGATTCGGCGGCGCCGGTCAGGGTGCTCCGCTGGGACTGCCAGGTCCCCGGCCGTTCCGTCGGCCCGCAGTCAATCAGTCTGCGGTTCAATCTGCCGCCCACCTACCCTAACGGCGGCTCGTATGGGCCCGAACCGACGTTCGGGTCAGGGCCGGACAGTTCGATAGTCATCATTGATCAAACAACGAACACCGCGCACGAGTTCATCGGCCTCGACCCCAACCCGCGCCCGGACGGATCGTACGCACACGTAGGATATGGGCAGAGCCCGGCATGTTTGCAAGGTGGTCATTCGACGTACAGTTCGATCGGCCAAGGATGGGGCTACAAGAGTACGAGCGCTGACCCGTTGGCGGATTTCAACGGCAACGTGCGTGAGGGTATCCGTGCTGCGGGTACCGGTCTGCTCGGAGGGCTCATCACCGGGTCCGACGTTGCCGCCGCACTCGCCGGGAACCCCGACACCCCGCAGCACGCGTTCGCTGTGTGCCTGCACGGCGCCACCCAGCTCCGAGATGGGTTCGTGGCGCCGGCGGTCAGCCAGGACGGGTTCGGTTACAGCGGCGGGTACGGGGGGTCCATCCGGGTCGGGTCCCGGCTTGCCATCCCCCCAGGCACGCCACGCCCGGCCACGGTCGACACCCCGGTCGGCCGGATGCTCTGGTCGGTGATGCAACGGTACGGCGGGTTCGTGGTCGACAACTGCGGATCCAAGCCGACGTTCGGCCTGTACGCCGAGAACAACACCAACAGTTTCAACTTCGACGCTGACCTCTCCGCGTACCGGTCCGGGTCTGACCTGCTCGACATCATCCCCGCGCTCCGGGTGGCGTCGTTCCCGACTGGCCCGACACCGTCCACC
>ERZ650310.374-NODE-374-length-13406-cov-6.146731_pt1 | contig 13406 bp, 18 predicted proteins | sample MGYA00376246_ERZ650310 | MGnify/ENA primary metagenome ERZ650310 (study PRJEB26733, sample SAMN07839286) | wastewater metagenome | biome: small river; feature: stream; material: water | place: USA: North Carolina | collected 2016-03-01 ...
CACCGCCGCCCACGCCGCCGCCTACGCCGCCTACGCCGCTGCCTACGCCGCCTACGCCGCTGCCGACGCCGCCTACGCCGCCGCCGCCGTCGTCCACACCGCCGCCGCCGCCGCCGCCGCCGACGCCGCCTACGCCTGGCGCACAGAGCGCACGACGACGCTGGCCTGCTGCGCGGATCTGGTGCGGGAGCGGATTACGTGGAGCGTGGTCGAGGAAGCCCTCACTGCGCGCGAAGGGGAGGAAGCGCCATGAGATTCGTCCCAGAAAGCAGAGTAGATGAAGTGGTCGCGGCGGCGCGGGACAAGGAGACCGCCCTGCGCGCCGAGGTCGACCACCTGTACGCGGAGTTGGCGCGGGAGCGGGAGCGCGCGGAGGATCTGTTCACGCAGGCGGCCGACATGCAGAGGCGCCTTGGCAAGCTCATCGCTGCGAGGGACCGCGCTCGCGCCCTCCTCTCCCCGCCCGCGCCGAAGGAGAAGCCTTGACCCGCGCCGAAGCGGTTCGCGCCACCGCGGAGATGGCCCAGCGCTGCCGCGAGCGAGGTCTGGGCGAGCTGGACGTGCCCGCGACCGTGCGGGCCATGGAGGAGTACATGCCGATCGAAGATGCAGATGCATGGTGTGGATTCTGTAACGGTACTCGCGTGCTTCATGGCGGCGACACGTGCGACGCCTGCGAGTCTTGGGTCAAAGCCTTTTCCGCGATCACTAAGGAGGAATTTATCAGCCGCGCGGACGAACTGATCTCCGAGCTAGAACGTAAGATCAAGCGTGATGTCGAGGAATGGTACTGGGGGTTGGGGCCCGAGCGCCCCTGCGTTGTCAATGAGCCCACCCCGCAGTGCTCCGAGTGCGCCGGCACGGGTTGGGTGTACCCGTTCAGCTTGGGCGGACGCACGGATTTCAGCACGCCTGTCCCTTGCCGTACTTGCAACGAGGATCAAAACGATGCTGACAAGTGAACTCGCAGAGAAGATCAAATTCGTCTCCGAGCGCTGCGCGGTGGAAGGGGACGTGGATGCCGGCACGGTGGCGCAGCTCGCCGAGTCGTACTTGGAGCTACTGGAGATCATAGATGAAATGAACCCGTGCCCTCCCGGTGAGTGCCTGCACCCGTCCTGCCAGAGGGCGGCTAAAGCATTGATCGATTCAGGGGTGAGGGAGTGGAATGAGCGTCCTCCGAATACGGCGAATTGATGAGCTTGGCGATCCTGAGATTGTTGAGCTCAACGATCGACAAATCTCCGGCATGGTGTCATTGGGCGAGAGGTGGGCGGGGAACGAGCTGCGTGAAGCAGTGAGAGATCGCAAATCAGGAGAAGTCTACCTCCTTCACCCCACACAGACCTACATCCCGACGACGGAGGCGCAGCGGGACGCGTTAGCGGCCTCTAGGAGCGCTGCTCGGGGTGGGTCAGGCAGGACCAAGGGGGCCCGAGCCGCGCCCCGCAGCGTCCTTGCTACGTCCCCGGAACAAGGGTCAAAAGAAGGAACCTCCCAGGCTCTTGGCGCCCCGCAAGGTACTAGTACCCGAAAGGGGACAAGAGTCAGAAAACCGTGGCGTCCGTTGTAGGAATTGAGCCCGACCTGTATTCAACGAGTGAAAGGGCGAGCGCTTGCTCGGTCTCGCCTTCTCACTACATGGAGGGTACCCGCCTTGCACGTCACGTTGAGCCTGAGAGTGCCACTTGACTTGGCTGGAAAGATCAAAAGCTATACCGACGATCTACGTAAGCATCACGCGTCGATCTTTGACCGGTTACTGGAAGAAGATGCCACGAATGATCGGGTAGCAGAGCACCACCGAACTTCCTCCAAGATCACCCCTCACAACCTCATTCGGATGCTCCTGGCCGAGAAGCTGTTAGATCTAGACAATGGTTACGAGGCCGATGAACTGATCTCTGCATTGGCGAAGGAGGGCGTGAGAAGAGGGAGGCCGAGCCGTGAGGATCGTGCAGCCTGACGAGTCAGAGCTAGAAGCTTTGGCTCGCGACTGCTGGGAGTCGTCGGGCTTGACGAAAGAGCTAGCTTGCAAGCTGCGCTTGCAAGCTCTCACGGCCAAGGAGGTGCAGGCCAAGCTAGGGGTCGAGACTGACCAAGCGCGTGGGCTGCTCTTCCCCTACTTTGACTTGCAAGGCAAGCCAACCGACTTCTTTCGGATCAGGTACCTGGAGACCCTGCCCGGTTTCAAGGGCGAAGTGCAGAAGCCTCAACGCTACGTACAGAAGGCTGGCACTCTCAACGAGATCTACTTCCCCCCACTGCTCAAGAGAAACTGGGCAGACATGGCCGCCGATTCGAGCACTCCGCTCATGATCACGGAGGGGGAGAAGAAGGCCGCGGCTGCTTGCGCTGCCGGCTTTCCCTGCCTGGGGTTGGGCGGGGTCGATGTCTGGCAGAGCAAGAAACATCGGGTGCCGCTTCTCGACCCCCTGCCGACTTTCGCGTGGACGGGGCGCCGGGCGAACATCGCTTTCGACTCCGACGCGGCCGAGAACCCCAACGTTGTGCGGGCTCAGCTAACGCTGGCGCGAGCGCTTACTGAACTAGGAGCGGTCGTTCACTTGCTGGCCATCCCGGTCGGTCCCAACAACGCCAAGCAAGGGATCGACGACTTCCTCCTGGCGCAGGGCAAGGAGGGCCTCCAAGCTGCGGTTGATGCGGCCGAGGCTTTCGGCCTCGGCGAGGCGCTGTGGAAGATGAACGAAGAGTTGATGTTCATTCGCGATCCTGGCATCGTGGTGGTGCGCTACACTGGCCAGCGCATGACGGTGCGTCAGGCCATCCAGGCTAACTTTGCCAACCGGATGCATGTCGAGTACCAGCCAGCGGCAGATGGATCAGTGAAGGCCAAGAAAGTGCGGACGGCGCTGGCTTGGACCGAGTGGCCCAAGCGGGCGGAAGTGCATCGCATCGTTTACCGCCCCGGGTGCGCTCAGGTCGTCGACGACGGTTTCAACTTCTGGCCGGGGTGGGGCTGCGAGCCCAAGAAGGGAGACATCGGGCCTTTCGAAAAGATCCTAGATGTCATCTTCGGGAAGGAAGATGTTGCGCGACGCTGGTGGTTGCAACAGCAAGCGTATCCTCTCCAGTACCCCGGAACCAAGCTGTTCAACACAAGTCTGATCTGGGGCAGGGAGCACGGGACCGGCAAGACCTTGGTGGCCTACGCGCTCATGCGTATCTACGGCAAGAACGCCATCGAGATCAAGAACCGGCACCTACGCAACGGGTTCAACTCCTGGCAGGAGAACCGCCAGTTCGTCTATGGTGACGAGATCGCTGGCGCGCAGGACATGAGCAGCAAGAAGATCGACGCGGAGTGGCTCAAGGGGCTGATCACTCAGAGCCATGTCACTATCAACCAGAAGCACATACCGGAGTATACGATCGTTGACTGCATGAACTACTTCTTCACCTCCAACCGACCTGACGCGGTCTTCCTGGAAGATACAGACCGGCGGTTCTTCATCCAGGAGGTGCAGGGGCGGAAGCTTACCGAGGAGTTCTACCGCACGGCTGACGAGTGGCTTCACGGGGAGGGGCCGGCCGCGCTGTTCGCCTACCTGCTGGACTTCGGCCTTGAAGGTTTCAACCCCAACGGCGCGGCGCTGGTGACCAAGAGCAAAGCCGAAATGTCCTACATCGGTAAGAGTGACATGGCTAGCTGGATCGCACAACTGGCCGAGGACCCGGAACGGGCTCTACTTGCTCTGGGTGACCGCGTGGCGCAAGGTTGCCAGCTCTTCACCGCCGACGATCTCGTCAGGGCTTACAGCCCTGGTGATCATAAGCGCATCAGCACGACGTGGATGGCTCGCGATCTCATTTCGGCTGGCTTCAACCGCATCAACGGTGGGACCCCTGTCCGCACCGTCTTGGGCTCGAAGAGGCTCTACGTGGTTCGCGGTGAGTGGTCCGACAAAACGCTGGCGCAGGCTGGCCAGCACTACAGCCGGTACTTCGGAAAGGATTCGGGTAAATGTTGATCACTGCTACGATGGACCCGAGGGTGCTCATGGAAGGGATGCTGAATGGCAGCGTGGTGGCCATGACTGGAAAGAAACATGCTCAAGGCAAGGTGAGGTACGACCTGTTCCCGGTACATGCCGAGGAGTGGATCAACAAGGTGCTGACTCACGGCGCGGAGAAGTACGGGGACGACAACTGGCGGTTCGTGGAGGATGCTGACAGACACTACTACTCGGCGGCCCGCCGGCACCTGGAAGCCCGGCGCAAGGGGGAGGTGATGGACCCGGAGACCGGCATGCCTCACTTGGCTCACGCCATCTGCTCATTGATCTTTCTTCTAGAAATCGATCAACTATGAGCAAAGTCCGTGAGCGTGTCTTGAAGATGGTAAGAGACGACCTGACTCTGAATGAGATCATCGAAAAATCTGGGGCCTCCGAGTGGACGGTGCGGAGTAACCTGGCCAAGCACGCTCCGTCCTGGTACACCGAGGCCAAGGAACTGCGGAAGGAGGCGGTGAGACGGGAGCGTGAAGAGCTGTGCACCGAGTGCCGACAGCTTTACCGGGAGGGCCGTACTATCAGGGAGATAGCCGGTATCATCGGTAGGACAGAGCGTGTAACGTACCGAATTCTGGACCGATGTTACCCAGAACGGGAGCGTAGGAGGGTGGCAAGTGGAGTCAAGTAGTGATAAGGTGCTTATCCTCCCCGCATCTAGCGGGGATCTAACCAAGAGGAGTGACAGAATGCCGCTGGTGATCACGAACGAGGAGGCTGTCAAGGTGGTGGAGTCCTACGCCGAGCAGCGCGGCCTGTCGAAGGCCGAGGCGGGGGCGAAGCTGATCTTCGTCGCCCGGTCCAGGCTCAACGCGACGAACAAGTACGCGGCGAAGGCGGTGAAGGGCGCGCACCCCAAGAAGAAGGACAAGCCGGGGAAGGCCAAGGCTGCTGGGACGCCTAAGAAGGCGGCCAAGGTCAAGGCCCCCAAGGGCTTCAAGACGGTGAAGGCCAAGGCGCCCGTCGTCCGCAAGCCGAAGGTCGCAGCTGCGGAGGTGGCCCCGGCCGAAGTGGCAACAGCGTGAAGTGGGAGGGTGCTGCGCCGGGACGGGTCGATTACCTACTATAAGCAAGAAGTTTAAAGATCTACTTGGAGTGACAAGTGATGAAGATCCCAAAGAAAGTGGGCGAGGCGGTCGACCTCGCCTACCAGCTCCGCGAAAAGCGGCTGGCGTACCAGCGCGAAGTGGAAGAAAAAATCAGTCTGATGAAGGAGGATGAGATCGAGTTGGAGGAGTACATCCTTCGCACTTTCAAGCAAGGCGAGCTGGAGAAGGGGGGAGGGAAGCTCTGCACGGCCTCGATCAGCCGGGTCTCTCTGCCCGTCGTGAAAGACTGGCCCAAGGTGTGGGAGTACGTGGCCGAGCACGACGCCTGGGACCTACTCCAAAAGAGGATCACCACGGTCGCATGGCGCGACCGACTGGAGACGGAGCCGGTCCCAGGCGTCGAGACGTTCGTGAAGGTCAGTCTGACGCTAACCAAGAAGTAACTAGGATCAAAAATGCCCAAGGCAAAGAAGAGTGATGCGATCGTTGTGAAGGACTCCGGAGCCCTGGTGGCCCCGGAGTGGATGAAGGAAGCTGCCGCCGAGGCCAACGAGGATGCCGCCAAGTTTCAGCAGGGGATCTCAAGGGTCAATTTCAGCGTTTCCGGCCCCACCGTGGACGGGCAGCTCGCCAAGGACGGCAAGTTGCGGGTGATCATCGTCGCGGCTGTGTTCGGCAAGGCGTACTACGAGAAGCCCTACAACCCCAAAGAGGCCCAGACCCCGAGCTGCTACGCTTTCGACGCCAACGATCCTACGAAGATGGTGCCGCACGAGGCCGCCCCCGACAAGCAGAACGCGGCCTGCACTGGGTGCCCGCACAACGTCTTCGGCACGGCCCTGATGGGCGCCGGCAAGCGCTGCAAGGACGAGGTGAGGCTGATGGTGGCTTCGGCCGCTGAGGACGCGAACGGCAACCCTTCCGGCGAGTATCGGATGGCCTCGATCCCCCCGGGCTCACTCAAGGGCTGGGGCAACTACGTGAAGACCCTGCGAGACCTGGGGGCCCCGTACAACGCGGTCATCACCGAGCTGGGCTGCGAGCCCCTGGGGGGCGGCTTCCGGGTGACCTTCCGCCACGCCGGCTTCGTCTCTCAGGGCCACTACGAGTTCATGAGGGCTCGCAAGGCCAGCTCGCAGGAGGAAATGATGCAGCCTTACCCGGTGCTGGAAGCCCCCGCACCGGCGGCTCCCGAGCCGAAGGGCAAGGCGCGCAAGGCGAAGTTCTGATCCATAACCTGGGGGTGGGCCGCTCTGAGCCGTTGCGGGTCGGACGCGGCCCTTACCATGCAGGCGGCCCACCCCCTTTTCCTTGTGACGAGGCTCTGCATGCGCGATGATACGCCGATCGTAGTGGACTTCGAGACGCTGGCGATTGAGCCCCGGCCAGCCTACCCGCCTCACCCGGTGGGAGTGGCGATCATGTACCCGGGGTTGAAGCCCAAGTACCTGGCCTTCGGGCACCCTACGGCCAACAACTCCACCAAGGCGAAGGTCAGGGAGGAACTGGAACAGATCTGGAAGTACCACCCAAATCCGATCCTTTTTCACAACGCCAAGTTTGATCTAGATGTAGCGGAGAAGCACTTCGGGCTCAAGCCACCCAGCTGGGAGTTGATCCACGATACGCTCTTCCAGGCGTTCCTGGCGGCCCCCCACGCTCTCTCCCTTTCTCTAAAGCCGCTCGCCGAGCAGTTCTTGGGGCTCCCTCCGGAGGAGCGGGACGAGGTAGCGGCTTGGCTGCGCGAGCGTCAGATCATCACCAAGGCCCAGCATCCCGGGGCCTTTATCAGTCAAGCCCCTGGTGACGTGGTGGGACGTTACGCCATCGGGGACGTGGTGCGGACCTGGAAGCTGCACCAACACTTCTACAAGAAGGTCATCTGCCGGGACCGCAACGAAGCCGGCGGGCAGACCTTGCTCGACGCCTACAACCGGGAGCGCCGTCTGCTTCTTCCCCTTCTCCAGAATGAACGGGAGGGGGTCCCAGTGAACGTGGAAAGGCTGGAGCGTGATCTTCCGATATACGAGACAGCGCTTACGAAGGTGGAGAAGTGGCTCAACGCCCGGCTACATTGTGAGATCAATTTCGATTCTGATGCTGACGTGGCCGCAGCGCTCAAGCAGGCCGGGGTGGTGTCGAGTTTTGTCAAGACCAAGACCGGCCGGGACTCGGTGGCGAAGAAGAACCTGACCCCGGACAAGTTTACTGATCCAAAGGTAGCTGCGGCGCTGGGCTACCGCAACCGGCTCGTCACCGTGTTGTCCATGTCCATGCGCCCGTGGCTGGAGCAGGCGCAGGCCAACGATGGGCGGATCTTCACGGAGTGGAATCAGGTCCGGCAGTCGCATGGGAACGACGGGGCCAAGGGGACGCGCACGGGGCGCCTCTCCTGTTCCCGTCTCATGAATATCACCAAGGACTTCACCGACAAGGGGGATGGTTATGTGCATCCGGGTTTCGGGCTCCCTGAGCTGCCGCTGGTTCGTCAGTATATCATCGCTGATCCGGGCTCTTTGTTCGTTCACCGTGACTACTCGCAGCAGGAGTTTCGCATCCTCGCCCACTTCGAGGACGACGTGCTCATGCGCGCCTACCTCGAAAATCCCCGCCTCGACAAGCACAAGGAGTTACAAAAACGGCTTGCCGAGCTGGGACACGTACTGGAGCGCCGGCCTGTAAAGATCCTTGGGTTCGGCCGGCTCTACGGTATGGGGGCTGGCCGCTTCGCCGAGTCACTCAAGATGCCAGTAGACGAGGTGCGCCGGCTCCTCTTCCTCATGAAGCAGGCCGAGCCAGGGGTAACGAGGTTGGACGAGTCCTTGAAGGATCGTGGTCGGAGGGGTATACCCATCCGCACCTGGGGTGGGCGTCTCTACCACCGCGAGGAGCCTAAAATGATCAAAGAAGGACCTCGGCACGGGGAAATGCAGACCTTCGAGTACAAGCTGCTGAACTACCTGATCCAAGGCAGCGCGGCGGACTGCACCAAGGAAGCGATCATCCGTTACAACGAGGCGCGAGGGAACTCCCGGCTCTTGGTCACGGTCCACGACGAGATCAACATTAGCGTTCCCAAGAAGTCACTGAAACGAGAAATGGAGATCTTGCGGCAGGCCATGGAGGGGGTGGAGTTCGACGTGCCAATGCTGACTGACGCAGAGATCGGTACGTCGTGGGGTGAGTTGAAAGAGTACGACGAAGATCCAAAAAGGAGCGTTGCGTGATCGTCTCATGGAGCCCTAGCAGTTACGACAAGTACGTCTCTTGCCCCCGCCGGGCCAAGTACGATCTGGTAGACAAGCTGTGTCCAGCTTGCTTCAAGGGTCGGCTCGAAGGGTGGGACCCCCAGGTCTGCGCCGGCTGCGGTAAGAGCCCGGAAGTGCCGAAGCCGTTGGCGCGCGGTACGAAGATCCACGAAGCGGCCGAGCTGTACATTGGGGGCCAGAGCAAGCTGAATGCCGAGCTGCGCAACGTGCAGATGGAGTTGAAGAGGCTCAAGCTGGCTTTCGAAGCAGGATCAGTTCTCTTGGAGCACAAGTTCGTCTTCAACGCTGCGTGGCAACCCGTGTCGAAGTTCACCAAGGGCGCCTGGCTCCGGGCTACCGCTGACGTGATCGAAAAGCGCCGACCGCCTAGGGGGGGACCGGGCCAGGAGTTTCACCTCACCGACTGGAAGACAGGCGGCGTTGACAAGCGTACTGGCGAGATCAAGAAGAGCGGCAAGTACGTGGACCAGTTGGAAATCTACGCCATGTGCGTGCTGTCCAGCTTCCCCGAGTGCTCGGTGGTGCACTCTCGACTCGTGTTCGTGGATGCGCCGGCAGGGAGCAACGTCGTGGCGTTAGATTCGATCCGACCCAGGAACTTGGGGCCGCTCAAAAAGAAGTGGGCCAGGAAGCTCGTTGCCATGATGTCCGACGAGGAGTTTGCCCCAAGCCCCTCACCGCTGTGTGGGTGGTGCCCTTTCAGCCGTGGAGCGGGTGGCCCGTGCTCTTTTTGATTTTTGGAGGGACCGTGAAGACCGTGACTTCTAAACTACTGTGGCTGCTGGGTTTCGTTCTTGCCGTGTCGGCTTTCGCGCTGTTCATCATCTGGAGTGGTTCTTGAACACCGACACGCTGTGGTCGATCGGTTGCATATGGTGCGGAGTGATCGCGCATATCGGCATCAACTGTCCAAGTGGTTTCGCCGCCGACTACCTGCGTCTGCACATGGAGGAGTTTCATGGGGCCGGAAGCCAAGATCCAAAAAGCGGTGGTGCAGTACGCCAAGTCGACGTCGAGGGGGAAGATCCTCCCGGTGAAGGCGCAGGCGGGTAGGTTTGGCACGGGGGGCTACCCTGACTACACTTTCTACGTGATCGGTGGGCATGCTTTCTTCATGGAGTTCAAAGCCCTCGGTGGGAAGTGCACACCGCGCCAGCTCGCCCAGCACGACAAGCTCAAGGCTCTAGGGTTCCCCGTCTACGTGATCGACAACGCCAGGAGCGGGTTTGAGGTGATCGACGCGGAGTTGAGGCGGCTATGAAGTGGGTCCCGCATAAGTACCAACTAGAAGCGATCAAGTTCATGGTCTCTCGTGCTTGCGCGGCACTCTTCCTAGATCCAGGGCTTGGCAAGACCGCCATCACCCTGGGAGCCTTCGCCACCCTCAAGCAGAAGAGGATCGTCAACAAGATGCTAGTGGTGGCCCCCCTTCGGCCGGCCCAGTCAGTGTGGCCGGCCGAAGGGGTGAAGTGGGACGAGTTTCACAAGCTCCGGGTGAACCTGCTCTGGGGGCCCCGGAAGGACGAGGCCCTGGCGCTGGCTCTCAAGGGTGGCAGCGACGTGGACGTGATCAACTACGACGGCTTGCCCTGGCTCTTCAACCAGCGGCTCCGGCGCGGGCCCCGCGACCCTTGGCCCTGGGAAATGCTGGTGTGTGATGAGTGCTTTCCCGCCGGTACAAAGATCTCTACTGAAAAAGGAGAGGTGGACATTGAAGCCATTCAACCTGGGGACTTCGTGCAGACGAGCGACGGGTTGCGTCGAGTGCTTGAAACGGGTACTAGGAAGGCGAGCAAGTTGGTTTGTTTGCGTCTTTCGGACGGGGGAAACCTGACTTGTACGCCGGAACACCCGGTATTCACCGAGGTGGGCTGGGTCCCCGCCAAGCTGTGCCAGGGGAGGAGGGTGCTGCGTGAAGCTGACCTGTCCCGTCTGTGGGGAGAAGTTTCAGGCGAGTGTGGCGTATACTCGCCCGGCGTACTTACCAAAGACCTGTTCTCGATCCTGCGCTCGGAAACGAATGTGGGCAGAGATGCCGTCGGCGCGCCGGCAGGCTTACTCAGAGAGGATCGTTCAGCAGTTCGCTGGGAAGCCTCCATGGAACAAGGGGAAGCCTTGGCCCGAAGCGCACCGGAAGAAGGTCTCGGAGCGGGCCAGGCTAGCGGGCCGCACTTTCAAGGAGCGAGGTGGGAATGGGAAGATCTCACCGTGCGAGGCACGGGTGTCAAAGGCTTTGCCGAACGGGTGGGTGTGGAGCTTCGCGGTCGGGTTGGGGCCGAAGCGGCCCGGCTTTCCCACCTGCTACAAGCTCGACTTTGCGCTCCCCGAGAAGAAGATCGGACTAGAAGTAGATGGGGTGTCCCACCGGCAGACCCGTCGCCGAGAGTGGGATCTCAAAAAGGAGGCGAAGCTGCGGGAACTTGGGTGGACCGTGTTGAGGATCTCGAACGACCAAGTACGCGCGTCTACAATCTCCGAATTGAGGGATGTCCTCACTTCTTTGCTGAGAATGTCCTCGTCCACAACTCGACCCGCATGAAGCACGTGCGCACCCAGCGCTTCCGCACGTTGAAGCCCTACCTCCCGATGTTCGCCCGACGCTACATCCTGACCGGGACCCCGGCCCCCAACGGCCTGACCGACCTGTTCGGCCAGATCTACTTACTCGACCTAGGCTACTCACTAGGCCAGTACATCACCCACTTCCGCTCCACCTACTTCTTCAACCCGGACGGTCAGGGATGGAGCTGGGTGCCTCTCCCCGGCGCAGAGAAGTCCATCTACGAGAAGTTGAAGCCGCTGGCGCTGCGCATGGACGCCCGGGACCTCTTGGAGCTGCCCCCGCTGATCGAAAATGTGGTGCGGGTGGACTTGCCCGAGAAGGCCAGGAAGCACTACCAGCAGATGGAAGATGTCCTCATGACCGAGTTGGAGGGGGAAGCGGTGCTGGCCGCCAACGCCAGCGTGGCGTGGGGCAAGTGCCGACAGATCGCCAATGGTGGCATGTTCGTGGACGGCGAGAAGTGGTCGCACATTCACGAGGAGAAGGTTGATGCCGTCGAAGAGATCATCGAGGAGCTCGGCGGCAAGCCGTGCCTCGTCGCCTACGAGTACCAGCACGATCTTGATCGACTTAGGAAACGGCTGGGGGCTGGTGTGCCCCACATCGGAGGAGGGGTCACGGCCTCACGCTTCCGGGAGATCGAAGCAAGTTGGAACGCGGGCAAGATACCCGTCCTACTCGCCCAGCCGCAGAGCGTCGCGCACGGGCTCAACCTCCAGGGGACGGCGGCGACGGTCGTCTTCCACTCCATGACTCCTGATCTGGAAGTGGATGAGCAGTTCATCCGACGGGTGTGGCGGCAGGGGCAGAAGGAGCGGGTGGTGGTCCACCGCATCGTGGCCAGGAACACGGTGGATGAGGCGTTGCTGAAGATGCTGGCCAAGAAGGATCACACTCAGAAGGCATTGCTTGGGGCCTTGAAGGGCTACCTGACAGGGAGGAGGTCGTCATGATCTGAAAGGTGACCCCCTCCGCACTATGCCCAGCGGGGGTCGGGGCCGGGAGAGGAGCGGAGCCCGGAGCGCAACCGGTCTCCAGGGGTAGTGCGGTGCCCCAACTGTCACGGGCGGAAGAGGAGCCCGGCGAGGCCAACCACCTCGCCGGTCCCCACCGCCACCGTCGCCGTTGCCGTCACCTTCCAACCGAGGAGCGGCAACTTGCCTTCTGGGCTCACCACGGTGCCTCCCACCAGCGCCCCGTGGCGGCCTACCCCCAGGACCGGCCCCGCGCCCCAGCGGGCCGCTTCCGGCCCGGGACGGGCCTTCGCCGTGGCGTCGGTGAGGGGCACGTTGAAGCTGCCCCCTCCCAGACGCAGCGCGTCGTGGTAGGCGCTGGCGGTCCCTACCAGCACCGAGGTCCCAGCCTTGCTGGTGAGCACCACTTCGTTCACCTTGATTTCGATGTCGTCGCCGGGCCGGAGGAGGCAGGGGTCCTTGCCGGCCACCCTGACCCTCCCGGTGGAGGCCCGCACCACTGCCGTGGGCTGAAGGGTAGGGGCTGCTTTCTTGGCGCGCACCGACACCGCTTTGATCTCTGGGTCAGACTTCTCCAGATCCTTCACTTGCGGCTCGACGGTAGGGGCTTGCACCACCACTTCTAGCCCCTCTTGCAAGAGTCGTTCCCGCTCCGCAGCCGCGGTGCGCTCGGCTTGAAGGGCTGCTTCGGCCCGACGTCGCCCGTTGCACTGGCTCACGAGGGCCAGCGCCAGCACGACTCCAAGGGCCGGGGCAGCCCAAGTGATCTTATTCATGACGCCACGACCCTGGCGTAATCGGCCCGCACATACCCGGCTTCGGCCAGGAAGTCGCGCAGCGTCACCGGATCCACCGCCCGCGGGTCAGCCGGGTGGGAGAGCCCAGCATCCGCCAGCACCTGATCCACAATGGCAGAGCAGAACCAAGACCCCTTCTTCGTGAACGGGTTCTTCACCCGCCGGTGGAACCAGTGCTTGAAGGCCATCACCCAGGTCATACCGATCAGGCCGGGGAAGTCGTAGGGGGCCCCCAGGAAACGGGCGTTCTTGCGAAGCGCCCGCTCCAGCCCGGGGATGGCGTAGAGGTCGACCACGTAGCTGGGGGACCAGGCCGAAGCCGTCATGGGGTAGAAGCCTCGCGCCTCCGAGCCAAGCACCTCCCACTCGAAGATCGGGTTGTCGAGCAGGAAGAAGGCGTGGCTGATTTTGCCCTTGCAGAACCAGGCAATCGCCCGCGAGACCCAGGACTTGGAGTCGTACCCGAAGCCGATGTAGATCACTTTGTGACCTCCACTTTCTTGGCGGCGACGTTGCCGGTGACGAAGGTGATGAAGATGGGCAGCACCCCTCCGATCACCACGGCGCTGCCGGACGGCGGGGAGACGTGGATGGCGTACGTGGCGGCAGCAATTGAGATCACGAACGCGGTGAGCTTCTGCCAGCGTGGCTTCATGCGATCCTCTGGAAGTCCTTGCCGTCTTGGGTAGAAAGCGCCAGCCGGCGCGGCTGCAAGCCGGG
>ERZ650310.375-NODE-375-length-13395-cov-4.986282_pt1 | contig 13395 bp, 16 predicted proteins | sample MGYA00376246_ERZ650310 | MGnify/ENA primary metagenome ERZ650310 (study PRJEB26733, sample SAMN07839286) | wastewater metagenome | biome: small river; feature: stream; material: water | place: USA: North Carolina | collected 2016-03-01 ...
TTGCGACGCGATTGTGGTTGCTTGTAATACAGCTACCGCAGAAGCAATTAAACAAATACGCAGTGAGCTTTCAATACCCGTCATCGGAGTTGAACCGGGTATCAAGCCTGCCTCTATGCAAACCCAAAATGGGATCGTGGGTGTCTTAGCCACCGAAGCAACCTTAAAGAGCGACAAGTTCAATGCGCTATTAGCAACGCTACCAACCAACTGCCAGTTCATCAAACAATCTGGCGCGGGTTTAGTGCCGCTCATTGAAGCTGGCCAAGCTGATGGCGAAGAAACCTTGGAGTTATTGGCTAAACATCTAGAAGCAATTCAAGATGCTGGTGCCGATACCTTAGTTTTAGGCTGTACCCACTACCCTTTTTTGCGCAAAGCTATTCGCAAACTGCTTGGTGAATCCATTAATCTAATAGACACTAGTGAAGCAGTCGTCCGCCAGCTTAAAAGACAACTGGAATTACAAGATAAAACTACACAGACTGATCAGAAATTTTCCCTCACCTTTATTAGCAGCAAGGATGAGCAAAGCCTATTAAGCATGGCCAAAGAGTTAATGGCGAGCGATATGTCATCGCATCAGATCCATGCAAAGTTCTTGGGTAGTATGCGATGAGCTCTTTCTTACAGAAGCTCGATAGCCACCTGCCGTTTAATAAGACGGAACGGATCATCATTGGCATTGTTGTGCTCCTGCATGCATTACCTGCACTTGAATTTTTACACTGGACCTCAAAGCCAACAAAGACAGATGATGATGCACGAGTCATGGCAAATCTAGTGAGCCCCGATAACGCCAACAAGAGTCAGCAACCACCCGCGCCACCACCACCAAAACCCAAGCCAGAACAAAAAAAGAAAACGGTAGATGAAAAATCTACTGAGAAACCAGCGCCTACGCAGCCACAGCAACAAACCCAAACAGCACAAACGAGCACACCAAATAAGAGTGAATCCACCGTGCCCAATGCCAGCGTTGCCCCCGCCACTGCCGGTGGCGCTAGCGGCACCCCCATTCAGACTGACATTGGTAAACTGGTTGTCGTCTATCAACCCGATGCAGATGCCTACTACCCCTCTTTCTCAAAAAGATCTGGAGAGCAAGGTGAGGTGGTTGTGAGATTGATTATTGATGAATCTGGCAGTGTTGAGGATGTAGCCTTGTTACGCTCCAGCTCCTTCCCAAGGTTGGATCGAGCAGCAACAGAGATTGGTCGTCGTTATCGCTTTAAGCCATTTTTAGTAAATGGTTCGCCCCAAAGAATTTCTACCAACCTTTTAATTAAATTCAATTTAAAGAATTAAATATTATGAATACACCATTTGGCTTAGCAAATTTATGGCTTGAGGGCGATGCAATTACGCGCTTTGTGGCACTCGCGCTACTCACATGTTCGATAGTGACCTGGGTAATTTTGTTATCCCGCTTCTGGGATTTGCGCAACCTACGTAAACTCAAACCTGAGCTCGATCAATTTTGGCGCGCCACGTCTTATGATCAAGGTCTCAATGCATTCACGAGCCACGCAAGCAATCCTTATTACCAGATTGCTAAAGCAGCTAGTAGCGCCTCTGCACACCATCAAAGCCAATCGACCAATCATCGCGAGCTCTTACAGACATTAAATTACTCTGAGTGGATGGCGAGAAGCTTAAAGAACAGTATTGATGGTATTGGCGCTCAACTCCAAAAGGGTCTTACCTTTCTTGGTTCCACTGGCGCGACAGCACCATTTATTGGTCTATTCGGAACAGTGTGGGGCATCTATCATGCCTTGATCGCAATCAGTAGCTCCGGTAGCGCGCAGATTGATCAAGTTGCAGGCCCTATTGGCGAAGCACTCATCATGACCGCACTTGGTTTAGCGGTAGCGATTCCAGCGGTGCTGGGCTTTAATGCAATTAACCGCGCTAACAAATTATTGCTTGCAGATCTCAATCGCTTTGGCAATGATCTCCTAGCTTACTTTGTGACTGGCGCCCGCGTGAAGTCCGGAGAATAAATATGTCCTTTAATCTTCAGAACGACCAAGAAGAAAGCGGCATTATGGCCGAAATCAACATGACTCCTATGGTAGACGTCATGTTGGTGCTCTTAATCATTTTCATGATTACCTTACCTGTGATCCAGCAGGCGGTAAAGGTTGAGTTGCCAAAAGCGAATAGCGTGCGCAATGAAGTGAAGCCAGAGTCAGTTCAACTCTCCATTGATGCTAAAGGTCAAATTTTCTGGAACAGCACCCCAATTGATTTGGAAACATTCAATGGGTACGCTGAGAAAGCCGCCCAGAAAGAGCCACAGCCAGAAATCAACTTGCGTGCCGATAAGTCAGTGAAATATGAATATGTTGCTCAAGTACTCGCAGCGTCACGTCGCGCGGGTTTAACGAAGTTAGGATTTGTAACAGAGCCTAATTAAGGTTTTTTAGCGCTACTGCACTGCTCTTGATAATTCTTTGTCCCTTCCCCGAGGGTTGCCGAGAGAATTCCACCTTTAATAGTCTCCGCTTTTCTCAGCTGGCCAGTCGAGCGATTCATTGTGATCGCCGTTAGTACTGAGCCAGATCCATATTGAACACCATCAAAACTCTCGGGTAGAAAATGTGCCTCCATAGAAATGAGGACAGTAGATTCGGTAATCAGAACATTTTTAATGGTTTGTCGCCCCAACTCATTAGATTGATCTAAATCTCGATCATCGACAAAAACTTTTGCCTTCTGATTTTTGGAGGCTGGGATGACTTTGAGTTCGTAGGTTTCGGTGTAGTTCTTTTCTGAACGCTCACAAGTAAAAAGCAATGGTTCTGCGCCCACGCTAGGAGCAAGGTACAAAAGTAAGATCAGAATAGGGAGATATTTCAAGGATGCCTGAAATCAATCGATTGGTGCCCGAGGCCGGAATCGAACCGGCACGACTTTTTTGAGTCGGCAGATTTTAAATCTGCTGTGTCTACCGATTTCACCACTCGGGCTCGCACGAGCAATAAAGCCGTACTAAATAAACCAAGACAAGCAAAATTTTAGCATGCGAGGCCTCTCGGTGACTGGAAGCCTGTTTTCATCAAGCTTGGCCAGAAGTTGTGGCAAACCCACTAAACTATTCCCATGAAATTACCTACGCCGAGCTCAGGTCTTAAAACCCTATTAAAAGCCGTCTTTTGGCTTAGTTCTGTAGCTCTGGTCTTGAGTATTGCCGCTGGAATAGTCTATCTAATCTCGGCTCAAACCAACCCCTCTGGCAAGAGGATCATCAAAACCCTCGGAGATTCGGTTGCCATCACCTTTGATGAGAGTGATATCCCTCATATTCAGGCAAAGAGCTCTACTGATGCGCTCTTTGCATTAGGCTATTTACATGCTAGCGAGCGCTCCTGGCAAATGGAAATTAATCGCCGACTATCCAGTGGGCGTCTTTCCGAAATCCTCGGAAAGGAAACCCTCGCAATAGATCGTTTTATCCGTACGCTAGGAATTAAGCATGCCGCTGAAAAACAATTTGATCGCTACCCTATTGAAACCAAGCGATTGCTTCAATCTTATGCAGATGGGGTCAACGCTGGTAATGCCCACTTAGGTTGGGCGCTACCGGTTGAATACTTTTTGACCGGATCAAAACCAGGACATTGGTCGCCTACTGATAGCGTGGCATGGATGTTGATGATGGCGCTTGATCTTGGTGGGAACTGGCATAAAGAATTGCAACGCCTTGAACTAGCGCAATTTTTAACAACTAAAGAAGTATGGGAGGTAATGCCAGCATATACGCCGGGAGAACCAGTGAGCAATGTTGACTTTGCCAAGATGTATCACGACATCAAGGTCTTTAATCCAAATTCACTCACAAGAGATCAAAAGTCTAAGGAACTTCCCGCAACCGAATTAACCATCAATGAGGTGCCAGGCGGCAAAGATGGCATCGGTTCCAATAATTGGGCGCTTAACGGCAAACTCACAACCTCTGGCAAGCCACTGCTGGCCAACGATCCACACCTAGGCTTATCAGCGCCAGCAATTTGGTATATGGCCCACTTGGAGGCGCCAGGCATGAACGTCATTGGCGCTACGCTTCCTGGCATTCCGGCGGTGGTTTTGGGCAGAACTGATAAGTTCGCCTGGAGCTTTACAAACACTGGTCCCGATGTGCAGGATTTATATATCGAACAGCTAGATCCTAAAAATCCTGGAGTCTATCGGGGTCCAGAGGGTCCACTTCCTTTTAAAGTGCGCCAAGAAATCATCGACATTAAGGGTGAGCCTCCCCTTCGCTTTTTGGTGAAAGAGACTCGGCATGGTCCAGTGATTTCAGAATCATATGCCCGTGCCAAGCGCGCTATTGATACTGATCGCTTTGTCTTAGCATTGCGCTGGACTGCTCTGGATATTGAGAATCAATCTGTTGCTGGTTTGCTTGATATGAATCACGCCAAAGATTTAGATACGTTCAAGCAGGCACTTCGCAAAAACTATGCACCAATGCAAAACGTGGTGATGGCGGATATCGAAGGAAACATCTCTTATCAGGCGGCTGGTGTCGCTCCCAAGCGTACCTTACACCAAGGACTATATGGAGTAGCGCCTGCCCTGGGTTGGGAGAAGCAATACGACTGGACCGGATATGTCCCCTTCGATCAACTCCCGAGTAGTAATAATCCAGATTCGAACTGGATTGCAACAGCCAACCAAAAAATATTAGCTAGCAACGACCCAAACCCACTTACCGGTGACTGGGATCTTCCAACACGCTATGACAGAATTGTGGAATTGATTAAAGGCAAGTCGGTGCATGATCTCGCCTCTATGAAATCCATGCAAGCAGATACCCTCTCTTTGGGCGCTACACCACTTCTAGACTTATTTAAGTCCGCTAAATCAACACATCCTCTAGCGCCACAAGCATCTGAGTTGAGCAAGAGCTTTGATGGCGATATGAAAATCGACAGTGCTAGCGCTCTTCTATTCAATGCCTGGGCCAACCAACTCACAAACAAACTCTTCTTACGTTTGGGATATCTGTTTACAGAAAATTATGGTGACCGCAACTTTAGACATCCGCTGATATTGCAATTACAGAACCCGAATAGCCCATGGTGCGATGATACTCAAACATCGCAAGCCGAGAGTTGTGCTGATGCCTCGAATGCAGCATTTGATCAAGCCCTAGAGCAACTGAGTACGCAATTTGGTAATAATCCTAAAAATTGGGCTTGGGGTAATGCGCATATTGCCGTCTCAGAACACCGCCCTTTAAGTAAGGTTCCACTCCTTGGCAGCCTCTTCAATTTGACGCAGCCTTTTCCTGGGGATAGCTTTAGCGTCAATGTGGGCAGATTAGAGCTACTCAGAGCTGACAACCCTTTTGAAACCAAGCAGGCACCTAGTCTTCGAACACTCTACGATCTCTCAGATTTAGAACAATCCCTCTTCATTTACCAAACTGGGCAGTCTGGCTGGGTACAAAACAAGTTTTACCGAAATATGGGCGTACTCTGGGCCAGCAATGAATACCTTCCCCTTCAAATGAAGCCCCAAAAGATTACTCGGCAACTGGATCTGAATATTAAGGAAAAATAAGCCAGGGAGTTTAGAATGAAGCTTACAGGCCCAGCTTGGGCTTAACCCATTTAATGACAACGCTACCTATTATGAAAAAAATATCTGCACTGGCCTTTTTTATCTCGCTCTGCACTCTCCCCATAACTAATAGTGTTGCCGCATGGCAGGACTTGGGTGGCCCTGAATTATTTACAGTCTATGCCGATCCAGATACTCTGAGTATCAATGGCGATAAAGTTCAAATTATGTCTATGCTCGATTTTAAAAAGCCAGGCGTGAATCCAAAAACTAAAGCTACTGTGAATTCGATTGTTGGCCTGAATGAATATAATTGCGCCAACGAAACATACCGCCCAATTGAATTTAAAGAATTTGCGGGCAATAAAGGATCCGGTAAGGTTGTTTCAGACAACAAAACGCCAGACAGCCCTTTCGAAGAAATTGCCAACGGCTCGTGGGCAGCAGGTGTCTACAACCTTGCTTGTAAACGTAAATAGATCATTGCTATTGATGGCCAAACTGGGCAGACCAACTTTTACAGTTTGGCCTGCCTTTTTCTTTTACTACAGCCTTACCTTTAGCGTTATCACTCTCTGCCTAAATTTAACTGGGTGCGCAGCGCCATTAATGGCCTTGGGAGGCACAGCTACTACCGCTGCCAGCTCTGCAGGCACGGCAGCCGTCTCGATAGCTGTAGCTAACCCTACAACAGCCGCTAGTGCCATCTCTACCGCAACAACTGGAAAATCCCCCTTGGAACACGCTGCCTCGGCGGCGACCAAGCAGGACTGTAACTTTCTGAATGCTTTAGGCCCCAAGCCTATTTGCACCGATATTCCTATTCCCGCAATCAAAGATATGAGCGAACCCTATCTGGGTCCTGCAGATAGCCTGCCCGCTTCTAAATAAGCAGTCTAAAATTAGTCTTTATAAGCAATCTTTACCCTCATTTAAGCCATGACTACAGAAAATTACTACCTCACACTCACCTGCCCAAATCGACCAGGTATTGTTGCCGCCGTTTCAACTTACATCTTTGAATTGGGTGGTGACATTGAAGAAGCTCAGCAGTTTGATGACAAAGCTTCTAAGCGCTTCTTCATGCGTGTGAGTTTTAGCTGCAACGCCGATGGCAATACTCTCAAAGCGGGTTTTGTAGAAATTGCCAAACGCTTTGATCTCACTTGGGATTTACGTGCTGTAAAAGATTTAAAGCGAGTGCTCATCATGGCTTCTAAGCTAGATCATTGCTTAGTCGATCTGCTCTATCGCTGGCGTATTGGCGAGCTGCCAATGATTATTTGCGGAATCGTCTCCAATCACCCGCGTGAGGTCTACTCCAGTATTGATTTTGCTGACATCCCTTTTTATCACCTGCCAGTCACACCAGAAACTAAGCCAGCCCAAGAGGCCAAACTTTTAGAGATCGTTGCAGATTCAAAAGTGGACATGGTCATTTTGGCGCGCTACATGCAAATTCTGTCGGATGATTTATCTACCAAGCTATCCGGTCGTTGCATCAACGTTCATCACTCGTTCTTGCCCAGCTTTAAAGGTGCTAAGCCCTACCATCAAGCCCATGCTCGTGGCATTAAGTTGATTGGCGCTACCGCACACTTTGTTACCAGTGATTTGGATGAAGGCCCCATCATTGAACAAGACGTGACGCGCGTTACCCATGGCGATACACCCGAAGATTTAGTTCGCAAAGGACGGGATTTAGAACGCACAGTGCTATCACGCGCCCTACGCTACTACTTGCATGATCGTGTTTTGATTAACGGCGCAACTTCAGTAGTCTTCTCAGACTAAGCGGTAATTTAAGGCCGAACCCCTGGAGTTTCCAGGGGCATTCCTCTTGCTCGCCACATCAGAAAGAGCTCTAGTTGAGCCATCTCTGTCGAGCCATACTCAAACTGCTTAGCGCGCACTCCACTCATACAGTTACGGAGACGTCTTTGCAAAGATCCCATGGTCTGCCATTCAATTCGGTAAATTGGGTAGGCAGTTGGGTGCCCCTGAGGAATCAGACTTCCCCCCAGCTTCAATCCAGCGCGATCTTGATGACATTGAGCGCAAGACAAATTGAGCTGACCCATTCTTTCATTAAAGAACTGGCGGCCTTGGTGAAGATCTTTCCTATTCTGCGGTGTTTCTTGAATCGCAATTGGCAAGCCCTTAGATTGCGTTGCTACAAAGGTCGTTAAAGCTAGCAGTTCTTTGCTTTCATAAGCGAGTGGCGAAGCTTCTTGATTTGACGTACGGCATTGATTAATTTGTCCCTCCAAGGTCTGCAGTTTTCCTTTTTGTACTTTAGGAAACTGCGTTGCCACACCAACCATCTTCTGAGCGCTATCGCCATGGCACGACGCACAAGACACATTCTTTTTTCCAGCCTTTTCTTTCCAGAGGCTATGGCCATCCATCACCCAAAATAGGGCTGGGTTGAGATTAGGGTCATCCTGCATTGCTTGATTCTCTGGGGTCATCAACTGATAGCTTGATTGACGAGAATCTTTTGGAGCCTCAAGCGCTAAGCTAGAATTAATCCCCAGCAGAATTGCTATTACTGATAGAAAACGAAAGCAAAAAGCGAGAAGATTCACGTGACAATAATTTGTGCGTGATTGACTGCTTCATAACCATCATCCCCTACCCACTTGAACTCTAACGTTCCAGAAGCCATTGCCACGGTAGTGAACACAATCAGGGGATTTGCACCAATACCTGGATAGAAATCCATCCTAAATACTTCCTCACCGTTGTATTGACAGGTAAAGAGTCGAATGATGTCGCGAGGTATCCGCTTACCATCTTCGGAATACCGATACCCTGTCTCCATATCGTGCTGGGCGATTGCCCGAATTTCAATGATGGAATCTTTTTTGGCCTGGGCCGGCATCGTAATGCCTGTGCGAGAGGTCTTACTCATACCAACTCCGTACACGCGGACAGGGTTACCAAGGTATCTGCATACCCCTGCCAAAAACTACCATCACTCATTTGCGCGATAGCCCATACTCGCTGTGAGTCAGCCAATCTAACGCGAGTCGTTAAATCAGCGCGTCCAGAGCGGGGTGTGAAATACGCAGTAAAGATATTAGGCAGCGGATTGCCTTCTGCAATAACATGCACTGCCTTCACATAATCATTTGACGTCATTGGACTTTCTACTGAAAGCTTGAGAACCACGAGGTTGCCACTCTCCACTAAAGGCGGAATGACCAACTTCACTCGGCCATCACGGATTGAGTTAGAGCCAACAATTTTTTCGATCGCTTCCATTGCCTCTGGCTTTTTAGCCATAACCCAACCCGGTATCATCCAGCTCGATAAACCCAATAGACCAAGCGCAGATAAATACCTGCGCCGACTTAGCTTAGTGGTATTTGAATTTAGCTTTACATCAGTCATAGTGGTTTCACAATATCGTAATTGATTAGTTTTGATTGGTTATTGAAGACTTACTAAATAAGCAACAACATCCTCTATCTCTTGGCCACTAAGAATAGTTTGATCAGCAAACTTAGGGGCTACTCGATTTAAGCCGGTGGTGCTGTAATACGCTGGCATGATGCTCGTTGGATTAAAGCGGCCTGGATCTACCAAACGCGCCCGCAATTGAGCTGCGGTGGAGCGACCTACACTGGCACTCAAGTCTGGCGCCAAATTGCCCTGAAAGCGTTCCGCCGGGAATGGCCCGCTATGGCACAGCAAACATAAGCCAACTTGGCGACTACCCACAATGGCTCTTCCTCTAGCAACATCACCAGGGGAAGAAGTTAGGGGATTCACAATCGAATCCCCTACCCAGGTTTGGGAATGCGCTAAGCAAGGCAGGAAAAGAGTCGATACCCCTAGCAATAAGGCTGCTAGTGTTCTCCTCATTCCTGCTGACCCATCACTAACTATCCCATCTCATTTATTGCAGTTATTAAACCAACTTAATGCCACTATTTTTCAATGGCACAGTGCGCAAGCGCTTACCTGTCGCACGGTAGATCGCATTGAGAACGGCTGGTGCTGCAACTGCGATCGTTGGCTCACCAACCCCACCCCAGTCTTTACCACCACCTTGGATGATGATGGTTTCGACCTTAGGCATCTGTGAAAGACGAATGGAGTTGAAAGTATCAAAGTTCTTCTGAACGACCGCACCCTTCTCCAACGTAATTTCTTCTTCGAAGAGAGCGGATAAGCCATAAACAAAGGAGCCGGAAACCTGACGAGCAACCTGAGCTGGATTGACAACATAACCTGGATCAGTTGCAGCCACAATGCGATGAATTTTCACCTCGTTACCATTGGTCACAGACAACTCACAAGCGGCAGCAACATAACTACCGAATGAACGCATCTGCGCAAGGCCACGGAAAACGCCTGGTTTGGCGGGCTTAGTCCAGCCAATGCCATCGGCTACGGCATTCAGCACGGCGACTGCACGAGGATAATTTCCCATATGCTGACGACGGAACTCTACCGCATCAACGCCAGCGGCTTCAGCCATCTCATCCATGAAGGTCTCTAGAAAGACCGCATTTTGGTTGACGTTAACGCCGCGCCAGAAACCTGGCGGCACATGCGTATTGCGCATGGCGTTATCAATCATCAGATTAGGGAAGCTGTAGGTAATCCCATGCTCACCCGTTGGATCGAGACCCTGAAATACCAGAGGGTCTTTACCCTTATTAGCAGCAACTACTGCTGGACGCACTGCAGCCAAAATAGATTGGCCAGACAAACGCATATTGAGACCAGTGATATTTTTCTTATCATCTAATGCCGCAGTCATCTTGCACATAATGACGGGGTGATAGCGACCTTGCGTCATATCTTCTTCGCGTGTCCAAATCAATTTAATTGGCGTACCTGGCATTTGCTTGGCGATATTGACCGCTTGCGTTGTGTAATCCTGAAAGGCGCCACGGCGACCAAATCCGCCGCCGAGGTTTACTTTGTAGGCATTGCACTTTTCTGCTGGCAAACCAGATGCTGCAATCACAGCTGCAAGTGAGGCTTCACCATCCTGAGTTGGCACCCAAGCCTCACAAGAGTCTGGCGTCCACTTTGCAGTGGCTGTTTGCGGCTCGAGGGTGGCATGGTTTAAGAATGGATAGAAGTACGTTGCCTCAATTGTTTTGGAGGCTTTGCTAATGGCTTCTTTAGCATCGCCATTGGAGTTACCCACAAAGGCATCATTCGCTGTGAGACCCTCTTCCAACATCTTCTTGATTGAAGCGCTAGAAACATCACCGTTAGCGCCGTTATCCCAAGTAATGTTGACGGCATCTAAACCTGTTTTAGCTTGCCAGAAGGTATCTGCTACTACTGCAATCGCAGAGTCGCCCACTTGAATAACCTTCTTTACGCCTTTCATGCTGGAGGCTTTGGTGGCGTCATAGCTTTTCACCTTGCCGCCAAACACGGGGGATTCCTTAATGGTAGCTACCAGCATGCCGGGCAACTTCAGGTCAATGGCGTAGATCTGCTTACCAGTCACCTTGTCGGCTGTACCGTCAATGCGGTTGACTGATTTACCAATCAAGGTCCACTCTTTAGGATCTTTGAGGGCGATTTCTTTTGGCACTTCTAGCTGAGCAGCAGCAACCGATACTTTTCCAAAAGTTGTTTTACGTCCGGATGGTGTGTGTGTAATCACGCTATCTTTAGCCACGCATTCTGAAGCAGGAACATTCCACTGATTTGCCGCAGCCTGAACCAGCATGATGCGAGCAGCTGCGCCACCTTTACGAACATACTGTTCAGAAGTACGAATACCACGGCTACCGCCAGTGGAATAACTGCCCCATGCCTGCTTACGTTTCAGGCTCTCACCTGGAGATGGGTACTCATAAGAAACTTTTTTCCAATCGCACTGTAATTCTTCCGCGACCATCTGCGCTAGGCCAGTAATGGTTCCCTGACCCATTTCAGAGCGCACGATACGCACCACGATGTCATCATTTGGTTTGACTACGACCCAAACACCGATCTCTGGGGTCGCGAGTGGCGCCATCGAGGTAGTGCCAGTGCCCATTGCGGCATTGGCTACGGAGATGAAAGATAAATCAAAGCCGATGGCCAAGCCAGTTGCAATAGCGCTGGATCCAACAATAAAGTGGCGACGTGAATTATTAGTAGTTGCTGTATTGATAGTTTTGCTCATGATTGGTCCTTATGCCTTGCTCACAGCATGAATCGCATCACGCACTTGTTGGAAGGTTCCGCAACGGCAGATGTTAGTGACAGCAGCATCAATCTGGGCATCGGTCGGTTTTGGGGTATTGCGTAACAAGGCAGTAGTTGCCATCACCATGCCAGATTGGCAGTAACCACATTGGGGAACCTGATTGTCGACCCATGCTTTTTGTACTTTGGATAGCTGGCCATTCTTCTCCAGGCTTTCGATTGTTTCAATCTTCTTACCTTCAGCCGCACTCACTGGAATAGAGCAACTACGAATTGCCTGACCTTCAAAGAGGACTGTACAGGCGCCGCATTGGCCCACGCCACAACCATATTTAGTGCCAGTCAAGCCGACATGATCTCGGATTACCCACAATAAAGGGGTTTCGGGATCTACATCCACCTTGTACTTTTTACCGTTGACGTTCAAGTCAGCCATGAGAGCTCTCCTAAGTATTTTTTATATTGAAGTCTTATCTATTAGATAGAGACCCTGCTAATGTTGTGTTTATCTTAACCAAGAAATAACTTATTGCTATGCAACATATATTGCGGGGCAGTAAGATCGAACGATGATCTCTGGCCTAGTCCAAATTCTTCTATTCCAAAGCTTGGGGGAGCTGATCTCTAAGTTCGCCCTGCCTACGCTACCGGGGCCTGTTATCGGCTTGGTACTGCTCATTATTTGGCTGGTACTCCGCAAGGGGATTAATCATGACCTCGCCATGGTGGCAGATGGTTTTAGCCAATACCTTGGGCTCTTATTTGTACCGGCAGCCGTGGGGGTGGTTTTGTTTCTCCCTCAACTCAAAGCAAATGCCCTCGCCATTGTGACTGCCTTAGTGGGTAGCGTCATTCTCACGATTGCCACTAGCGCCATAGTTGTCCGCTTTTTGAGCGCAAAGCAAAAAGAGGTTGATCAATGAGCGAAAAGCACTCAATTGTGGAGATTTGGGTCTACTTATCCGGTAGCCCCTTATTTGCCCTCTTTATTACCTTGGCCGCTTATCAAATTGGTCTCTGGATTTATAAGGCCGCCAAACAGAATGCCTTAGCCAACCCCGTAGCGATTGCCATCATTCTGGTGGCTAGCGTCATTCAATTTATTGAGATGCCCTATTCCACCTACTTTGAAGGTGCACAATTTATTCACTTCTTATTGGGTTCGGCAACCGTCTCTTTAGCCATCCCCATCTACAGAGGATTAAGCAGCCTAAAAGGAAGATCCCTACCCCTGCTTGCCTCTTTGGTTGCTGGTGGCTTGGTATCCATTATTAGCGCAGTCAATATCGCTAAATTATTTGGAGCTGACTCCAGCATTACTGGTGCGATGTATCCCAAATCGGTTACAGCCCCAATTGCGATGGGTATTGCTGAGCGTATTGGTGTATCGCCGACCTTAACGGCAATCTTTGCCGTCACTACCGGAATTCTGGGGGCTATTTTGGCGCCATTTATTCTGAATGCGCTGGGTATGAAGGCATGGTGGCAACGGGGCTTTGCTATTGGTATTGGGGCTCACGGTATCGGTACCTCGCGTGCATTTAGCATCCATCCGGAGGCAGGCACCTATGCCAGTCTCGCCATGGGTATGAACGGTGTGATCAGCGCTGTTGCCATTCCGATTCTTTAAGATCGGAAGAGCACACGTCT
>ERZ650310.376-NODE-376-length-13391-cov-5.145246_pt1 | contig 13391 bp, 24 predicted proteins | sample MGYA00376246_ERZ650310 | MGnify/ENA primary metagenome ERZ650310 (study PRJEB26733, sample SAMN07839286) | wastewater metagenome | biome: small river; feature: stream; material: water | place: USA: North Carolina | collected 2016-03-01 ...
TCGCTGATCGTGACTGGAGTTCAGACGTGTGCTCTTCCGATCTCATTCAAAGGAGTGAGCTCCAGACCGTGCTCGTCCAGCACCTCCCTCCGCAGCCCGCGCCACTTGCGCAGCGAGTGCTCGACCTCCCGCCCCTTAGGGCAGTCCTTGGCGTCTACGGGGTACGCCACCGCCTTCCACGTCTTGAAGCTCCTCCCGTTCTCCTTGAGTTAGAACTTGTGCTCGACCGACAGGTGCAGCGCGTAGGAGCTCTCACCCCCCTTGCGCAGCAGGAGCGTGAGGCGGGGTGTCGCGCCCATCACCTCGGGCAGTGCCACGCTCGGCGCCACCAGCGGCGCCAGCACCGCGCCGGTCGACCCGTCGGTCCACGTGCAGCGCGCGGCCAGGGGCATCCCGATCGACGCGCAGTCCGCGGGCCGGGTGCGGCGCTGGTAGCCCGTCACCGCCCCGAGGGTCAGCTTGAAGGGGCCTCGAGTGAAGGACTTTCCTCCCCACACTGACCAGCGGTCCTGAGTGTTGAGGTAGGCGCCTACGGCCCACCCGCCTTCGGCCTCGGCGTAGACACCGGGGTTCACGCCGTTCTGCCACGGGTGGTGGGGGAAGTGGGCCGTGGCGATGTTGAGCCCCAGCACTACGCCTTGCAGCAAGTCGGTGATCATGATTCTTTCTCCTCGCTGGCGTTGTCGCCGCGGTCAATGGTCATGGCGCCCGAAACCCTCATGCGGGCAGTGAGGTCGAGCGGGGTCTTCTCAATGTACCTGCGGCCGTCCTTGTCGATGTGCACGTCATGCATGCTGACGTAGTCTCCGGCCAGGGTGTAGAGGTTGACAAGCACCACGTCCTTGAAAGGTCGCCCGCTTTGCAAGATGCTGACCTTCCCCTTGCTCAGCTGTTCCGAGACGAGCTTGTCCTCCTCGGACTTCAGGTCGATGGTCAGAGCGCGGGCTTCCTGGATATGGAGGCAGACGTCTGCCTCCATACCATCCACGCTGCCCATGAGCACTTTTTTGATGGCGGTCATCATCATTCGCTTGGTCTCGTGGTCCTCGCAGAGAGCGGAGATCAAGCTGGGGGGCAAGCTGCCGCACACATCGTAGCTTTGCCGGGCCCCTTGATTCGCGACTTTGAAAAACAGTACCCCTGGGGGGATTTGGTCTTGGCTTTGCATGAGCCGGTGGTTGACGGCGCTCATCGCAGTGTCGTGAATGGTGAGGAGGATGTAGTCCTTGATGAACTCCTCGCGCGGTATGTTGGTAGTAGTGGTCATGGTGCTCTCTCCTAAGTAGAAGCAGTTGATGATTGGGTGCCCCGAGAACGGTCATCGCAGAGACCCGTTGCAGGTCAGGTCAGCGGTAAGGGTAAGAGCTCCGCCCCCCGCGCTTGAGAAGTTGCATCTCCCTCTGGGACCACGCTCCCTGCTCCGCAGCGCGCTGAGCGTACTTCCGCTTCAGCTTCGCCATTAGGGGCAGGTTGGCTGGGTCCAGGTCGTCCCAGATATCGTGCCACACGTAGTCGAACCGCTCCCCCTTGGCGGGGGTATACGAGTAGGCGTCGGCCTGCACAATGCTGATCTTCGGGTAGGTGCGGCAGAGGTAGTCCCCCTCGGTAGGCTTGCGCCCTTCACCCTCGATGGAGGCAGCCTCTTTGATCGGCTTGCCGCACGAGGGACACTCTGTGGTCGGGATTCCAAACTCGTGAAGGCCGGTGTTCATTTCGACATCCTTTGGGCATAGAGCAAAGCACGCTCCGTAGCCATGTTGGCTTGCAATTGCTTGAGGAAGTGGAGGGTTTCCGGGTTCGCCTCCTTCTCATCTTGCTCGGTCAACTCCCGTACCTTGAGCTCTGCCGTAAAGGTGAGCATGGCGAGGCAGGCGCAGCACAGCGAGTAGTCTCCTGGGGACGGTCTGTGCCCTCCTGCCTCCACGTTGGTAGCGCCATCGAGCAGAGTACCGCAGCGGGGACAGGAGGACTCGGGATGGACCCTGGTCGTGACATAGGGGGGTGGCGTGTTGTCGGTGCTCATTGCACTTTCTCCTTCAAGCGGTTGAGAGCTTCCATCATCGCGGAGGCACCACCGGTTACCCTGACCAGACGAGTACCAACCGATTGCACCACCTGCACGGCGGCATGAGAGGTCGCCTCCATCGTCAGCAGCACATAGTCTGCACTGCGTGCCTTTTCCCGCAGCTGGGAGAGCCCATCATTCGGTTTCTCGGCATACCAGAACTTCAGGTGCATGTCGGGAAACGCTTGCAGGAACTGGTGCTGTTGGGAGGGCTTGAATCCACAGAGCAGGAATGTCCTACGCTCCCTCTTCTCTGCCCCCTGAGGCATCAAGGGGCTGTGCTTGGTCAGGGCCGCGGGGCTGTCCTCCTGTTCCCGTATCACCCCAGGCATTCGCCCCAGCATCAGGCGGTGCAAGGCGCCTGCAACGTCCGGGGACGTGAGCACCTTGTTCACAGCGCGGATGACCGTGTCACTTAGGAAGTCACTCAGCGCTTCCTTGAGCGCTTCCGACACGTTGAGAGGTGCTGCGCTGGGACCTGCCTCTTGCAACACCGCCGGCCCCTCGGTCTGGGGCAGGGGGGCGGGGGTCTTTTGCTGTTCCACAGCTGGGGGCGCGGCAGCGGCGATGGGGAGAGCAGAAAGAGGGTGAGGTGGGTTGCTGCGTTCCGCCTCCGCCTTCACCTCCTCGTAGATGGGGAGGAAACGGGTAAGGCAGTCCTTGCTGTTGATCACCCGCTGTCGGTTCTCGGGTAGGACAATCTTCTGGAGTTTGTCCACAGCCCCAATGATGGACACAGGTCCGGTGGGTCCGTAGTGTTTGATGAGGAGTTGGGCGAGAGCCCTCATCCCCCCTTTGTTCCAGTAGATACGGTTGGCTTGACTCATTGCTGTCCCCCCTCAGCGCTGGGGCTGTTGTCGGGGGCCTCGGTTGGTTTGGTTACGGGGGTCTCTTGGTCACGTCGAACTGCACTGCGACCACCTTCCTGCGGCCCCCCTCCTTCGTGTACACGGGGCGGAGTTGGACACGGTAGGAGGTGCGCGCGTGCACCACTGCACGGTATTGCTTGAGCTTTGTCCACACCGCACTCCACTCCTCGTAAGAGGGAGCGCAGAGGCCGAGCTTGAGCTTGATCTGCTCCACCTCAAACTGTCGGGAAACGGGGGCAGAGAGGTTCGCCGCCTCACACACCATCATCAGGAAAGCGATGTGCCGGGTGTCCGTCAGGGACAGTGCATCCTGCAGAGGGATGGCGGTGAAGCCCTCCTGCATCAGCATCTCCAGCCCGTACTGGAACCTCCACGCCAGCGTGTAGGTCAAGGTGTGGTGGTCAGTCTCATACTCTGCGTCCGCCACCAGGTTGATGACGCGGAACCCTCTTCCCCCCTTTTCCGTGGTCCAGGTCCTGCGGACTTGGAAGGAGGTAAGCTCCTCGAGCACTACCCGTTGTTGGCGGTAATCGTAGGGATCGGACACCTTTGCGTCCTGTGGCGTGAGCGCTGCCTTTAGGTCATGCCACGAGACCTTGAACTGGAAGTCCATCACCCTGCGCTCCCAGGGAGGTATGTGTGCGAGCTCCCTGTTCCGCTTGTTCCATCGGTGCACCACGTACAGCAGCGTCTTGAGGGCAAGCGGGGTTAGGTCCTGGAAAGAGACGTCCCTCAGGGCCTTGGTGGGGATGGTTGCACGTGCGTTTTGCATCGACTTTTGGGGCATGCTGCGCGGTCCTTTGCTGTCGGTAAAGGTGGTCAGAGAGAGGCGCTTGAGGTGTCGAATCGCCCCGTCGTAGCTGTACGGGTCGCCCCGTCGTAGCTGTACGGGTCGCCCCGTCGCTGGCGTACTGGATAAGGCCGGGAGATGTAGACAGTGCTTGAAAAAATAGCCGCCGAAGCTTAAAAGCGAAGCTAGTGATTGAAGCTAAAAGAATAGCTATAGCCAATAGCCACTGGCGATAGCCAGTGGCTACGGAAAGGGGTGTGGTCAGATTTTCATACCTAACAATGCACCCCCTCCCAGGGGTGCGTGCGGGTACGCACCTGCACCCCTGGTGGACATGGTCCTCTGTCCTATCTCCAGGCCCGCTCGCTTGACCTACTTGCCCTTCTTGGGGGACACCACCTGGGCCGCCTCCAGCAAGCTGACCGCAGCGTTGAAGACCTCCGCCTTTTCCCTGCCCCCGTGCAACCACGCCTTGTTGATGCGGAGGCTGGAGGACTTGGCCCGCTGTTCGTGGTCCATGTACCTGGTGACCGCGTTGACCAGTCCCCAGGCGGTGCCGGTGATGTTGGCCTGCCCTTCCCCGTTCTCGTACACGTCCAGGACCTTGCGCAGCGTTTGCGCCCCGCGCAGCTCAGCCACGTCGTCCTGAGTCAACACCTCCTCCTGCCCCTTGTAGTAGAAGGGCTTGAGGAAGGCGATGGCCTGGTCTCGGGTGATGCTCTTGTTGGCCAGCCTGCGCGACATGTCCTCAAAGCCCTTCCAGCTGGTGTTGAGGAGGTCCAGGTCACGCTCCACCCTCTCGGTCGTGAAGGCGGTGGAGTGGGACAGTCGGAAGACCTTCCCCCGACCAGCCCCTCGGCGGGCGTGGCTGTCGATGACCGGCAGCTGGTTTGCGCACCAAACGCGGAAGCTGGTGAAGAAGGCGCTGGTGCTGGTGCTCCCGTCGCAAGCGGTGACGAGGAACAGTGCCCCCTTGACCTGGTCGGCTTTGTCCCCCAGCGCCATGAGGTGTGGCGTTTCCGCCATCGCCCACAACTTGGTGCCCCCGAACATGGTGCCCGCCACTGCGAGCTTGAACCCGTAGCGCTCGGCCACCTCCTCGTAGAACCCGAGGACCTGTTTGGGCTGGAGGGCGTGGAACCTGCTCCCCACCACAGCAAGGGGGGCGCCCGTGTCGCTGCGGTAGAAGACCCGCTTGCCCTTGAAGAGCTTGCCCGACACGCCACCATCGGTGGTGTAGGCGAGCTCGCTCTCCTTGATCTCCCAGTCCATCCCTGCCTTGCGGGCCCAGGACTTGGTGTCGGTGCCGAGCTCGTGCACTGCGTCGGGCATCTTGGCGGCGAGGCTGGCGAAGGTGTTGTCGGATGTGGTCAACATGGTAGGTACCTTTCTGTGGTGAGGTTTGGGAACGGGAACAGGTCTAGGGGGTGTAGGGGAGGACCACTCGGTTGTGGTCCCTTGCTTCCTCGAGCTCGGTGGTGGTCACGAGGGGTTGCACCTGCGGGAAGAACACCTCCTTCATCCACCCCGCTGCGCGGGCTTGTTGGAGGAGGTTGGCGAGGGAACTGCGGTCGTTGAAGAAGAAGGTCAGGGAAGCGGTGCGCCCCGTGCCCTGGTACCGCACGTAGCAGATGCGCCACGGCCCTAGCGCCCGCCAGTCCGGGTAGGGGAGGGGTGGGGTTGTCGGGGGGCTGGTGTCGATTGGTTTCTCGGAATTTTCCATGTGTCAACCTTTTTCTGGTGCTAAAGGGGGCGAAAATCGGCACCTACAGCACCGTAAACGTCCCCGTTGGGGGGTGAGTATGGGGCAGCCCCTTAAAAGGTGCTGTAGGTGCGCGGAAGGTGCTTGCTGAGGGGGTGGCGTCGGTGCGCTTTGCACAGCTTTTGGGGATCTGTGGGGTTTTCAGCGCATGTCCCCCCGTGGACTGGGGAAAAGGGGGCGGAGGTGCTGTAGGTGCCGGGAAGGTGCTCCCCGGCACCGTTTGCGCAGCTTAGGACAGCAGGGGTCGGGGGCTTTCTTTGCCCCCCTCGAGGGGCCCGGGGGAGATGTTGGTCTTGCGACCTTCCGCGCGCCCCAGCGCGGTTGCAAGGGTCTTGCCGTAGTCCTTGTCCTTGGGCGGCTTGGTATCCTTGCGCTGCTGCTCCCCGAAGGCAGCGTTGATGAGCTGCTCCTTCATGACCACCAGCGCGTTCGCTTGTGTTGCGTGCCCCACGCCCTGTTCGGTTGCTTTGCGGAGCTTTTCTTTGCGCTGCTCCACCATGGCGAACATGCGGTGTTGGAGTTGCGCCGCCATGCCTTGCCGGAACGCGAGCTTGCGGGCTTTGCTGGTCATGGTGAGGAGGTGGAGTGCGGAGCCGATCCCCAGCCCCATTTGCTGGAGCGCGACGCTGTCCCCCTTGCTGATCGCCTCTTCAAAGTTGTCCCCGCTGCGGCGGATACAGTCGAGCAGGTACTCGTACGTCCACACTGCGACCTGCACGTCGGTGTGGTACCCCCCGAACACCACACCTATTGCCCCTACTGCTCCCCCTCGGGAGACCAGGACGCGGCACTCGTACAGTGCCCCCACTCCCATTGCAACCATCCCGGCCCAGGGCGGGATGGTGCGGAGGATGGCACGTGCGTGGTACCCCGCCTTGCACCACGCCTTGGCGATGGCCTCGGGGTTGTTGCGGAGGTCGGCGGCGGTTGCTTCCGCTTCATCCACGTTGAAGCGTTGCATGAGCGCTTGTGCTTGTCGGAGTGCGGTCTCCGCCTCGGTGGTGTTCCCTCGACCGTCCTTCGCGAGCTTGAGGAGTTTGCGGATCTTGGCGAGGGCTCTGTCTCGGTCTGTGCTCATGGCTTGGTTTCCTCTAGGTTGGGAGTTGGTTGCGGTCTTACTCTGCAGGGAGCACCCGCACCTTGCGGGCTTTGCGCTCTTCGGGGTTGGTGTGGAGCAGTGCCCCATCCACACTCACGTAGGCGCTGCGGGGGCAGTCGTACAGCACGATGGAGGCGTTGGTGAGGGGCTTGCCTCGGGGCCACGTCTTGCGCACGTTGGCCACAGCGTCCTCCGGGATCGCCCCTACGCCCCAGTTTCCGAACTGGCCGATGGCGATGTACTTGCGAGCAGGTGCTGCCTCGTTCCTGCCCGCTGGGCGCAGGTCTTTGCAGTTGCAGAAGCGGCAGCGGCGGGAGGGCCTGTACTCTTCCCCACCACACCTCGTGCACAAGCGTAGCGTTAGGCTGGGCTTGCCCTTAGGCGCGGCTTTGAGGAGCGAGGGCTTAGCCATTGCCTTGCTCCTGCGTTGTCGGTGCCGGCAAGCAAGGGTCAGGTTCCTTGGTAAGGACATTGAGCGCTTGGAATCCGACCCCTGTGACCATGTAGACGGTGCCGGTATCGGTATCCTGTACCACGTCCCCTACGCTGGTGCTGCGGTAGCGTTGGTTCCCGCATACCTTGAGCCCTTTGTTGACCCCCCAGTAGTGGTCGATGGAGTTGGTGAGCTCGAAAGCCTTCTCGAGGTCGGTGCCCTCGATCTCCGCCACCAGCTGGTAGTGCAGGTTGGGGTGGTCGCCCCGCCAGATCGTCTCGCACTCCGGGGCATCGGGCAGCACGAATAGGGCGCTGATGCGGAAGCGGCGGTCGGAGGGAATGTCGGGGCGGATGGCGGTGTGGTAGACGCGGATCATGGTGTGGTACTCCTCTAGGTTGGGGGTGTGGTTGGGAAGGTCAGTTGAGCGGGAATACCTGTTGCAGGAGGTGGTGACGCTTTTGGGTGTCCAGGTCTTGGAGTGCTTGTGACAGGTCTCCCAGGAGGGTGCGGTCGGAGAGGGCCTCCGCAGCCAGTTGCTCCTCCTTGTCCTGCAGCACTGCCCAAGTCTGCGCATGCTCCAGCGCGGGCCACAAGGGGCCCAACTCCGGCTGTTCCAGGAACAGGTCAACGAGGGGCACCGAGAGCTTGGTGTGCTCGAGGGCCCGCTCGTACACGATGCGCTCCTCCTCGGTGAAGCGGTTCTGGTCCACGTGCTCACGCACGTAGAACGCCCCGCAGCCCAGGCGGATGAACTGCCAGCGCTGCGCAAAGTGGCACCCCAGGAACAGTCGGTCGGTGGTCAGGACGATGGTCCCTTCGGGGCAGATTTGTAGGTCAGTGGTCATGGTGGTGTGGTCTCCTAAAGGATGCCGGGGCGCCAGTCCGGGTCGAGCTGTTGCAGGCAGCGGGAGAGGGAGGCGGTGTAGTGGTCGTGGTGGCTTGCACCAATGCTCAGCGCTAGCGCCGCACTCCAGTACTCAGCAGCGAGGTCAAAGTCCTTGGCCACCTCGTGCTGTCGGGCAAGCACAGCGCAGCCCTCGGGGCAGGCGTAGTCGGGGTCTTGCTTGAGCCGCTGCGTGACGACCCCCTTCGCCCACAGCAGCTTGCGCAACACGGCGCGGTCGAGCTCCATAGTGACCGTTACCGCTTCCCAACCCCCCGGGGGTTCCGGGAGGCGCTCTTGTGCACGCAGTACCGCATCCCCTGCGTTACGCGCTGTCACTTTCCCGAGGGGTTGTCCCTTAGGGCTGTGTAGGAGGAAGGTTCTCATTCCAGTCCCCCCTCCTCCATGTCCTTGCAGATGGTGTCGAAGCACTGCTCGCAAACACCGCTGATCTGCGTGTCCCTCCATCCCGCTGCGGTCTTGGTGTTGTCCGGACTGAAGGGCTGGTTGCAGCGCAGGCACTTGATGCTATGGGCGATCCCCGCCTCCAGCAGCAGTGTGAAGTCGGCAGGGCTCTCGGGAAGGAGCTTGCCGTAGATCAGAGATGGTCGCATGGTGGTGCACTCCTAGATGTAGGCGGACAGGGAACCCATCGGGTCCTCATAGTAGGTCTGGTGGCAGGCCAGCTCGTACGCATCGTCGAAGGTGATACCGAACGTCCTGCGTGCGAGCAGCATGCACTTGAGCTCCAGCTGACGGTGCTCCCTGTGGTTGTGGTCTCCCCCGCAGGACCACCAGCGCTCCTCCCTTGCCGAGGAGTGTTGGTCGGGGAAGAACAAGGCGCGGTGCATGCCAAGCCCGTTGCTCACGTACTCCGCGCTGGGGCCGTCGTCGAACCAGATGCGGATGGAGGTTTCCCCGTAGGGGTCATGCGCGGGGCCGATGCTCCGATCGGTCACCTCTGCGTGGAGTCCCTTTGTGCTGTCGATGGTGAACGCGCTCATGCTGCCTCCTGCACCCGTTCCCCTTGCACGTACTTGCGGACGAGCTCCGGGGCGGTTTGGTTGATGGGGTAGGCAATGGCTCCCTCGTTGGTCACGCGGGAGCCCTCCGGGCAGCGGTACACAGCAAAGGTACCGGTACGGGGAAGGAACGTGGGCCAAGCCTCTTGCAGTGCCCTCACCGCTTGCTGTTGCTTGCTGCCCTTGCCCCAGCAGTAGGGGCCGATTGCGATGTAGATGTACGCCATGGTTGATGGTCCTCTTGGTTGGGACGGAAAAAGGAGCAGGGGCCCCCGCACTTGTCGGAAGCCCCTGCTGCGGGGGAGGAGGAGAGGGGGTGACCGTTTAGGCGGTCACGGGCTCCGCCTTGGCCTTGCTGCCCTTCGCCTTCAGCATGGCTTGCCGGGCACCGTCCTGCACCGCTTCGCTGAGGTGCACCTTCGGGGGGTTCTTCGGACCGGCGGCGAGGGCGGCGGCGAGCTCCGCGTTCTTGCTCGCCTTCTTCGCCGCTGCGGGGGAAGTCGGCGCGGGCTTGGCCGGGGCCTTGCTCGGCGCAGCCACCGCGGCCTTGCCGTTCTTGGCCTTGACCGGGGCGCCCGAGTTGAAGCCCTTCCACTGCCGGAAGTGGCTGCGCAGCAAGCCGGAGTTCCAGCCCTTCTGCTCCGCCACCGCCTTGAGGTGGTCCGGGGTGATCTCGCTCGTCGCGGAGTCGAACAGGTCCCACATCGCAGCAGTGCTGCCGCGCTGCGGACGGCGGAAGCCGTTGCGCTCGGTCACAGCGGCAGCGGCGGCGGGGGAAGCGGTGTTGGTCTTGGCCATGATGTTTGGTCCTCTAGGATGGGATGGTTGATATACGGTGCACAAACCTATGCGCACCTCTTTAGGCTCCACATGCTGGCGCAGGAAGCCTAAACAGGCAGACACAATTCAGACCTGGAACCCGAATGCGCGGAAGGCCTCAAGCTCGCAAGGCCTTGCGACGTCGTGTTGTTTGGCCAGCTCGAGGAGCTTGGTGATGACCTCCCGTTGCTTGGGGGTGAGGTTGCTGAGGTAGGTTTCGGCAGCTTTGTCGCCCCCCGCCGTGTACTCGAAGTCGAGCCGGCTCACGGTTTTGAGCAGTACCACGACCTCCTGCGGGTCCAACAGTTCGAGGAGGAAGTTGAGATCGCCTGGCTTGTGTTCAGTGCTGTCCATGTTCAGTCCTTCCATCCCAGCGCCTTGCTTGCTGCGCCGGGCAAGTAGTCGAGTTGAGTCCCTTGGCCGATGTACACCTTCACGTTGGTGCCGCGGGTGCGGGGTGCGTTGACCGCTGCGTCCTCGAGCTCGCTGAGCTCCTCCTCGCTGTCGGGTTCGGGGGCGTCGAAGTCCACAGCCACCACCTCCCCGATGGTGTACTCGAAGGGCCAGTTGGGCTGCTGTGCAAGGCGCACCTTCACGTCGTCCCCATGTTGCTGGGCGATTTCTTCGAGCGTGTCGATCAGGTCACGGATGTTGTCAATCATGACAGGTTCCTTTCAGAAGAGTTCGAAGCTGATGTACCCGTCTTGGGGGAAGATGGCTGCGGAGCGTGGGACGCGAGCGCCGCCACGATCAGCTCGCCGAGCATCAGCTGCGCGGTACCCAGCGCGTCCTGCTCGCTATCGGTGTGGTAGCGGGCGGCGGGATGGCCGGGGACATCAACTTGGTACTCGTCCCACTCTGCGTCGCGGTAGATCTTGACGCAGGTGTTGTGGTCACCGTTGATGGTTTGGATGAGCTTGCGTGCCATGGTGTGTTGTCCTCTAAGTCGGGATTGCGGAGTGTAGGGAAGAGAGGGGGCGCGTGCGTCCCCTTGCGTGCAGCTTACGCCGCACGCGCCTTGCGCCACTGGCGGAAGTGGCTGCGGGTCAGGTCCAGGTTCCAGCCTTCCTGTTCCGCCAGCTGGCGGATGTGCTTGGTCGTGATGGGGCCGGTAGCGGAGTCGAACAGGTCCCACATCGCAGCGGTCAGACCGCTCTGCGGACGGCGCACGTTGGAGGAAGTGGAAGTCGAAGCGGTTTGGGTTTGGGTAGCAGACATGGTGAAGTCCTCTAGGTTGGGATTGTGTTGCGGTAGATGCAACGGCTTGCACTGCGCTGTGCAGCACAAGCCGGAGCACCCTTGTCGAAGGGGTACACACGGATACCAGCTACGCACACTCCCCCTCACGCTCCCCTACCGGCCGTCCCTGGCTGCGGTTCAGTGCAGTGCAGGGCTTGTAGGTTTCCGGGGTGGGCGATGGTGGCGCATGGGCGCGCTGGTACTCAGTCTCCAGGTAATCAATTTTCCTCAATGCGTCCTAGCGCTGCGTGCTGTTGCTACACAGCGGCACACTAGGTAGGCAAGGGGCAGGCGGTTGCTAGTCCGTCCGTCTACGCGCGGTGTACATGCACACAGCGGTCGACACCACAGTCGTCTCGACGTTGTGCCGCTGTGCAAGGCACTTGGCGCTGCACTGCTGTAGGGATAAGGCTACGCCACAGTGCAGCCAAGCGCACGCGCTTCAGGCTACCGTCCCAGGGTCGGATGGGACTAGTCGGCAGGGCTCCACTGTGTGCTGCGCGATCATGCTTCAAAAAACGTCCTCGCATGCGCGCCGGGGCTGCCGACTACCTCTCCGCGTGCCGCCTTCTCTGCGCGCATGCCCGGGGGCGAATGCGCAACGTCGAACGGCCTAGGCTTCATCTCTCGGGCCCGGCTGGCGGTACTGTTCCTTCCCGCTTCCCCGGCCATCCTCCCCTTGCGGGGAGGCGCCCTTACCCCCTTTCGGGGTCCTAGCGCGTGTGGTCTGTACTGCACCACAACGCTATTTTGCACTACTTTTCACCTATTTTTCCCTATTTTGGGGCTATTTTTGCGTCCATATGAATCAACAGGTTAGCGCATTTTCGGCGCCCTGCAGCTGGAGAAAACGCGAAAAAAGGTGCGAAAAAAGTGGTGTGCAGCAAGAGGTTAGTACCACTTCTCTACCTAGGACCGCGATCCGGAAAAGCAAACGGTGAATTTCTCCTGTAGCGTGCCCGACGTGCACGCCCCTGCTAGCCCCCAGCTACTCCGCCCCTCAGACCACTCCCCCCAACGCGCGTGCGCGTGCGCGTGGCGGAAAAGCGGTGTGCACAAGCCCCCCACACAAGCAAGCACAAGGAGCACAGCATCATGGCGCAGCACATGGCGGACAGGTACGCACGGGCGATCACCAGCAGCAACCTGAAGGTAGGCCCCTCGGAGCGGGAGGGAGATGTGGACGCGCTGATAGCAGCGGGGTGGGTGAGCGGGGACAGCCTAGGCAGCCTCCTGTACCGCCTGCGCTGTGAGTGGGACAGAGTGGACAAGCAAGCATTGCGGAGGAGTGGTGGAGTGGGGACGGCAGCGACGCTGGCGAGGACGGTGTTGAAGAACTTGCGCCCCACGCAGCGGGCCCTACGGGGCTTCACTGTGGGCATGATCCAGAGGGAGGACAAGGTAGGTGCCCTCCCCACCGAGGACCTCAAGCGTGCACTCCGACTAGCCGACCAGCTGCTGGAGCGGTACTTGGACGTGACCTGCCCCGCCTGCCTGGGGGTCAAGTACCAAGTGGTCAGCGGGACCAGCCGCCTCAGTGGTCACGCATGCGCTGTGTGTGCGGGGACAGGGGAGAGGTGGCTCCCAAGGCACCCCCGCGCGGAGCTCGTGTGGGAAGGGATGCAGAGGAAGGCGGAACACTTTGACCGCCTGATGGGGAGGTTCCTCTCCCAGTACCACACCAGCAAGCGCCCTCCCGCACTCCGCACCCTGCAAGTCCCCCAGCAAGCACAGCAGACGCTGAGGGCGAGGGTGGACAGGGAAACGGGGAAGGTGTACGGGGAGTGGACAGAGGATGGTGGAAGGACGTGGCTGAGAGCGGGGTGAGTTGCACACCCCTTCCGCGCTCGGTACATTCCCGGCAACTCAACAGCCCCCCTCTCCTGCCCCCGCTTGCTGTAGTGCGATGACCAGGCACCGTGTGCCCAGGAACCCCAAAGCGCAGGAAGGATAGGTGCCTCCCCACCATGCGATACGGCGCGTACTTGCAGAGCAAGAGACTGCCCCGCGTCAACGGGAATACGCTGCAACGGATCCGCAGGGAGTGGTTTGCGCTGCACCCCCTGTGCGTGCGGTGTACGGTAAGGGGAAGGGTGACGCTGGCCACACAGCTCGACCACATAGTGGCGCTGGAGAACGGAGGAGAGGACTTCGACGTTGACCAGGGCCGCAACAGGCAAGGACTCTGCGAGGACTGCCACAAAGAGAAGACCCGGGAAGACCTGGGACAAAAGCCCCGCCCTCGCATAGGGACAGACGGGTACCCTGAGGAGTAGAAGGCACATACATATACAAGTCCTCCTCCTGCACTACTTCCTCCCCCTACACACAGTACGCGCGCTGTACCCGCTTCCTCCCTCTGCATACGCGCTACTGCACAGCTCTTCCCCTGCACGCCCTAGCTACT
>ERZ650310.377-NODE-377-length-13343-cov-6.150888_pt1 | contig 13343 bp, 15 predicted proteins | sample MGYA00376246_ERZ650310 | MGnify/ENA primary metagenome ERZ650310 (study PRJEB26733, sample SAMN07839286) | wastewater metagenome | biome: small river; feature: stream; material: water | place: USA: North Carolina | collected 2016-03-01 ...
CTGATCCAGCTGCCCCCGGTCCCACGAATTGCGCACTGGTTGGCTGCAGGCGTCGCGGCCGAACTGCTTGACCATCTGACCGACCGTCATCTGGTACTCGCGCGCCAGCGTGTCGACGATCTGCTTGTCGTTCGTGCCGAGCATGTACTCGCCGATCGTCAGCGGCGAGTGGCGCAGCACGGTGTCATAGTCAGCCTGCACCACGTCGGCCCAGGTGCCGAACAGGCCGAGTTCGGCGTAGGCCTGCTGCAGGGACTGGTACGTGTTCGACTGCGCGAAGACGTCGCGCATCAGTTCGGCCACCTGGCTCAGCCACAGCTTGACCGGGCCGTAGGTCATCAGCGCCTTGTCGTGCAGCTTGAGCCTGAACCACGGCCTGGCAGGGCTCGTCGTGCCACTCATCATCCCGCTGGCCAGCACGCGCAACGCGCCCATGGCGGTGCGGTCGTAGATCAGGTTGTGGCGGCGCTCACCGCGGTTGACGTCGGAAACGACGAAGCGGCCGAGGCGGGGTTGCTGGTACTCGCTCAGCTCGCGCCAGTGCGCCATCCACGACGTGCGCTCGTTCTTCAGCGAAGCAACGCGTTGCTCCTTGCGCTGGCGCGGCGTCAACCCGTTGAACGCGTCCGCCACTCAGCCCCCGAGCACGGTGCCGCCGCCTGCGGTCGAGCCCAGCAGTGTGGGCGCGCCGAACGAGGCTGCGGATTGCTGCACGCCGGACGGGCCGGTGATCCACGTCCCGCCGGTCAGTGTGTTGCGCTTGCGTTTGGCCGACAGCATGGCCGTGAAGTCCGGTTGCTTGGCCTCTTGCGGGACGTCAGGCTTCGGGATGTCGGGCGTTGAAAGGCACATGGGCGGTCGGTCCAAGTTGTGGCGCGACTGTATCGTGCGAAGGCCCGTCTATGCGCCACCTACCGCATGCTGGCAAGCGGGTTGTAGTCGAGCACCGATTCGCGCGCCCCGGCGGCCTGCAGCACGCGCAGCTTCGGCACGTCGGGCAGCGCCAGGATCACCGCGGTGGCGCGGTCAGGAGACCGTCCCAGGCGCGCCACGATGTCCTCGCGACTCTCGACCTTGACGACCCAACCACTGACAGACCACTTCGGCATGCACAGTTCGGCGAGCAGGGCGGGGTCGGGCGGAATCGCGATGCCGGTGTCGTTGGCAGGGTCGAAGACCTCGCGAGCGCGCCACCACAGTTCGGCGCGTTGGTTCAGGAAGCGCAGACGGCCAGACTGGTCGGTGCCGCCGGCTTTCTCGGACATGTTCATGCCCAGCACCTGCAGGCCCATCGAGTTCAACACGTCGTATGGGCTCGAGCCCACGCCGATCACGTCGATCAGGATGGGCGCGTGGTCGCGCAGTTCGCTGATCACCAGGCCGGCGGTCTGCGGGCCGTCGGGGGTCTCCTTGCCCGGCCAGACCTTGAGCGTGTCGAACCAGTAGTCGGTCTCCTCGCACTTGTCCCGGGTGGCCATGACGGTGGAGTCCTTGCCGCCGCGCGCGACGTCGACGCCTGCGGTGAGCATCTCGCCGCGAGGGCTGCGCTGCCGCCACCGAGCCTGCGCGGCCTCGACCCAGGCCGTCGGGATGACCTGCATCGCGTCGTCCTGCACGCCAGCCAGGAAGTCCCCGTAGAGCATCTGCGACCGCAGGGGCTCGGGCAATGACTGCAGTGTGGCCATGTACTTGGTCGCCATGTAGTGCGGGTTGTCGGTCAACCGCGCGGGGATGAATGTGCGCGACAGGGGCTCGATGATGTCTTCGGGCCGATGCTGCGCGGGATCGAAGTCGTAAACGCGCTCCTCGTTGACCAGCACGAACGGGCGTCCATCAGGCACCTCGGCATCCTGACCAGCGATCGTCGTGAAATAGCGCAGCTCGCCGGGCTTCGCCGGATTGGGGTGCTTGCGGTCGAGCCAGGGCGCGAAGAACTTCAGCACCCAGCGGCCGTCGGTCGTGGTCGGCGGATTGAACGTCATGAGCACGCGCGCCCGCTTGTTCTTCGCCGTGCGTCGCCACCCCATAATGAACCGCACCTGGTCCTCGCGCATCTCGGTGACCTCGTCGAACACCTTGAGGTCGTGCGGGCGACCCTGCCAGCGGCGCTCATCGCCGGGGTTGTCCAGGCCGGCGAGCTCGAGCAGCGCACCCGAGGGGATGCGCCAGATACCCTTCATGCTGTTTAGGCCGTCGGTGCCGCCGAGCAGGTCGGTCAGGCGCTGCACCAGGCCTTCTGTCTGAGCCTTCTCGCGTCGCGCGAACAGCGCGCGCTCGGCGCTCAGGATCATGCCCGCGCCGAGATCGGTTTTGCCGCCGCCGGCCGCGCCGCCGTAGCCGACGATGTCGGCCTGGCTCTCGAGGGCCAGCGTCTGCGGGCCTGGCAGAGGGCGCCATATTGCTGCGCGCGAATCCTGCAGCAGCAGCGCATGCAATTGCTCGCGCTCCTCGGCGGTCAGATAGGCCTCGGCCGCGCGAATCTCGGCAGCGTTCACGGGTACACGAAAGGCGCGGTCGGGGGCGTGAAATCGGCGTCGTACAGGGCGCCCTCTGACAGGCGCGCGGAGTCTGCATACTTCAGCGCAGACTCGCCTGAGTAGGTGTAGAACTGAATGCCGAACGACCCAAAGCGGAGATCACCAACGGGGTAGGTGCCGCTTAGTGGTCGGTCGAGAATCTTCACCCCCGCGGCGTAAATCCTGACAGTCATCGTGCCGCCGTCGATCACGCACGCGAGGTGCATGTAGGCTGAGTTCGGGATGTCGTACTTGACCGTCTGAACGCCGGCCGTATAGATGTTGTCGGAGTCGACGATCACCCAAGACTCAGCGACTCCGTTTACGGGAGTCTGCGGTCTGTTGTACACCCCGAAGGTCACGATGATGTCGGCACTGTAGTCCGCGTAGGAGACCCAGAACCCGGCGCTGATCTCCCAACCATTGCTTCCACCTACGAGCGTCGCAGCGCCATCGCGACGCACGAACATCTCCGCGGTGATCGCGTTGTCCGTCATCACGTAGGTGTCGGGCTCCCACGTTGCGAGGCGACTCAAGGCTTGGTAGCCGTTGTAGCCAGGGGCGCACAGCAGCGCCCCGCCGCTGCTGCCAACCTTGGGCGACGCGAACATGTCGGTCGAGGAGATCGTCGAGTCGATGGTACGCGTGTTGTCGACGTTATCAACCAGAGGGTACGCATCGAAGTTCAGCAGGGACAGTGCCGTGCCTGACGGAGGCTGAACCTCAATTGCTCGTTTTATAGGCCCCCATGTAAACATGCTATCTAACGTCCGGAGTTACAGCACAGGCCAGAATATCAAGCGTTTCGTTGTACTGACAGACTATCAGATCCAATCTTCCCGCAGCAGTTGTAAGAGTAGGGGCCGTTCCACCAGTCCACTTGAATTTGCTGCCATAACTCAATGTGCGCGATCCGGTGCCGTCCTGCTTGATCCACCAGTTATAGATGCCGCCATCCCGCATATTGACCGGGTTAGCCAAGGTTCTATTTCCGCCAAGTGTCACGAGAAAGTGATTCGAGCGCGATGCATCGGTTTCTATCGTTGCTGCGTCTGTGAGGTTATGGAACCGAACCGTCTGCGCTCCGATGAACTCATTGCCGTCGCGCAGAATCGCGCACTCCTGCGCAATCGCTCGGAATAGGTCAGTGAGTTTTCGCTCAAATAGCGTCTTGTCGACCGGAAAGCGAGGAAACGGATCGAGTTTCATCGCCTACCTGCCGGGACGAATTCAGGCCGGAATCCAACGCATTGGTAATCTCCAGCAGTCTCCACCTTGAATCGGTGCCACCTGGCGGATTGCCGCAGGTTATGCCGGCCATCGGCCATCGCTTGACTAGATCCGCTGGTCAGTACCGTTCCGCTCTCATCCTTGTAATACCCTGTCGCGGTGGATGTCGTCGGCCTCTGGCTGTACCGAATCCGCAAGTTCATGCATGCGGCATAACCTTCGTCATCACCAACATCGCCCGTCGTGAAATAGCTCGATGCGCAAACTCCGCTCAGAGTAGATAGCTTATGTACGCTATCGAACACTGCCGGCGTAGACCTACCACTGATCCAGAATCCCGAGTCATAGGGTATTTGCAGACCCGCGTCATAGGTAAAGCTCGGCCCCGTGTCATAAGTGAACGCTCCCGAAGAATAGGCCGCTGCGGATTCAATAGTGCTATGTGCCAAACCCCATCGCTGCGTGAGAATGTGATAGACCGCGCAACGATCAATGGCACCACTTGACGACGACGATGGGTAATAGATCCAAACTAGGTTAGCACCGCGATCCCAAAGGCAGATCGTCTTGTATTTGTGCAAGCTGCTCATGTCATCGTAGAGCCACTTGCGGATGACGCCCGTTGCCAAAGGCTTTGGGGTCGTTCCATCGAATAGGTACACGTTGTCGTTACCGACGAAGATATGCCCTACCGGAGTAGCAACGACTGCCTCAATGCCAACGCACCCAACGTCCGTAGACACTTGACGCCAGCGCCATACTTCCGGTGCCCCAACGTAGGTGCCGACAAACATAGACGTGGCTTTGTAGGCGATGACATCATCGCCGAAGCGCTTTGCAGCATTGATCGGTCCGGGGCTGCCAATTAGCCGACCCTTGACGCACTGATTCCCTGCCGATAGCGTCCAATCCGTATCGTCAAGATAGGCGCAGCAGTACCATTCATCGGCGAAGGACGAGGTATTGAACGCAAGTGCGAACCCCTGTGCGGCTTCGATGATCTTTGCCTGCGGTGCCCCTGCGATATCCGAGAATGCTGCGCTCGTGCTGCGCTGGATAGGTTCGTTCGGAGTCGCTGCCAACGTGCTGTTGCCGAACTGGACGAAACTCCACCTATCATCGGACCCTAGCGCATATGTCGAGCCCGAACGATCAGTCCACGTAGATCCTGACAGTTCGTACAGCTTGGTAGAAGTGCCCGCGATAAATCGAACCGTGGACGACAGGTTTGTCACCGAAGATGCGCCTACACAAGTCGCGGACAACGCAGCGATATCCAGTTGCACTGGAGCTGGTGCGCCCTTGAATCCGCCCTCGGTGGGGATGAAGTTTTCACACTCCGTGATGACTCCTGGCACTGCTGGGTCAGCGTCAGGCGCGAATCCGATGATGGGGATCATGCCAGTCTAATCCTCATTGGCCCAGCCACTGCGCCGCGCGCCTGCTGCCCATTCAGGCGAGACACGGCGCCTACGTACCGGGTGGCAAATCGCTGCTCGCCAGCGTCATCCTTGAGATACGCCGATCCGTAACGGCAAGCGCCTGCAAGGTAGACATCCGGGGCATTCTCCAGAAGCCAATTCGTATCAGCGTCAGCATCGAACGGAGCGAACCCGGCGTAATAGATCAGCGAGTAACTATCGCCAGCCGCACCATTGAGGATGTAGAGCGACTGCCCAATACTCGTAAAAATCTTCCGTGTCGACGTGCTGTAGTCTTGATATAGATCAGCCGAGACAAACTCATAGACGCTAGTCCCGACGACCAGGCGACGCGCCTCTAGAAACCGTGTCGGGTGCGCAAGTGTCTCGCCGGTCAGCGTACCGGTTGCAAGTTGCTCCATGTTCTGCACGCGGCAATCTACTCGAATATCCTGCTCGGCCAGCGCCACAAAGTCAGGAATTACCGTATCCAGGTCTGTCCGATTGATCCACGCAGCAACCGAAGTCTTAAGAGCGCCATAGTTGGACAAGCTCATTGTGTTACCTCGTTAGGCGTCACCAGCACGAAAAACCCGTCGTTTGACTTCTGGAATACATGCAAGTCAAACCGCGCCATCAGTTTTGGCAGCCACCACGCGGCCGGCTTGATGATCAAGTGCGCATTGCGACCGTCATCCAGAGTTTTCATTGCCGGTTCCGTAGCGATGGAGAATAATCCGATCTCCAGCGTGCAGCGGCGCAAGTCGTCCAGCACGTTGTCGATCAGGTCCGGCTCGATATGCTCCAGTACATCGATGCAGGCCACCATCTGTGATGGTTCCGGCTCTTCGGCCCATTCAGGCATTGCCGGTTCATAGTGCTGGATCAAAAACCGATGATCCACCATGCGCTGATCCATCAGCGTGCGGCCAAGTCGACCTTTGCCCGCGCCATAGTCCAGCAACTGTGTGACCGCGTACTGATTCATCACCCGTGCGACGATGGGTGCGAAATGTTCGGACGCGACTCCGTAGTCCGGGTTCTCGTGCAACTTCTTCTGTTGCGCGAGATACCGGTCAGAGATCAGTCTGGATTGCTTGAGATGGTCAGGAATGATCAGCATCAAATGGCGTGATTGGCTAATGAGTTAGCCCGCCGCCATTCGTCTGCCATCGGAGCGCCAGAATAATGCGGCCAGGCCGGGATTCCAGCGGTCCAATGGACAATCGCCGCATTCTCATTCTCGCCGAACTCATCGACTAGCCAATTCCACTCGGGTGGAAGCTCGCCGATGTCTTCGTCTGCGATATGCAGAAACTGCAACAGGTCGATAGTCTTCGCTTCAATTAGCGCCGGAATATCGGCCCATGCCGAATGCTCACAATTCACGAGCATCATAGATGCCCAGTTCTTCCGATGATAGTCGGAATTTTCCGCCTGCATAGGGGTGCCGACGTACTTTTGCGGATGCTTGGTGCGGTAGTTATGTTTCACTACCTGCACCGCTTTGGTGTAATCCCTCATTGCCCAGAGGTCCGCTATGTCCGAGCGGCAGACCATATCCGCAGCGTCTGCAAAGATTGCAAACCCTTGATGCTTCTGAAGCGCCGGAACTAGAAATCTGGCTCGCGTGAATGCGTTAGTTCCGTCCGAAGCGCCGCCTAGTGGAATAAATGCTACCGCGTCTCGCGTGTTGTCTATGACGGATGCTGCGAATGCATGCCATCCGATGCTTTCGCGCTTATCGAATCCTGTATAGATAGGGATCATGCGGCAGCACACTCAGCGCATTGCGTACCGGTGACGTCCTTCGACAAGTGGGCTGCGCGCAGTTTTTGATATCTGATCGAGTTCCACCCGTCCATGAACTTGTCGGTCTTCAGATCGGCCATCTCCAGGCCAGCGCCACCGAAACAGCACGCCGACATGATCCCATCCTTGGTGATATGCCCTTCGGTAAAGACGCTCCAGCACGGCAACGGGTCGCGCATTGCATCGAGCCGCCCCGGATTACCCGGCCCAGGTTTCCAGCCTGCCGCTTTACTTGCTCCGCTCATGCCATACAGAGGCAACCAATAGTGCTGGTCGACATGGGGCGTAATCTCGTCAACCACGGCTTGCATAGCCTGGCCCTGCTCACCATCGAACTTGATCGAACTGGCGTACAGCTTACATGAGTAGTCGCCCGCATCGCGGATCGTCTTTGCGGCCTTCAGGTTCTCGATAGACCGACGCCAATACGTCGGGCTCACCTTCGCTACGTCGGCCAGTTGTTCAGGCGAATGGAAATTCAGCGAGAACTTGAGCGAATCCAAACCCGCCGCCATGCATTGACGGACCCGATCTGGCGTTGCCGCGCTGCCGTTAGTCGTCAGGAATACATACGGGAAGCCTACTTTCTTGGCTTCCCAAATAGCGTCCGGAAGCCATTTACAGGTGAACGATTCACCGATGAAGAATACGCCAAGCTCTTCCACTCCAGCGTCACGCATCTCGCGGATCAGGCGCATATATAGCGCCTTGTCCATGTGCCCGTCTTCGTGGTTGTTAAGGCTCTTCGTGCAGAAGCTGCATTTGTAATTGCAGGTCGCCGTTAATTCGATCTTGACAGACTTCGGCGCCGGCAAGAATGTCCCTCGGTATTCCTTGCTGATCCGGGTGATTGCATCGATGCGGTCTGTAATCAAAGCCTGTTCTCCGGAACATAGGTTTTCCACCACGGACGTGTTTGTTTGATCGGCGGAAGTTGTCCCGTCCGCCGATCTCTCCATACAGGCCTACACCTGACCGGAGGTTTCATGTCAGCACTTCTTCTTTTTCTTGCCCTTTGCCATCTTCATCATGATGCATTCCTTCAGTTCCAGTTGAAAACCTGGCCTTCAACTGTTGAACAGCTTCAACCAGGGGCCACGATCCATCTTCGGCCTGGCGCCAAAGACGTACCGACGAGTACCACGGCATCTTGTCGCCTGAAGTACCGTAGCGCCACTGCGGGCACTTGTTGACGAAGCACCAGCATTCTTTCCCGATTGCTCCAGCAGCATGGATTACAGCACTTTGCATGGAAAACACCATATCAAGAGCTGCCACCATCGCTACCGTATCGTCATAATCCTTTGTCAACGTGGCGTGCGGGAATTGCCTAATCTCGATGCCATGTTTTTTCCTGAAGGTTTCGATTTCTGCGCTCACGTCCTTGTATTGAAGCGATACGAAAACCGCATCGACTGACTTGAACAGCGGCAATAGATCCTCAAGCGTCCACTTGCGATATCTATCTGCCGTCCATGGAACACCCCCAGTCCAGCCGATTCCAATCACCGGTTTGCCCCATGACTTGAACAGGGCTGACCACATGGCGACCCGTTCCGGATCCGGCTTCAGGTATGGCGTACCAGGGCAGGATTCAGGATTCGGGCGAAAGAACTTGCCCAGCGCTCCGACCGAAACGGAAGCGTCAATCTGCGTATCTTTTCTCGGCCAACCGAGGTTGTTTTCCCAGCGTGTGCCGTAGACGGCAGCATCGGGAAATGAGCGGCGAAACAGCCCCGCCAACTTCTCGTCGCAATCGATAACAACCGACTTGCTAATAGCAATGGCGTCGGGAATCATGGATGCAAAGCTGATCTCGTCGCCTAGACCCTGCTCGCCATAGATCACGATTCTTTGACCCGGCTTGCCGCGCCATACTGGCTCGTTGGCGTATTGAACCTTACGCCGTGACTTGTCGAATCCGATCACCGCATCGTAGAGCGGCCATCCCTCTTCGTAGCGGCCCATACCCAATAGCGCCATGCCGAGATTGGCCTTTGCTTTTGCACTCTCTGGCTTGATCTCAAGGGCCTTGCGCGCAATGGGTTCGGCTTCAGCCCATAACCCACGATTAACCAGCATGCAGCCCCAATTGAGATAAGCAGCCCCACGGGCTGCATCATCACGCGCGACCGACAACGCCACCCGGCACGAACTCTCGGCATCATCGAACCTGTATAGCTGGTCTTGCATCATGGCAAGGTTTGACCAGCAATAAGAGTTGTCTGAAGCCAGGTCGGCCGCACGGCGCGCGAATTGGTAAGCCGTCGTCAGGCGGCCCGCCTTCATCGCTATTTGAGCGCCTACCGTAAGCGCTAGAGGATCGTCCGGGTTTTCGTACCGCAAATGGCGATCTACGATGTCCCAGGATTTGTCTAGGTCGCCGCGTTCCGCGAGTTCTTGCGCTCGCGCAAGGTCTGAGCCCCGAACACCTGGCCCTGATTTTTGTAGGCGTGGACTTTGTCCGTTACCTTCAAATAGGGATAGTGCTTGTTTACGAGGTCGAACACCTTCGGCCAATGGTTCCGATTGTGGATGTTCACTCCGTGCTTTGTGAGCATCTCGTACTGCACGGTAAGTGGGATTGAGCAGTAATGCCATAGGCCCCTCTTGATGCCTGAATCGGTCGCGCCCGCATTGCGAAGCGCCTGCGTGTGGTCCAGAAGTGGTTCCACATCTTGTGATTTCGTGACGATCACCGCGCCGCTGTCTTCGTCGACGTGGTTTGTTTCAGTTACCCCTGTGAAGGGGTCATATTCAACCCATTTGGTCATTTGAAAACGGGCGGGGTTTCCCCCGCCCGCTCAATCACTCATCCATCAGGCGCACGCCACGACCTTCGCCGAAGCGTTGGCATTGCGGCTTACCAGCGTGAACTCGGAGCGGATCGCACGCTTGTGTCCGTCCGACGTCTTCGCCATCTCTTCCGAGAACGGCGAACGCAGGAACGACAGCGCCCAGTATTCGGGATCGATTGCGAGAACGACCGACTGGCGCACGTGGCGATGCAGCACTAGTTGATGCACGCCAACTTCCGACACGTAGAAGTCCGCCGATGCCTGGATGACGGCACGGACCTTGTTGTTCGGGATCTGCGTGGTCTTCGTCGTGATGCCCGAAAACGCCGAGATGGCCGCCTTCTGCGTAGTGTTGACAAGGACAACGTTGTCCTTGCCGCCATCAGCCCAAGCAAGCTGGAGCGCTTCCTTGAACTTGGCTTCCGTCAGAGCGCCGGTAGTGGTGCCATCGGTAGGAGCCGTGACGACACCCGATCCGAAAGCAGCAGTAGACGCCGACGCCGTTGTAGTGGCGCGGACCCCGTTACCGCTGTTGTCGGTCGTGGCGATCCACGATTCCATGCCGCCCATCGAGCGTGCCGTCGCCGAGCCGCCGGCCGAAGATGCCTGATTCCCGACGATGGCGTATTCCATGTCGTTCTTCAGTTCGCGCATCTGCTTCTTGAGCTGGCGCACGATTTCGGACTTGCGTCCCGCCTTGGAAACAACTTCCTGCGTGCCGGACACAAGGAATTGCTTGCTGACGATCTGCATGTAATTGCCGGCGCGCGTCGGCGATGCAATGGACGTGTAGGACTCCGAATCGCCTTCGATCTGGCGATTTGTCCCTGGAGCCACAAGGGAATCAAGTTCCCATTCGTGGTAGGTCGCGCTACCGTCAACGCGGTCCAGATTGGTCAAGCAGTACGTCTCCAGGGGGTCGAGTTCCCAAATGACGTCTTCCAGGTCCTCGCGGTTGCCGCCCGCAGAACCGACACCATACGTGATGGTGGAGCCAGTAACGATAGCCATGGTGAATTACCTCAAATTGAATTTACGGGCCAGCGCTTCATCAAAAAGCGCCTTTTTCCTTGCAGGATCTTTGGCCTCGTGCAATTGCTTGATCACCGCCTTCTTCTCCTGCTCGACCGTCGTGCGCGCAGGCGCAGCCCCGGGCCGTACAGAGGGAGCTTGCGGCACCTTGTTCTTGCCGTCCGAGCGCGATTTCAACGCTTCCCGGTACAGCATGGCATCGCGCGCCATTGCGATAAAAGATGGGTCCATCAAGTACCCGTTGACCTTGGCGTCATCGAATCCGCGCGACTTGATATCGCCGATGATGCGTTCGCGGTCTTTCTTGAATCGTTCTTGGTCTTTCCAGGCCGGCACCAGGTCATACATTCGCTTTACAAGCGATTGCGTATCCAAGTTCTGCGCAACGTCGGACACGGCTTTGGCCTTCTGTCCAACCTGCTGCAATTGCCCCTGCGCCTGATAGAGCGCATTCTGGAGCCGCTGGTAGTTCGCGTGATGTTGAGGGTAGCCCGTAGGATCTGACTGCGCTAGCGCAACCCAATCCACGTTTGCATACGGCTGCATCTGAGCCTGAATCGCCCGGACGGTTGCCGCTCCCTCGATGACTTGATCCATCAACTGTTCGCGCGCCGTCAAGGCTTGCTTAAGTTGTTCCACAGTCTTCCGCTCTTCAGCGAGAGACATGGTTTTTTGGGTGTAATCGTAGCCTTGGCGAGCCAGTTCAAGCGCTTCTTCTCGCTTTACCCGTTTCACCTCGCCGTTATGCTTGATTTCCCATTCATCGTCAGATGTCGTAGCGTTGTCGTCATCAGCGACTTCCGGCAGTTCATCATCGGAGTCCGTAGGGGCCGACGTATCGGTCTCGGGCTGCGTGGTTTCCTGCGGTTCGTCGCCAAATCCAAACTTGGACGCAAGTTTGTCATCGAACGATTGTTCGGCTGGCGTTTCGACCTGGGCCGGCTGGTTGTCCATCAGTTTCCTTCAGGAGTTAAGTTTTCCATTGGAAGAGTTTAGCCTTGCGCTTATCCTCGTCCATTTTCAATTCTGCAACCGCCATTGCGCCATCAGAGATCAAGCGCTCCAAGTGCGCTTTTGCTACTTTCCCGGCAGACAACAGGCGTTTGAGGTGCAATATCTTTTCGGAATCGCGAGAGTCAGCGGCTTCGATCTCTTCAAAGATGCGGGATCTGTACGCTTCCCATGCCTGCAACCATTCATCCGATTCAAGAATGCTCTTTGCACGGCTGGCCGATGCGATTGGATCAGTCATAGCGATAGGACCATTGCCACTTCGTCTTCGTCAATTTGATCTTGCAGACGTTTATAAAGCGTCATTATCCGCGCATATTGCTCGCGTTTTAGCATCTGGTCAAACTGCCGCGCCTTTTCATACTCTACGGCAACGTTGCGGATGCTTTCCAGATCAATGCCGGAGGTAGGTACTGATACAGTTTCAGCAGACTTCGGAAGAATACTCTTTGCTTTAGCTACAACTTTGTGCGCTAGATCTTCGGCTTCGGCTTCGTCCGCTTGATCTTGCTCGGCCTGGCTCTCGGCGTTTTCTTCGCTGTCGGCGATATACAGCCGCTTGCCAACACGGTAAACAAACTTGCGCCGTGTTGGGGTAGGACTACCACCACCGACGACAATGGAAGACGCGCCGCCTAGTCGAGTGATATCACCTGCAATAACCGAGACTGTCGCGCCGGTTAGGGCTAAGGTGACGTTCTGGTCAATCGCCGCGGTCAGCGTTCCTGCGCTTGTGGTAACGGCAGAGCCCGTGAGCGGCTGGGCAACCGCAGACACCAGCGTCCCTGCCGATACGGCCGCACTTGATCCCGTGAGCGGCTGTGTGATTGCCGGGACAAACGTCCCCGCGCTTGAAGTGGACGCAGATCCAGTGAGCGCCGCCTCATCACCCGTACCGACACTGGCTGTCAGCGTACCCGCTGATGCGGTGACCGCCGATCCGGTCAATGGCTGGGTTACAGCAGAGACCAGCGTTCCAGCGCTCGCCGTTGCAGACGACCCGGTAAGCGCGGCCGTGGCTACGTTGCTTGCGGTGAGCGTACCGGCAGATGCGGCGACGGCAGAGCCCGCAAGAGTATGAGCAACCGCCACGGCCAGCGTGCCAGAACTGCTAGTCACCGCCTGGCCGGTCAGCGCTGTACTGACGTTTGCAGCGGTCGTGATAGTTGCCGTAACTACCGAGCTGTACGTGCTGCCGTCATACGCGACCCATGCCTGCTCATAGGCAGTGTTCGCCGCCAGCCCGGAGATCGCTACTGCTTCGGAGTACGTCCCCGCGCTGGTGTAGGGCTCGCTACCGGATGCAAGTGCAGCCGCACCCGTACCGTCTTGACCCGCGACGATCTGCGCGCCTGTAGGCGTCGCCGTGGCGTCGGCCTGGACGATCCAGTAGAGAGTGACTGCCACGCCTACGCCTCGCCCGCGTCAGTGCTATGCCTGTTCCGCTCTTTGGCGAGCGCAACGCCGATTGCATGGTCTACCTGATCCGCAGTGAACAGCGGCTCCCATCCCTTTTCCTCATC
>ERZ650310.378-NODE-378-length-13324-cov-8.558746_pt1 | contig 13324 bp, 18 predicted proteins | sample MGYA00376246_ERZ650310 | MGnify/ENA primary metagenome ERZ650310 (study PRJEB26733, sample SAMN07839286) | wastewater metagenome | biome: small river; feature: stream; material: water | place: USA: North Carolina | collected 2016-03-01 ...
ACGAGATCGCTGATCGTGACTGGAGTTCAGACGTGTGCTCTTCCGATCTCATTTGGGTGTGTTTCAAAATCCATTGAGCTTGCTGAAAAACGTGGGTCATTTGGTGCATATGTTGGCAGTACATGGGAAACAGGAGAGCAGTTTGATAAATATGCTGCACGCAGTATTCTTGGCTTGGATTGGATTGGGCTGAAGGCTAAAGCCAAGAAGTTTGGTGTTCGTAATTCACAAATGATGAGTCCTGCACCAAACACGTCAACAAGCATGGCTATGGATGCTGGAGCAGGTCGATCACGTCATTGATAGCCGCAAGGGCCAAACTGAGCGCACGACAGTAATCCGTGAGATGATCGCGCGGGGCCTTGAGGAATGGGCCGACGAAGCAAACGGCAAGACGTGACATAGATGCAACGCCATATATAAATATCAAAATATATTGCCGTGGTATGTTGTAACATTACGCGATTTGTGGCTTAAGCGTGTTCAGTGCGCGTCCCCACAACGGCATCACATGCGCGCCGATCCAGCCCTTACATGGTACGCTTTGACAATCGCGCCGCAACGCGAACTTGCGGTTAAGAGCGACCTCGAGGCGGAAGGCTTGCCGCTGATCGTGCCGATGGAGCCGGTCTGGAAGCGTGTTTCCCGCCATGCCCGCCGACTGGAGCGCACCGAGCGCCCGCTGATCCCCGGCTACGTGTTTGCTGGGGCTCGCGGGCGCATTCCATTCGAAATCTACCGCAAAGCAAAGGCTTATAGGGACGTGGTGAAGTTCGCCGGCGTGCCCGCGCCGGTCGATCCCCGCCAGTTGCAAGCGATTCTCGATCTTGTCGATCAGATGGAGGCACCGCCGATGCCAGGCCAGACGGTATGGCAGATCGGCCAGGGCGTCAAAGTGCTCGGCCGGCGCGGCACCATAACTGCGATTCTCAAGCACAAGGTTCGAGTTCTGCAAGATTTCCTTGGCTCATCCCGTGAAATCGTCGTGCAAACGAACAAACTCGAAGCAATAGCACAAGAAAAGCTTGCAGTAAACGCAAATCAGGTGTAATAGTGTTTCGCGGCTGATCTGTTGCCGGCAGTGTATAGTCGCTGAGGCGCAAGCCGCACCACACTAGAGATCATGCTCTAGGCGACTGCGAAGCCATGGCCAATCCCCCGAGAATCGAAATCGCCGGCCCGATCTGGGATGCAATTCTGCGCCGCCTCGGCTATGCTGGGGTATTCGTGCCAACCGGCCGGATATTCATCCTGTGGGAGTATATCAATCACGAGCCGCTGCGCCGCCACGAGCTGGCCCACGCCGAGCAGTGCCGCCGTCTAGGCCACATTCGGTTCTGGTCACTCTATGCCTGGTACGCTATGACCAAGGGCTATCGAAACAACCCGCTCGAGATCGAGGCCCGGCAAGCCGAGGTGTGGTCGTGACCGTCTGGGATCTAGCCTCAATCCTCATCGAGCCAGAGCGCTACGTCGCCCGCATTGATCGCCGCACCAAGGAAATCATCATCCGTCCCATCAGTGACGCGCAAAAAGACCTGCGCGCCCGCACTGTATCTGCAATTCCTAAGGATTAGCCCATGGCCGCTCTAGGCGTCGTTAGATCAGATTTCGGCACATTCGCTGGCGCTACAACTGGCGCCACGGTGACCGGCCGCGGCATATCCTACCGCCTGGATGGGACATTCGTCGGCACCGTAGTTGTCGAATTCCAGGACAACCTGCATGATGACTTCGTGGTGGCTCGCACCGATACCGCGCCGGCAACACCACTACCCGTGGTCATCACCGACAACGTGGTTCGCAACTGGCGTGTACGCTGTTCAGCCTATACATCCGGCAGCCCGAAATACTCCATTCAAGCCCTGCCCTATACCTACGTGTATGCCAGTGGCGGCCAGAACCCAACGCAGTCCTAATGGCGCTCACACCCAAACAAGAGAAGTTTGCCCAGGCGTACGTTGAGACCGGAAACGCCAGTGAAGCCTATCGACGGGCATATAACGCGGGAAACATGGCGACGGCGACGATCAATCGCAAAGCCACCGAGTTGATGCAACACGGCACGATAACGGCACGTATCGACGAACTTAGGTCTGGTCACGCCGAACGGCACAACGTAACTATCGACAGCCTAACGGAAATGTTGAAAGAGGACCGCGAACTAGCCCGCAAGAACGACGAGGCATCGGCGGCAATCACGGCTGTAATGTCAATCGCCAAGCTGCACGGCCTCGTGGTGGAGAAGGTCAATTCAACCAATCGACATCATCACACAGCGGAGCCAGTATCAGCGTATTCTAAACACCTGGCGGACGTACTCGGAATCGGAACAGAGGGCGAAACTTCGCCACCTCTACCGAACTGACCTCTACGCCCTGCTGCGCTACGGCTGCAATCGGAAAGACGCTGATCACCAGTGGATATTCGAGCGCTGCCGTGAAGTTCAGCGCGAAATGAACGGTGTTCTCGACCTGTGGGCACGTGAGCACTACAAATCGACACTCACCACCTTCGCCGGCTCGCTGTTTCGCATCATCAGGTCGCACGGCGAGGACGCGCCGGACCCGGCCGAAGTCACGATCGGCATATTCAGTCACACCCGCTCAATTGCCAAGGGATTCCTGAGGCAGATCAAGGCGGAACTGGAAAACAACGAGCACCTGCAGATGGTGTTCGATGACGTCTTCTGGGCCAACCCACGCAAAGAAGCGGCGAAATGGACCGAGGACGAAGGCATTACCGTCAAGCGTAAGTCGAACCCGAAAGAGGCCACCGTCGAAGCGCACGGCCTGGTCGACGGGCAACCTACCTCTAAGCACTACAGACACCGGCAATATGACGACGTTGTGACGCTCGAATCCGTCACCTCGCCGGACATGATCGCCAAGACCACGCAAGCCTATGAAATGAGTGACAATCTCGGCACCGAAGGCGGCACATTCGCGGTCGCCGGCACACGCTACCACTTCGCCGATACCTACGGCGCCATGATCAAGCGCGGCATGCCGGCCCGCATCTACCCGTGCACTTATGACGGGACTGAGAATTTCACGCACGAGAACTGCGTGTTGATGCAACCGGAGACGCTCGTTGGCAAGCGCCGCACGCAAGGCCCCTACACCTTCGGCACGCAGATGCTGCTGAACCCCAAGGGTGATTCGTCGCAGACCTTCCGCTCTGAATGGCTGCATTTCATGCTGTCGGAGCCGACGCGGGAGGGCTTGAATACCTATCTGCTGTGCGATCCGGCCAACTCGAAGCGCAAGGGCAGCGACTTCACGACGTTCTGGGTGGTGGGGCTCGGTCCCGATCGCAACTACATCCTGCTCGATCTTGTGCGGGATCGTTTGAACCTCACCGAGCGCACGCAAACATTACTCGATCTGCACCGCGCCTGGCGGCCTGAGGCCGTGGGCTACGAGCAATACGGCATGCAGGCCGATATTTCGCACATTCTCACGGTGCAGGAGCAGCAGAACTACCGCTTTCACATCCACGAGCTGGGCGGCCAGACCCCCAAGCCCGACCGGATCAGACGCCTGATCCCGCTGTTTGAACAGAAGCGCGTCTACTGCCGCCGCACCCGCATGCACACCGATTATGAAGGCAAGACGGTCAATCTGATCGATGTGTTTGTGGAAGAGGAATACAAGGCCTTCCCGGTCATGGCACACGATGACATGCTGGATTGCCTGGCCCGCATCGAAGATCCCGAATTCAAGCAAATCCTGCGCTGGCCGATGTCGCGTGACACCCCGCCGCCACGCGTGATTACCAACACCAACCGCTTCATGACGCCGCCAGTAGCGATGAAGCCCGGTCATCATAGTCCCAACGTCATCACCAGGAGATAGCCCATGGGATTTGGCGGCTCACCATCACCCCCCGCACCAGCGCCGGTCACCCCGGTTCCGCAGCAGGACGACCCGCAGAGCCTCGAGCACAAGCGGGTTGCAGCCCAGGGCGCCAAGAACCGCGAGGGTGATTCAGCCCATCTGTTGGCACCGTCCGAAGACCCGCGCCGCAAACCTGGAGCATCGACCATCACATGAGCACGTCACAAATGTTCAAGGCACACATAGACCGCCTTGAGGAAATGGCCGACAGCGGCGACCTGCTTGCGGCCCAGAGCATTGCCTGTATGGCGCTGATCGCTGCCGGCTGGCGCTACGGCGATCCTGACCCGACTAGCGATCAGGATGAAACCAAAGGGGACAAGCATGTCATTCGGTAAGAAATCATCCGCGCCCGCGGCGCCAACCGCAACGTTTACGCCTGTGCAGCAGGCACCCGCCGCCGACCAGAGCAAGACCGTCTCGGCCGAAGCGCAGAACCGTGCGGCCAGCCAGCAGGGCGCGCAATCACTGCTCGCCGACAGTGAGGAAGAAAAGCAGCGCAAAGCCGCGATGGGCACCTACTAAGTGCTGCAGGATCCCAAGAAGCTCGACATTCTGGCCCAGGCGGTGATGGCGCGTGACAGCCGCACCAACTGGCTGACCTTGTGGCAGGAGTGCCGCAACATCTTCTACCCGGATGTCGACAGCTTCGTGGGTGACGAGAACCCTGGCCTCGAGCGCCGGGCGAATGTGTTCACCTCGCTGCCGGAGCTGGCGCGGCGTGGTTTGTCTACTGCGATCGGCGCCATGACTCGCCCCGAGGACCAGCGCTGGTTTAGGGCCAAGCCAAAGCGCAACGAGCTGGCCGGCAATGAAGGCGTCAGGTTGTGGCTTGATCTCGTAACCTCCATCACCTATCAGGCGCTCTATCATCCCAAGGCCAACATGGTCGCGGTGATGATGGCGAGCGATGCCGGGGTCACCACATTCGGCACCGATATCGTCAAGATGGGCTGGGATATCGCCGGCAAGCACCTGACCTACATCAACGAGAACATCAAGTGCTCGGTGCTGATGCAGGACAAGTTCGGCCACATCGACGGCTGCGCCATATTCAAGACCTGCACCCTGCGCCAGATCATCTCGATGTTCGGCGAGGACAAGCTCACCGATAACATGAAGGAGAAGCTGCGCTCGGGCAAGCAGGGCGGGCTCGATCTCGAGCAGAAGTTTGAACTGTGCAACGTGTGCATGCCGAGCGAAGACTATGCCCGCCGCGGCTTTGCCCCTGGCCGCTTCCCGTTCACGTCGCTGTGGTTCAGCGTCGATTGCCGCGAGATCCTCGACGACACCAAGGGCTATTGGGATTTTCCCTACATGGTGCGCAGGTGGGAGACCTTCGGTAACGAGACCTATGGCCGCTCTCCCGCCATGACCGCGCTCAACGACGCCCGCGCGCTGCTCGCCATGGAGCAGACATTCCTCGATGCCGGCGAGATGGCAGTACGCCCGCCGCTGGGCGCCTGGGGCCACATGATCCGCGGCGATGTCAACCTCGTGTCAGGTGGCCTAACCCTGTTCGAAGCCCAGGGCTACGCCCAATCCGGCCCGCCAATCTGGCCGATCGAAACCGGCGAGATCCCGAAACAAGTGCTCGAGTACATGCAGGTCAAGCAGGAGCGCGTCGAAGCAGCATTCTTCCGCGATATCCTCGAACTTCCCAAGCCCGATGCCGAGAAAATGACCGCAGCCGAGATCAACGCCCGGCACGAGCAGTACATGCGCCAGGCTGGACCGGTGTTCGCCCGCCTCGAGAACAACACCAACGTTCCGCTCGTCGAATACGCATTCAACACCCTGATGCGCGAGGGCATGTTCCCGCCGGCGCCCAAAGAAATGTGGGAGCAGGAGGTCGAATTCGAGTACGAAGGCCCGCTCAAGATGGCGCGTGACCGTGCCGAAGCGCTGAAAGTGATGGAAGGGCTGGGCATGATCCAGCAACTAGCCGGCGGCATGGCGCCAGAGCAGGCGCAGCAGGTCCAGGACAACTTCGACGTCGACGTGATCGCCCGCTATATCGGCATGAAGGCCGATCTGCCGCAAATCCTGTTCAAGCCGCTCGACACCATGTTGCAGGAGCGCGACGACCGCGCCAAGCAGATGAAGCAGATGCAGATGGCCGAGATGGCGTCCAAGCTCGGACCAGCCATTGGCCAGATCGGTGGCGCTGCCGCCAAGGCCAAGCAGGTCGGTATGCTCGGCAATGACTCGCCGCTGCCGATCAACCTCAATGAGTTCGATCCGCAGGCGATCACCGATGGCATGGATTCGACCGACTTCAGTCAGTTGGTGCCTGCTTGAGTGCTGACTCTGATGCCTATCGCTATCGCCTGGGGCGGCCACTGGTTACCGCCAACCGCGATGAGATGATCCCGGCGTTCCGTAGCGTATTCGGCTCGCCGGAAGGGCGCATCGTTCTCGATTTCATCTGTCAGGAGTTGTGTGGCGTGGACAAGAGACTGTTCTACGGCGCGGATGCGGCACTTGCCTACAATGTCGCCCGCCGTGATGTGGGGCTCGACATATTTCACATGGCGATGGGCATGGTCGCCGTCAAACCAACGGTAAACAAATGAGCGATGTTGCAGCAGCAGAAGACACGACCGACAAGGGCACAGGTGGCACAGGTGCGGCCACGTTGGGCGGAGAAGGCGCGGCATCAGGTGCCACGAATGGCACAGGCTCGGCCCCAGCCAAGGCAGCCAATGGCACTGCAAAGGCATCCAATGGCACGGCACCAAATACCGACCACTGGGCCTACAAGTTTGCGAGCGGTGTCGATGAGGAACTGAGCAAGGAGTGGTTGCCGACCGCCAGCCGGTATCTCACACCCGCCGACAAGATCAAGGCCGACCTGGAATTGCGCAAGAGCGCGATATTCGTGCCGAAGGAAGACGCTAAGCCCGAAGCGTGGGACGCGGTCTACGACAAGCTCGGCCGGCCGAAGGCTGCGACCGAGTACAAGTGGAACCATCTGCAGGACGCACCGGCGCTCGAGGAACCCGACGTTGCGGTGCGCGATTCATTCGGCCAGGTCGCCCATCGCGTCGGCATGAACCAGAAGCAGTTGGACGCCACCGTGCAGTGGCACGACATGAACCGCAAGGTTCAGACCGATGCCTTCATTGCTCGCGCCAATCAGACCGCTGAAACCTACACCAAGACGCTGCGCTCGACATTCGGACCCGACTACGATCGCACCGTCGGCCTGCACTCGACCGCGGTCAAGACCTACGCCGGCAACGAGCTGCAGACCTTGGCGAGTCTGAGGCTCGAGGACGGCACATTCGCGCTTGATCACCCAGCCATGGTCACCATGATGGCCAAGATCGGTGCCGAGCGGGCCGAAGACACGAGGTTCGCTGCCACCTTCAATCCGAGCGGCGTGGCTGGCGCCAAGGCCGAGATCGAGCGCATCGAGAAAGAGGCCATATCCAAAGGCCTGCTGCCGACCGATCCCGGCTACCCGAACGACAAATTGAAGCCGCTCTATTCTCAAGCCTACGGCGGTAAGATGCCGATGCGCAGCACCTTGCGCGGCGGATCATAATTCACCGGCACCCCGCATTCGCGGCCCGGTTTAGTACCACCAAAGCGTAAACCGTTCGACGACGAGCCCCGACTTCCGGGCGGCTCGCGGCCCTTGAGCTTGTCTCAAGGCACCCCGCCGACCTCTCACATCTCAGCCGGACACCCTCGACGCTGCGAACAACCAACCTGGCCCCAGGAGGCGCCAGGAATCGCAACCCACAGGAGATGTGACCATGGCTGTCGCAACACCAGATCAAGCATTTATCACCAAGTTCGAAAAGGACATCCATCTGACTTATCGTCTGATGGCGTCCAAACTGCGCGGGCTCGTCCGTACCGACGCCGACGTTAATGGCTCCACCGCCCGCTTCTACAAGCTCGGCACCGTGATCGCCACGACCAAGGCGCGCAACGGCGAAATCCCGCAGTCCAACCCCGATCACAGCTTCGTCACAGCGACGATGCTCGATCGCTACGCCTCGATCCCGATCGACAAGCTCGACCTGGAGAAGATGAACGAGGATCTTCGCGGTACCTATGTCAAGGCGATGGTTGCGGCATTTGCTCAGCCGACCGACAACGACATCCTGGCTGCGATGAACGGCTCGACCACCACGGTGACGGTTGCCACCAACCTGACCCGCGGCGATACCCTGGCGATCTCGGAAAAGCTAGACTCCAACTTCGTGCCGCGTGACGGCCGCCGGTTCTGTGTGGTCACCCCGCACGCCTGGTCGTTCCTGATGTCGATCGATCAGTTCGTGCGCTCCGACTACAACGGGCCGGACGATCTGCCGTTCAAAAAGCAGGGCATGAGCGTTCGCACTTGGAACGATCTGCATTGGTTCGTGCATCCGGGTTTGACCGGCGTCGGCACCTCGGCCGCCACCTGCTTTGCCTGGCACATGGACTCGGTCGGCCACGGCATTAATGCCGACCTGCAGACGATGTGGGACTGGCAGATCGAGAAGTGGCAGTGGTTGTGCGCCGGCGCCATGTCGATGGGCGCGGCGCTGATCAATACCGCGGGCGTCGTCAAGTTCGCCGTAAACGACACCACCGCCCTGCCGTAAGCAAGCGTGAGGTCGTGAGGTCGTGTTTTACGACTCACGACCTCACGACCTCACCACCTCACCACCTCACGGAGCTTCCCATCAATAGGAGACTGAAGACATGGCTTATGTATCTGCCAACTTGAATGCCATCGAAAGCCTCGGCACGTCCGGGCGGACATGGTGGTTCTACGATGCCGGCGCTGATGCGGCTGCGACCATTGCCGGCGCCGGTTACATCTCGGATGCGGCGCAGGGCACGGCTGTTGCTGCTGGTGCCTCCAAGGGCATGCAGTTGGGTGATCTGGTGACGGTCGTCCAGACCTCGGCCCTGGCCGGCACCGGCGTCAACGATTACGTCGTATCCGCCATCTCTGCGGCGGGAGCGGCGACGATCATCAAGACGGCTACGGCGTGAGCAAGCGTGAGTAAGCGTGAGATGGTGAGTAAGCGTGAGGTCGGAAAGAACCACGATCTCACGATCTCACCACTCACGCTTACTCACGCTCAACGACGAAGGAGTTGCAATGCCTCTCGACATTCAAGCCAATCGCCATCACCTGCACGGCTGGAGCCAAGGCGCGATCCGCACCCGCTGGGATTACGACAGCCCTGATTTCACCCTCGACGACATGATCTCTGCCGGCGATCAGCTATTCCGCGCCTGCGTCGATCTCTTTCGCTCGGGCGATATCGTCTATGTCACCGACGCCGCAAACAAGCGCGCCACGCTGATCATCAACGTCATTGATCTAGGGCGCAATACGGTGGCCTGGGATATCGATGTGACGCACAACGAGCGCATCATCATCGCGCCCGGCCAAGCCTACACCATCCGCCAGCGTGGCCGATCTGGCTTCGTGCTGCTCGATAAGGCCGGCAAGGTAGTGGTGCAGGGTATGGCCAGCCGTGAAGAAGCCGAGCGCCGCTTGGCACTGATGATGGAGAAGGCGGCCTAATGGAAACTCTTTCACCGGCTACCGGCGTTACCGCACCCTCCCCGCCGCGCTGCTGCGCCACCTGCGCCTTCTGGCAGGTCGACGACCACAAGGGCAGCCTCGCGCTGTCGCCGTGGGGGTTCTGCTGGGTCGGCTTTGATCCGGCACTTCGCCTGCCCAACCGCACCAGCACCGATATCTCGCTGTGCTCGCGTCATGAATTCAAGGTCGTAACCCCATGACCGCGATGACCCGCACCTATGTCTTAAATCTTGCACTCCGCGAGATCGGTGCGGGCCGCGTCGAGGACTACACCGAGGACACGCCGCAGGCGATCATAGGGCGAGATTGCTGGGATCATGGCTGGCTGAAGGCGCTTGGCCGTCATGAATGGCAGCATGCTCTAATGACCGCAGAATGCGCACGTATCGTAGGCACGCCGGTAGCGCGTTATCTCTACAGATACCAATTGCCGGGAGACTTCGTGCGCTTCGGCCAAGTCTCCGAGAACACCATGTTCCAGCCCAAGCTGGACGAAGGCCAGGGCTACGTGATGCGCGGCGGCTTTCTTGAGACCAACGCAACGTCGGTATTCGTCGATTACGTCTCGTCGGATACCCCGATCGGTGCCTGTCCGCCATGGTTCATCGATGTATTCGTTGCAGACTATGCCAGCGTCATGTGCTCGCCGCTGAAGGCTACGACCGAGCGCGAGCGCATGGAGAAGCTAGCAGAAAAGCGGCTCAACGAGGGCCGCTCGATTGATTCCAGCCAACGCCCGCGGGTCGTGACCCGTTCAAGCCGATGGCTGGCCGCCGCCAGAGGTGGCGGGTCGGCGTTCAGCGGCAGCGGTGGCGTGCCGGTGCCGGAATCTGGCGGTATCGATGGTGGTACGCCGTAAATGGCCGCAGCCAACCCGCCAGTTGTAACCTTCATTGGTGGCGTGATCGGCGGCGAGCTGCACAACCGCGTCGATATCCCAAGCTATCCGCAGGGCTGCGAGATCAGTGAGAACTTCCGGCCCAAGATTCAGGGGCCGATGACGCGCCGGCCGCCGATGATCCATGTCGGATCGTTCGAGGACCACAGCAAGCGCGGCAAGATCTATAACTTCCTGTACTCGGGCACCAATTCGTTCCTGGTTAGGCATACCTCGGACGGCTTTGCCTACTATCTCGATGATGTCAGGACCACGATCCCGAACGTCGCCGCCTCGCTGTCGGCATGGTCGGATGTTTCGACCGCGCCATCCACGGCCTCGGTCACCAGCGGCAACCTTAGGCTCACCGCCAACGGCGCGGCCAAGGCGATCGGGCGCAAAACCATCACCACGAGCAATGTGGGTTCGCGCCATGTGATCCGCTTCGAGATCGTGGCTGGGCCCTTGAATGTCCGCATCGGCACCACCGCCGGCGGCTCCAACCTGATGGCCTGGTCGCGTCTTCGCGCCGGCATTCATCAGTTGGACTTTACGCCCGACAACGCCACGACATACGTTGAATTCTGGCACGATGACAACGCCCAACGTCGGCTCAAGGACAATGTAACCCTTGTCACCGGCACCATCGATTACCTGCTGCCGACCCCCTACCTCGAAGCCGATATCCCGTCGATCGACCGCACGCAGATTCGCGATGTGCTCTATCTGTGCAACCTCAATTACTGGCCGCGCCGGCTCGAGCGGCGCGGCAACTATTCGTGGTCGATCGTCAAGCTGTTGCCCGATGACGGTCCATTCGGTGACCCGAATGCCACCAAGATCACGCTGGCCGCCTCGGCGACGGTCGGTACCATCACGCTAACCTCGTCGGAGGGCCTGTTTACCGCCAACGATGTCGACGTGCTCTATGAGCTAACGGCCGGCGGCCAGAACAAGACCGCAGTGGCATCGGCTGCCAATATCTTTACCGCCGGTATCAAGGTCACCGGCATCGGTACGGGAGTTCGCTCGTTCACGGTATCAATCACTGGAACATTCGTTGCCACGGTAGTGCTGCAACGATCCAGCGGCAACGAGAACGACTATCAGGACTGGCAGACCTACACGGTTCCCACCGCGGTTTCGGTCTACGACGCCCAGGACAACCAGACCTGGTACTACCGGCTGAAAACCAGTGCCTACACCTCCGGCACGGTGACCATGAACCTGACCTATCAGGGCGGGTCTACCACCGGCATCGTGCGGGTCATCGAGCTATTGACCTCGACCACGGTCACGGCCGAAGTGCTCGACGGGCACCAATTGGCAGGCACCACGGCAACGGCAGTATGGAAGCGCGGCGCCTGGAACAATGACGATGGTTTTCCGGCCTATGTCACCCGCGGCTATGCTCGGTTGATGCTGCTCAGGAATTCAACGCTGTGGGCATCGAAAAGCGACGATTTCACTTCGTTCGAGGCCGGCAGCGACGCCGATCAGGCATTTACTTTCCCGATCGCGGCACCGGCCAATGCCTCAGGCACATTCCTCGCCATGATCAATCACCTGGTCATTGGCACATCGAGCAACGAATTCATCGGCATCCCCAATACCAGTTCCGAGCCAGTCGGGCCGACCAACTTTCAGATCGCAGACGGCAGCCAGGAAGGCTCGGCCGCGACCCGGCCGGTGATCGCCGGCAATGCCATTCTCTACGTGCACAAGTCGCGCAAGAAATTAATGCAGTTCGTGCAGAATCCCAAGGCGTTATCGGAAACCTCCTACATCTCGATCGATCTGACTGCCCGCAACCCTGAGATTTTGGACGGGGCAATCGCGGGAATGGCGGTGCAGCGCGAGCCAGATCGGCGCATCTTCGTCTATCTCGACTCAGGCCGGCTGATCGAGCTGCTGTTTCGCCGCGAGGCGGAGATCGACGTGGTGGCCTGGTGCCCGGTGGTGACGGATGGGCGCGTCGAGGACGTGGAGGTCGTCTCCCGCAACGGCCAGGACGTGGTGTATTTCATTGTCAGGCGCAGGTCGGCGGCCGGTGACTGGCAACGATCAATCGAAAAGTATGGCCCTGAGCGCATCATCGCGCCGGACGAATACGGCCACTTGGATGCAGCCGTGCTGCGCTCACTGACCAAGCCCGCGGTGGTTGCGACGCCATCCGGCGTGACGGGCACGGTGACCGTCGACACCGACAGCAACGTGTTTGCCCTGACCGATGTCGGCGCCCGGCTGTGGATCAACGGCGGCCGCGGTTTGATCGCCAGCTATACCAGCCCAACCAAGGTCACCATGACGGTCACGACGGATCTGGAATCGACCAATCCGGCCGACGGCGGCACCTGGGGCTACCGCCAGCCGACCTCGACCATATCCGGTCTGTCGCATCTCGAGGGATTGAGCGTCAAATGCTGGGGCGATCATAACGACCTTGGCACCTACACCGTGGCATCTGGTGCCATCACCCTGTCGCAGCCGACATCGATTGCCATTACCGGCCGCAACGTGCGCTCGCGCTGGAAGTCGCTCAAGCTGTCATACGGAGCGCAAAAGGGCACGGCGCTGACCATGCCGAAGGCGGTGAAGGCGATTGGCCTGCTGCTCTACCGCTGCGGCGCCACCTTCAAGTATGGCCCCTCGTTCTCGAAACTGTGGGGCATCAAGACGCGCTCGACCGAGCCGATCGGCGAGCCGACCAAGCTGTTTTCAGGCGAGAAGGAATACAACTTCGATGGTGGTTTTGCCCCGGATGCCCGCATTTGCTTCGAGGTCGACGGCGCTGCTCCTGCAACCATTACTGGATACGTGCCCCACCTCGACGAAAGAGACCGCTAGCGGCGTGGCGGCGCCACAGGGCTGGAAGGGCTCGGGCCTGACGTTTACGCCGATCCGCCCGGTGCACATGGAGTTCGTGGCATGGGTCATGAACCGCACCGCGCCCGACATCGCCCGCGTGTTCGGGCAGACCATGGT